>ENA-OPCN01002191-OPCN01002191.1-human-gut-metagenome-genome-assembly--contig:-NODE-2191-length-11326-cov-1.842782_pt1 | contig 11326 bp, 16 predicted proteins | sample MGYA00241567_ERZ501485 | MGnify/ENA primary metagenome ERZ501485 (study PRJEB25962, sample SAMEA2042579) | human gut metagenome | biome: human gut; feature: human-associated habitat; material: faeces...
TTTAAAGCACATGACAGTTTAGAGGATGTCCGAGCAACTTTGTATGTGTACAAGAAACTGCAAGCGCAAGAGTCAGAGCTGTGATTGAAAGCGTGTCCGAATCGGACACGGAATAAAAAAGCAGTTGTCAGCGAAAAAATGATGAAAGTGACTTGCAAATATTTCGACATACCGATATACTAAAGATAGTAGGAGGTGTGGCAAATGCTTTTAAAAGAACTGATGAAAGAAGCCGGTTTTTCTCAGTACCGTTTGGCAGTGGAATCAGGTGTTCCACACGCAACATTGAGTGGTTTACTGACAGGAAAAACAAAGATAGAACGCTGCGAATCGGGAACGCTTTATAAGCTGACAAAAACTTTAGGTGTGTCAATGGAAATCTTAGTAGAAGATGGTATTCGCAGGACAGAGAGAGAAAAATCGTATGAGTATGGTCTGCCGGGATATTTGCAGCATGATTTGGATATGTATAAGGAAGGGTTAAAGACACATTCCAATCTACTGGATTGCTATTGGGGAGAGTTATACGGAAGCATTAACAGTGCAGAAATTGATGATGGAGCAATCACAGCAGAACATGCAAACTATTTGCGTAACAAATTTTTGTGGGGGAAGGAAGTTTAAGCAAAGAGCGTGTCCGAATCGGACACAGAAAGGAGTGGAAAATGGAAAAGCGTTGTAGTTTTGAATTATTCAAAAGCAATGTATGCCATCGGCTAAAAGAACAGGGCGATATTGATTTTTTGATAGAGACACTGAAAGAAGATATGATACGACAGTATTATGATAAAAAATGGTATCCAGAGAGCTTTTATCTATTGGCAATGGTAGATTATATCAGTCGAGAAAACAATGTGCCTATTTGCAATGATTACGATGATTTAAGACAGCAAAAGATGCAGAAAATGATATATCCGGTAGGTATTCTTATTACAGCAAGTGTACTGAACGATGATAGTGTGAAAGAAGAAGCAGTTAAACATGCAATTCCTGAGTTCCTAAAATATAACATTGTGGAAAGTGAGGTAAGAAATGTCATCTGACGGATCAGTGTTCACAAGCGATAATTTGGATGAATATTTGAAAGAGGTTGCGAAGGAATATAGAAAAATGTGGAAAATTTGTGCCTGCTGAAATTATTTTGATAGGCGGAGCAGCAGTGATTGCAAATTATGGATTTCGAGAGATGACAACAGATATTGATGCGATTATCCATGCGTCATCAGCGATGAAAGATGCAATCAATGTTGTTGGAGACAGGCATAATCTGCAAAATGGCTGGGTAAATACAGATTTTTTAAGAACGTCCTCTTATTCTTCAAAATTGGAACAGTATTCTACATATTATCGAACTTTTGGTGGAGTAATGAGTGTTAGAACGATTCGCGCCGAATATTTGATTGCAATGAAATTGCGCTCTGGTAGATTGTATAAAAATGACCGTTCGGATATTGCAGGAATCTTGGCAGAACATGAAAAGCGTGGTGAACCGATTTCAATGAATAGGATAGATCAAGCCATTATAAATTTGTATGGAGGATGGGAGCAGATACCAGAAAGTTCTCAAACTTTTCTTAGAGAAATTATAGAGGGAGGTAAATATCAGGACGAGTATGGGATTGTTAGGCAAGAAGAAGTAAATAATAAAAAAATGTTAATTGAATTTGAAGATCAATATCCGGGGGTAACAAATTCAGAAAATGTTGATTCTATTATAGGTAATTTAAAAAGAAAGCATCAAAATAGAAAGCAAACAATTGATTTATTGCGTCATTTAAAACAGGAAGAACAAGAAATTGATGAAGATGAGTTGGAACGGTAATTAGAAAAAGAAGATGGTGTGTCCGATTCGGACACATAATTGGATCGTCATAAGGAGTTTTTGATGTGATGGAAGATATAAACAAGAAATTTTTTGTACAAGACATACCATGTACAATTCAGCTTCAAGTACATCAATGGAAAGTTGTTTTTAGCTATAACGGTGAGGTGGTGTGCTTGAAGATATGTAGGGAAGGTGCGCTGCCAGAATATTATGTTCGGACGGCTGCCGAATGGATGGTTGAAGAATATTTGGAAGATCGGAGGTTTGAAGAACTGTGCCAGTCTATGAGTTGATGCGGAAAAATGAGAGAGTCACGCTAATGGCATTAAACCAATCCGGGGGAATTGAAAAGTGTGATTATAAAAATATCAATCGAAGAATTGCCCCATTGCAGGAGCAGATATGTGTAGATGGGATTCAGCGCTGGTGGGGAAAAAGGGCAGTTCCATTGAATCAGGGAAAAATCAAACATATTTTGGAACAGCAGGGAATCTTCTATCCAGAAGAATATTTGGTTAAGAATCTTGGACTTAGTCTGACGGACTATTACTGGATTCGCCCGATAGATTCTGGTCTTACATGGGAGATGGTCAATTTGTACCAAAATGACTTTTGCGGAAGTCTTGAGTTGGAAGATCGCATAACATCAGGGAGAAAGCCACTTAGCACTTATACACCGGATAGTACTTTGCAGGGAGAACTAGAAAAAAGTTGGATCATATTAGAGAACAAGAGGTATCTGGTTAAAGGAAACAGAGATTATCTATCTGCGGAAAGCATCAATGAGGTATTTGCATCTTATTTGCATCAGAAGCAGGGATATGATAATTATTCTGGTTATACGCTTTTAAAGATAAAAGGAGCAGCATATGATTATGGCTGTTGTACAGAAGCATTTACCAGTGAACAAAAAGAGTTTGTGTCTGCCTATGCAGTCATAACATCAGAAAAACAGAAAAATGATAATTCTACCTACGAACATTTTATTCATGTTTGTGAGCAGCATGGAATAGATGCAGGACAGCTTCGATATGATCTGGAGTATCAGATCATGTCCGATTTTATCATCTCAAATGTGGATCGGCATTTAAATAATGTTGGCATTCTTCGGGATGCAGACAGCCTTTGCTTTGAACGGATGGCACCAATCTTTGATAGTGGAAAATCATTATTTGTATCAGAAGCCGTGCCAACAGACAAGGAACTTCTAAAAATCAAAACAGCAAGCTTTACCGGAACTGAACTGGGGTTGCTTAAATATGTGAGGGATCGTTCGCTTGTGGATGTAGTAAAATTGCCGACTGCACAAAAGCTTTGGGAATTGTACCATAATGATTCAAAAATGGATGAGAAGCGTATTGAGCTTATTTGTGAGCGCTATGAAAAGAAAGTCGAGTTGTTTCAGAGATGGCAAAATGGGCAGGACTTAAATCCTAGAAAGAGCTATAACAGAGGCATTGAAAGAAGTGCCAGAGTGCAAAACAAAGAGCTACAGATTGAAGAAGAGGAAGAATTGGAACGCTAAGGCAAGTGTGTCCGAATCGGACACGGAAGAAATATTAAGTGCAGAATAGGGTATACCTTAATCTGCAAAGAAAAAACAAAAGATAAGTGTAAAAATAGAGTCTGATTTTTTAATAAATGCAGTTTGCAGGGAAAATCGAGACTCTATTTTTACACTTTTTTTAGAGGTGGGAATATGCGGATAGCTTATGTGCGTGTCAGCACGGAAGAACAGAACGAAGCCAGACAACGAGAAGCATTGAAGTTATATCATATCGAAAAATGGTATTGTGAGAAACGGTCTGCAAAAGATACAAACCGCCCACAGCTTGAATCGATGCTTGAATTTGCCAGAAGTGGGGATATCATCTATATTCACGATTTTTCCCGTTTGGCAAGAAATACGCAGGATCTATTAGAGCTGGTTCAAAGGATGCAGCAAAAAGGGATTCAATTAGTGAGTTGCCGAGAAAATGTTGATACTGAAACGGCAACCGGAAAACTGATGTTAACGATGATAGCAGCCATCAATGAATTTGAAAGAGCGATCCTTTTGGAACGACAGAAGGAAGGAATTGCCATTGCAAAGAGAGAACACCGATATAAAGGACGTAAGAAAATATCGAAGTCGGAGGATTTTGGACAGCTGTTTGAAAAATACCAAAAGCATGAAATTAGCAAATCTGAAATCGCAAGACAACTGAAAGTTAGTCGACCGACTGTAGATCGGCTGATCTTGGAGGAGAAGGAGAAAAGAGTATGATGGGAAAAAGAAAAATTGTGTTTATTGCAGCATTTGCATGTGTGAAATTATTGGGGTGTGTAAAAGCACAAAAAAATGTTGAAATAACGTCAACAGAATCAGAAGTGACCGAGAATACAATAGAAGGTACTACGTCATCAGGAATGCTTGAAATGGCAACTGTATCAGAGAAAGAGTATGCGCTGCAACAGCTTGAAGGTGTTCAAGTGACATTGTTGGATTCATGGACAACAGATGATCCAGAAAACTATTTTGTAAAGTATTTTTCGGAGCAGAGAAAAAATAGAGAAGAAGAAAACACAGATACATCAGCTACTACATATGTGATTCTAATGGAATATCCAGAAATGGATAATGAATGGAAATCTAGTCATTTGCCGGAGTTGTGTCCTTTAAAAGAGGATGAGACTACATATAGTTGGACGGATCAGAGTGTAAATTATTATGGAAGAAACTATGGTGGAAAATCCACTATAGTAGTTTGCACAGTTGATGAGCCATTTTCAGAAGAGAAAGTTCCAGTTCGAATCAAGGATTCTCGATTCGATGATGTATTTTTAGATAAAGAAGCATCTAAGGATCAGCAAAAGGATTTTGAGTATGCAAAAAGCGTATTCAGTGAACCAGATGCGCTAAATTATATCAAGGATCGCTGGTATGTTACTGTCAATGATTGGAAAAGTTCATCTGGTTCTGGCAACCATGAAGGAAAAGACTACAGTTACGTTAACTATACGACAGCATATGCTCCGATTTCAGTTGGACTAGATACAGTACTGACATCTGCTGATGTAACTGCAACTGTGGGATGCTCATATGATACGGATATATATTCCGTACAAATATATGTTAATGATCCTGAATACTGTGATAGCATGGATGTAGAATATGTAACCAATATCACTGAGCGGATCATTCAAGATGAAGATGCTGCAAGGCAGAAATATGGTGAGATAGACTTTGATCAGACGACAAAGGACTGGGAAGAGATAAGAAAAATGACGGTACTGAGCTGTCAAGAGCAGAAATTTTAAACAATTGGTAATTGGATGAAGGGGAATTAAGTAGTATGAAAAAATGTTTTTTTAGTGTAGACAAAAAGAAAAGACAGTATATAGAAAAATGGCTTTGTTCAGTGCCAGAGTATCAATCAAAGAAAAAAATTGTGAAAATTTTATATGCTGTTTCTATGCTTCTATTTGCTTTACATATAGGAGTGCCTACTGTTGTTTTTTCATTGGGAAAGTGCAATGCATCAGCGATAGGAGCAGGGGCAGGAGTTGGTATTGCGATAGCCTTGATTCTATTTGCATTTGCAAGACCAATTTCGGTTAAGGCAAAAAAGGACTGTGGATTGCCCTATACAGCAAGAGAACAGGAATGTTTGATTCTGTATGATGATGGTGTAGAATTTCTTTTTCATAATGCATTTAGTCGATATTCGGAAAGTATGGACGTTTATCGGATACCGATTGAAAATATAAATGCCGTGCGTTACGATCCTACATATCATATGGTAACAGTTATTGGACAAGGAGAATTGCTATCTTATGATGATTATTCCACAAGACGATTGAATCATCAAAACAGCCAGAGGAGGTTTTATAGCAATTCGCCGTATTATATTTTAAATGCATTTGATAAGGAAGATGATGTAATAGTGTTACTTAGTGGAATGGCAAGAAATAAATCAGTAAAATAATCGAAGGATTTATCCTGGCATTGAATCAACAACCGGAAGTCAATGCAAGATCCTAAAAGGATGTTGCATTGCTTACCGGAAGCAAAGGGGGAGCTGCCGAATGGCAGCGTAGGGGAATTGCAGATTCCCCTAATAAAATAAGGGATTGAAATTTTTTAGTAAGTTTGCTATGATTACATTAGCACGTTAATTCACGAAAGTAATAATGATTTAAGAAAGGGATAGGTGAAATCATGGCTAGACTTACACATTCAGATCGAATCAAAATGGAAGCTTTGCTGAATGCAGGGCATAGTGTACAAGAAGTGGCGGATCAGCTGCATGTACACCGAGCAACAGTATACCGTGAGTACAAGCGAGGAAAGTATATGCACCGGAATACAGAATATATTGAAGAAGAACGGTATAGCAGTGATTTGGGACAGAAAGCACATGACTGGTATGTAACGGGAAAGGGTCGTCCATTAAAGGTGCGTAATAATCTTCAATACATTCAGATGTTGGAACAAAAAATTTTAAAGGAAAAATTCAGTCCAGAAGCAGCTTTAAAAGCATTGCAGGAAGAAGGCTGTGAGATGCGTGTCAGTGTATGTACGGTATATCGTTATATTGATGATGGTGATATTTTTCCAACACTTACAAATAAAGATCTTCCAGTGAAGGGAAAACAGAAAAAGAAAGAGAAGCAAAAAAAGGTTCAGAAGAGAGCCAGTGCTGGTGTGAGCATCGAAAAACGTCCGTTAGAAGTTGAAACGCGAGAAGAATTTGGACATTGGGAAATGGATACCGTGAAGGGAAAGCGAGGTGTTACAAAGTCTTGTTTGCTGGTTTTGTCAGAACGCAAAACCAGAATGGAGTTAATCATCAAGATGCCGGATCAAGGGGCTGCTTCTGTAGTGGCATCACTTGATTCACTGGAACGAAAATGGGGAGATCAGTTCTCTACAGTTTTCAAAACAATCACAGTTGATAACGGTGTCGAGTTTTCTGACACCGAGGGAATAGAAAGATCGGTATTTGATAGCAAGAAGAAACGTACATCAGTGTATTACTGTCATGCGTACTCAAGCTGGGAAAGAGGCACGAATGAAAATATCAATAAGATGATTCGTCGACATATTCCCAAAGGAGCTGACTTTGACGATAAAACCGATGATGATATTATATATGTAGAAAATTGGATCAATAGCTATCCTCGAAGGCTATTCCGTTTTCAGACATCAAAAGCACTTTTCGATGCAGAAATGGAGAAACTAGGATGATTTGGTTGGGCTTGGCAGTGTATCAAACCGATATTAACTGCCGAGCCTATAAAAACTGCCGTCAGAGTCAAATTTTTTTCAAAAAAAATGTCGCGAAACTATTGACAACTAAGGTTGTTATAAAAATAATAAAATAAGTACTTGCACAGAGGAATGTTTTGTGTTATGATTTTATTGTTGCGTTATAAGCGCTGTGTTCATACAGTGTCAAGTGCGCGTAAATTATTATGAATATGATGATGGTTGGGAACCATCACAAGGAAGAAGAGGTGAGCTCATGAAGGAAGGAATCCATCCAGAATATTATCAGGCAAAGGTTACCTGCAACTGTGGCAACGAGTTCGTTACCGGATCCACAAAGAAGGAGATCCACGTTGAAATCTGTTCTAAGTGCCATCCGTTCTACACTGGCCAGCAGAAGGCAACTTCCGCACGCGGACGTATTGATAAGTTTAACCGTAAGTATGGTTTAAAGAGTGAATGATGTTGACTGAAGCAGGTTGAGATTTTTATCTCAACCTCTTTTGTCGTTTAAGGATAAACAAAGGAGTGCGGATGAAGTCATCAGGAATTGGCGGCCAGGCCGTCATGGAAGGAATTATGATGCGAAACGGCAGCGAGTATAGTGTGGCTGTTCGCAAGGAAAATGGAGAAATTGAAGTAAAAAAAGAAACATATAAGGGTGTGGGATCAAAGTGCAGGCTGTTTCGTCTTCCATTTATAAGAGGAATTTTTAGCTTTGTGGATTCACTCGTACTTGGTATGAAATCTTTAAATTATTCTGCAAGCCTTTTTATGGAGGACGGCGAGGAAGAAGAAGAACCGGGACGCTTTGAAAAATGGCTTCAGAAAAAATTTGGCGATAAAGCAGAAAAAGTAATTATGGATCTGACCATGGTTATTTCTATTATATTAGCCATGGGGATTTTTATGGTATTTCCAACATGGGTATCCACACTAATGAAGCCGCTTCTTGGAAATGGCATTTGGATGGCACTTTTTGAAGGCGTGCTTCGTATCGCTATTTTTATTGCCTATGTAGGGCTGATCTCATTGATGCCAGATATTAAAAGAACATATATGTATCACGGTGCAGAGCATAAGTGTATTAACTGTATCGAGCACGGACTGCCGTTAACGGTAGAAAATGTCATGAAAAGTTCTAAGGAGCATAAGCGCTGTGGAACTAGCTTTTTGTTAATTGTCATGGTTATCAGTATTCTTTTCTTTTTGGTGATTCGTCCAGAGACATTGTGGCTTCGCCTTGTATCAAGAATCCTTTTGATTCCGGTAATTGCCGGCGTTTCCTTTGAGTTTTTGCGTCTTGCTGGAAACAGTGACAACCCAGTTGTTAATCTTTTAAGTAAGCCAGGTCTAATGCTTCAGGGACTGACCACAAAGGAGCCGGATGAAAAGATGGCAGAGGTAGCTATCTGTGCAGTAGAGGCTGTATTTGACTGGAAGGCATATGAGGAGGCAAATTTTAATTGATGGAAGAAATTTCATGGGGACAGCTTTTGAGTGAGGCGAAAGACACGCTTGCAAAAGCAAATGTACCAGATGCAGACATTGACGCATGGCTTCTTATGGAGCACTGTTTTTCGATTACAAAGAGCTTCTTCTTTTTAAACCGCAGACAAATTGTGGAATCGAAAGAGAAGATAAAACAGTATCGTGAATTTATAAAACAGCGCGCAGCGCGTATTCCGCTTCAGTATCTGACAAAGACGCAGGGGTTTATGGGGTTAGAGTTCTCTGTAACCCCTGCTGTTTTGATACCGAGACAAGATACAGAGACGCTTGTAGAAACAGTGCTTTCATATGCAAAGGATAAGCCAGGGGCAAGCCTTGTTGATGTGTGCACGGGAAGTGGCTGCATAGCTGTGTCACTCGCTCATTACGGAAATTTTGCACAGGTAACAGCGTCCGACATTTCAAGTGAGGCGCTTTTTGTGGCAAAGAAAAATGCAGCAGACAATCAGGCACCAGTACAGTTTTTTGAGAGTGATTTGCTCGAACAGGTGCCAGGGCGATTTGACATGATTGTGTCAAACCCACCTTACATTGAAGACGATGTAATTTTAGGGTTAGAGCCAGAGGTAAAGGATAATGAACCTATGCTTGCTTTATCAGGCGGAAAAGATGGGCTTATCTTTTACAGGCGGCTGACTGAAACAGCAAAAGATCATTTAAATCCGGGCGGTGCACTTTTTGTCGAGATCGGCTATAACCAGTGGGAGGCGGTGGCAGAGCTGTTTCGTGCAAATGGTTTTTCAAAGCCGACTCTTGTGCGAGATCTTGCAGGACTTGACCGCGTGGTGTGGGGCGTGCTGGATGAGATATGATTCATAGTATTATCATAACCAGTGGCGAGACGAGTTGCTTTTGCAAGACAAAACAATTGTTAAGCCGCGTCTGTAGATGAAAAAATGTGAATAGAATAATAGAAAAGAGGAGTTATTTATGTTTGACCGTTTGGATGATATATTAATCCGCTTTGAGGAGCTTCTTCATGAGCTGGGCGATCCGGTATTAGCATCTGATCCAGAGAAATTTCGCCGTCTTATGAAGGAGCAGGCCGAGCTTGCCCCTCTGGTGGAGACCTATACACAGTATAAGAAAACAAAAAAAAGCATTGAAGAAAATCTGGAGCTTTTAGAGCAAGAGCGTGATGAAGAGATGCGCGAGCTTGCAAAAGAAGAATTAAATGAATCGAAAGCGAGAGTAGAGGAGGAAGATCTTGCTGAGGCAAAAAAACAGATGCCTGAGCTTGAAAAAGAGTTAAAGCTTTTACTTCTTCCAAAAGATCCTAATGATGAGAAAAACGTATTTGTTGAGATTCGTGCCGGTGCAGGCGGAGATGAGGCAGCACTTTTTGCTGCAGATCTGTTTCGTATGTACAGCAGATTTGCAGAGAGAAACCGCTGGAAAAGTGAGCTGATAAGTGTAAATGAGAGTGGTATTGGCGGCATGAAGGAAGTTGTATTTATGATCTCCGGACAAGGTGCTTATTCCAGACTTAAATACGAAAGCGGTGTGCATCGTGTTCAGCGTGTGCCTGAGACGGAAAGCGGCGGACGAATCCACACTTCAACAGCAACAGTTGCAATCATGCCAGAGGCAGAGGATGTTGATGTTGTGATTGATATGAACGATTGCAAGTTTGATGTATTCCGTGCGTCAGGAAATGGTGGCCAGTGTGTCAATACGACAGATTCAGCTGTACGTCTGACTCATATTCCAACTGGAATCGTAATTTCCTGTCAGGACGAAAAGTCTCAGCTAAAAAATAAAGATAAGGCATTGAAGGTACTTCGTGCTAAGTTGTTTGAACTTGAGACAGCAAAGAAGCAGGACGAGCAGGCTGAGTACAGACGAAGCCAGATTGGAACAGGAGACCGTTCTGAGAAAATTCGTACTTATAATTTTCCGCAGAGCCGCGTGACAGATCACAGAATCAAGCTGACACTTTATAAACTTGATGCCATTATGGACGGTGATCTCTTTGAATTGATTGACAGTCTGACAGCAGCAGATCAGGCTGAAAAACTGTCGAATATGGAAAATCAGACAATGTAGTTTTACAAAAAGTGTTGTGCTATTTTGTGTAAATTGCTCTTTTTTGATAAAAACATCAAAAAATATAGACTTTTTGAAAAGATATGATATAATTCTTCTTAGCTATGTGGAAAGGAAGGATTAGATATGAACATTGGACTTACCGCTCATAACAGCAAAAAGACGCTGCTGGAAAGTTTTTGCATTGCGTATAAAGGCATTTTTAAGAAGCATACGCTGATTGCGACCAATGCGACAGCAAACCACATTGCCAAAGCGACAGGCATGAAAGTGACCAGTTTGCTTCCGGGTCAGATGGGAGGCTCGAAGCAGATGCAAAATATGATCGCAAACAATGATATCGATCTGGTTATATTTTTTCACAGTGCTGATTTAGAGCAGGATGCAGAAAGTATGAATCTGGCTGAGATTTCACGGTTGTGTGATATGTATAATATCCCTCTGGCGACAAACATCGCCACCGCAGAGTCACTTGTATTGTGTCTTGACCGAGGTGATATGGAGTGGAGAGATTACAAATAGTACGCAGTTATGCACAGAATGCAGCCCTTAAGGCTGCATTCATTTGTTTTTAAGCAGTATTTAATTTAAAACTTAAAAGCAGATAATAAAATAAATTCACAAGCAATTAAAAAGGAGACATCATGGAGCATAGAGAAATATCCAGAGCTGTTATCAAACGGCTGCCGCGG
>ENA-OPCN01002197-OPCN01002197.1-human-gut-metagenome-genome-assembly--contig:-NODE-2197-length-11279-cov-2.731290_pt1 | contig 11279 bp, 7 predicted proteins | sample MGYA00241567_ERZ501485 | MGnify/ENA primary metagenome ERZ501485 (study PRJEB25962, sample SAMEA2042579) | human gut metagenome | biome: human gut; feature: human-associated habitat; material: faeces...
ATGCTGCGCGGCATCGGGCTGTCGATGTACCTGGCCTGTCTGGGACTGGACGCCGGCGCACACTTCTTCGACACGGTCATGCGTCCCGAAGGAGCAATGTGGATCGGTCTGGGTTTCGCGCTGACGCTGCTGCCGGTGCTCGTCATGGGATGGATCGCCCTGCGCTGGTCGCGGCTCGACTTCGGGTCGACCTGCGGCATGCTGTGCGGCGCCATGGCCAACCCCATGGCACTCGGTTATGCCAACGACACGATCGAGGGCGACATCGCCATGGGACGGCCTTCGGCCACGCACGAGGAGATCGTCGAGGCGGCCAAGGTGGCCAACGCCGACAGCTTCATTCGCGAATGCCCGGAGGGCTACGACACCAACATCGGCGACCGCGGCGTGAAGCTCTCGGGCGGACAGCGACAGCGTCTCTCGATCGCCCGAGCCGTGCTGAAAAACCCCGAGATCCTGATCCTCGACGAGGCCACCTCGGCCCTCGACACCGAGAGCGAAAAGCTCGTCCAGGACGCCCTGAACAACCTGCTCAAGGGCCGCACCTCGGTGGTCATCGCCCATCGCCTCTCGACGATTCACAATGCCGACAAGATCATCGTCGTGGACCACGGCCGCATCGCCGAAGAGGGCACGCACGCCGAACTGATGGCCCGCAACGGCATCTACGCCAAATTGATCGAAATGCAGTCGTTCGACTGATCCCGCCCCGACCGCAGCGCCGAGGCACACACCGCAGCCATCCCGCGACTTCGCGCCACCGGGCCGAGGATTCGCGGGATTGTTGCATCATTTCCAAAACTTTTTACTATCTTTGCGAGTTGTCAGAAAATCAGTAAAAACACCATACCGACATGAAGTTCAAGGAGTACAAAGGGCTCGACCTGGCAGGCCTCGCCACCGAGGTGCTGAACGAGTGGGACGCCCACGACACATTCCACAAAAGCATCTCGACCCGCGAAGGGCATCCGACCTTCGTCTTCTACGAAGGCCCCCCTTCGGCAAACGGCATGCCGGGCATCCACCACGTCATGGCCCGCACGATCAAGGACGTCTTCTGCCGCTACAAGACCCAGCAGGGATACCTCGTGCACCGCAAGGCCGGATGGGACACGCACGGACTCCCGGTGGAGCTGGGCGTCGAGAAGAAGCTCGGCATCACGAAGGAGGACATCGGGCGGAAGATCTCGATCGAGGAGTACAACCGCGCCTGCCGCGAGGCCGTCATGGAGTTCACGGGCATGTGGGAGGAGCTCACGCGCAAAATGGGATACTGGGTCAATATGGATGACCCCTACATCACCTACGACAACAAATACATCGAGACGCTGTGGTGGCTGCTCAAGCAGCTTTTCGACAAGGGGCTGCTCTACAAGGGCTACACCATCCAACCCTACTCGCCGGCCGCCGGTACGGGCCTTTCGACCCACGAACTGAACCAGCCGGGCTGCTACCGCGACGTGAAGGACACGACCGTCGTGGGCCAGTTCCGCATCACGGACCCCAAACCCGAGATGGAGGGCTGGGGTACCCCCTACTTCCTGGCATGGACCACCACGCCGTGGACCCTGCCGTCGAACACGGCGCTCTGCGTCGGCCCGAAGATCGACTACGTGGCCGTCCGCACCTGGAATGCCTACACAGGAGAGAAGATGACAGCTGTGCTGGCCAAGCCGCTGCTCTACGCCCATTTCAACAAGAAGGCCGAAGGTCTCGCCCTCGAGGAGTACAAGGCCGGCGACAAACTCGTTCCGTTCCAGGTTGTCGGCGAATACAAGGGAACCGACCTCGTAGGCATGCACTACGAGCAGCTGCTGCCGTGGGTGAAGCCCGTCGAGACGGATGCCGACGGCAACTGGCACGACGCCTCCGAGAAGGCCTTCCGGGTCATTCCGGGCGACTACGTCACCGTCGAGGACGGTACGGGTATCGTACACATCGCGCCGACGTTCGGTGCCGACGACGCCTTCGTGGCCCGCGCCGCAGGCATTCCCTCGCTCTTCATGATCAACCGCAAGGGCGAGACGCGCCCGATGGTGGACCTGCAGGGCAAGTTCTACCTGCTTGACGAACTCGACGAGCGTTTCGTCAGCGAGTGCGTCGATGTCGATCGCTACAGGGAATACGAGGGCCGCTGGGTGAAGAACGCCTACGACCCGCAGTTCACCGTGGACGGCCGGTACGACGAGAAGGCCGCCGCTGCGGCCGAGTCGCTCGACATCTACATCTGCATGAAGATGAAGGCCGCCTCGAAGGCTTTCAAGATCGAGAAGCACGTACACAACTACCCCCACTGCTGGCGCACGGACAAACCCGTGCTCTACTACCCGCTTGACTCGTGGTTTATCCGCACTACGGCGCTCAAGGAGCGGATGATCGAGCTCAACCGCACGATCCGCTGGAAACCCGAATCGACCGGTACGGGCCGCTTCGGCAAGTGGCTCGAGAACCTCAACGACTGGAACCTCTCGCGTTCGCGCTTCTGGGGCACGCCGCTGCCGATCTGGGCCACGGAGGACCGTTCGGAGCTCAAGTGCATCGGCTCGGTCGAAGAGCTCGTCGCCGAGATCGAGAAGTCGGTGGCCGCAGGCTTCATGAAGGAGAACCCCTACAGGAGTTTCAAGGTGGGCGACATGTCGAAGGAGAACTACTCGACCGCGCACATCGACCTGCACCGCCCCTATGTCGATTCGATCGTACTCGTCTCGTCGAAGGGCGAGCCGATGCGCCGCGAACCCGACCTGATCGACGTGTGGTTCGACTCGGGAGCCATGCCCTACGCCCAGGTGCACTACCCCTTCGAGCACAAGGAGGACTTCGCGGAGGTCTACCCCGCCGACTTCATCGCCGAGGGTGTGGACCAGACGCGCGGCTGGTTCTTCACGCTGCACGCCATCGCCACGATGCTATTCGATTCGGTGGCCTTCAAGAACATCATCTCGAACGGCCTGGTGCTCGACAAGAACGGCAACAAGATGTCGAAGCGTCTGGGTAATGCCGTCGATCCGTTCGAGGTGCTCGCCACCTACGGGCCCGACGCCACGCGCTGGTACATGATCTCCAACTCGCAGCCGTGGGACAACCTGAAGTTCGACCGCGACGGCGTGGACGAGGTGCGCCGCAAGTTCTTCGGTACGCTCTACAACACCTACTCGTTCTTCGCACTCTACGCCAACGTGGACGGATTCACCGGACGCGAGGCCGAGGTGCCGATGGAGCGGCGCCCGGAGATCGACCGCTGGATCATCTCGCTCCTGAACACGCTCGTCCGGGAGGTGACCGACTCGCTTGAGAACTACGACCCGACGCCGGCCGCACGCGCCATCCAGGAGTTCGTAGGCGAAAATCTCTCGAACTGGTACGTCCGCCTGAACCGCAAGCGTTTCTGGGGCGGCGGCATGACCGAGGACAAGCTCGCCGCCTACCAGACGCTCTACACCTGTCTGGAGACCGTGGCCCTGCTCTCGGCGCCCTTCGCACCGTTCATCTCCGACCGCATCTTCACGGACCTGAATGCCGTAAGCGGCCGCCACACGGACGAATCGGTACACCTCGCAGCCTTCCCGAAGGCCGACGGGACGCTGATCGACTCGCACCTCGAGGAGATGATGTCGCTGGCACAGAAGGTCTCGTCGATGGTCCTCGCCCTGCGCCGCAAGGTGTCGATCAAGGTGCGCCAGCCGCTCATGAAGATCCTCATCCCGGTTCTCGACCGACAGACCGCCGACTGCATCGCCGCCGTCAGAAACCTCATTATGAACGAGGTAAATGTCAAGCAGGTAGAGCTCATCGAGGATACGACAGGCATCATCACCAAGCGCATCAAGCCCAATTTCAAGACCCTCGGGCCGCGCTACGGCAAATACATGAAGCAGATCGCCGCCATGACTGCCGAATTCTCGCAGGAGCGCATCGCACAGATCGAGGCAACCCCCGAGACGGTGCTCGACCTCGGATCGGAGCAGATCACCGTGACGCCGGCCGACTTCGAAATCACCTCGGAAGACATGCCCGGATGGCTCGTGGCTACGGAGGGCAAGCTCACCGTGGCGCTCGACATCACCGTGACGGACGAGCTCCACGCCGAAGGTGTGGCACGCGAGTTGATCAACCGCATCCAGAATATCCGCAAGGAGTCGGGATTCGAGGTGACGGACAAGATCCGCGTCGAGATCGAGAACAAGCCGTGCGTGGCCGAAGGCATCGCCCGCTACGCCGACTACATCGCCTCACAGACGCTGGCCGTCGAAGTCCGCAGCTCGGACGATCCGCAGGGCGAAGTCGTAGTGGCTTCGGACGTGGACGAGGAGCCGATTCGCATCGCCGTAACGCGTGTGTAGCCGGACCGCGGCGCCGATTCCGGGTTGCAAATTTGGTATTTTCGGAATATTTGCTTAATTTTACATAAAACCTAAAGCAACAGACGAACTATGGCAGACGAAAGAACCCGATACAGCGACGCCGAACTCGAAGAGTTCAAGCAGTTGATTCTGAAAAAACTCGAGAATGCGCGTGCGGATTACGAACTGTTGCGTTCCACCATCACGCATACGGCAGACAACGATACGGAGGATACTTCGCCGACATTCAAGGTGCTCGAAGAGGGCGCCACGACACTCTCGAAGGAGGAGAGCGGACGTCTGGCTGCCCACCAGATGAAGTTCATCCGCAACCTCGAGATGGCCCTTGTGCGCATCGAGAACAAGACCTACGGCATATGCAAAACGACCGGAAAGCTCATTCCAAAGGAACGGTTGATGAAGGTACCGCACGCTACCGAGTGCATCGAGGCCAAGGAGGCCCGCAAATAAACCGTTTCCTGAGTCCCCGCAATTCGGAGTATTCCGTAATCTTTCAGCCGGAATACCTGCAGAACAGAGTTCATATGCCCGAATATCGGCCTCGGTTGGATATTCAGAAGGCCTTCGCCCGAGAAAAGAAACAGGCTGAAAAAAGGAAAACGCAGGCCGAAAGAAAGAAGGTGAGCAGGGGTATGCTCTCGCCGGCTTTCCATGGAGGAAGCGAACGGGGTTCCCGGAAAACAACGACAAAAAAAGTCCGCAGGTTGCGGACTTTTTTTGTTATTCGGCTCATTCAGATACCGACCATACATACTTTTTCGGAGAAAAATACGTTATCTTTGAACCGATGTTTACCCGGTTCTGCATATCCGCACTGACTTTGCTCGCTGTGGCGTCTGTCTCTTTTGCCCGCGTCGCGAGTCCCGATATGCGCTCACCCAAACGACCGCGTCCCGACAGCGTACGAATCCGTCCTACGGCCCTCTTTACCCCGGACAGTGCCCGCATCTCAAACCCCGAGGCAGCCGAACGCAACCAAAGGCTCTACGACAGCATCCGCTCGAAAACCACTCGCCGACGCGTTCCCCGCATGCTCTATCGCATGCTTTTCGTCCGTCCGGTACTGGACACCACGTCGAACGGAGCCGTCAGGGATGAGAGCCGCATGCTCGAACCCTATGCCGGCAAAACGATCGGATCGATCTCCATCGAACGGGCTCAAGTCTTCGACGAAGGCGGCAACTGGCTCGAGCGAGCCGGCAACAACACCCACATGCTGACCCGCGAGCGGGTCATCCGCCGCGACCTGCTCTTCCATACGGGTGACACCCTCGACCCGCAGCTCGTCGTGCGCAACAAACAGCTGCTGCGCTCACGCAGCTACATCGCCGACGTAGAGATAGTCGTACAAACCGATACGCTCGACACCACACAGGTACACCTCACCGTAAAGACGCGCGACAGCTGGACCATCTCCGTGGACGGAGCTCTTCACTCCGAAGGACACACGATGGTCGGTATATCCGACGCCAACATCCTCGGATCGGGCAACAGCCTGAAGGTGATGACCAACTTCAGCCGCAAGGACTTCTCCTACGGCGGCAACATGGTCGAATACGAGATACCCAACCTGCTGGGAACCTTCTACACGGCCGACTTCGCCGCCGGGCGAGACTTCTACAACTCGACCCTCGAGCTGGGCATGCGCAAGGAGTTCCTCCGCCCGACGGACTACGAGTTGGGCGCCACCTACAGCGACAACAAGGCCAAACGATACATGATTGAGGAAGACTCGTCGGAACTGGTCAAGGAGCGTAATCTCGACGTATGGGGCGGCTATTCGCACTACCTGCGCGGTATCCGTTCGAGCATCTACCTCACCGGGCGCTACAACTACCGCCGTGTCAGTCTCCGACCGCCCGTAGCCGTCGATTACAATCCAGCCCTGCACGATCAAGACGTACTGCTTTTCGGGGCGGGTCTCTACCGCGAGCGGTTCTATACGGCCAACATGGTCTACGGATTCGGCTCGCGCGAGTATCTGGCCACGGGCTACAAGGCCGAACTGTTGAGCGGCTACTCGTGGGGGGAGTTCAAAGATGCCATGTACCTGGGTCTGAACTATGAAACGGGAGGTTTCACCCGTGTGGGCTACGTCATGGGCGGAGTAACGCTCGGAAGCTACATCGACCTGGAGTCGGGCATGTGGCGGCAGAGCGCCGTGGATGTCGATCTGAGGTGGTTCTCGAACCTGTTTCTCTTTCGCCGCAGCCGCATCCGCCAGTTTCTTGCATTCAATTACACCCAAGGGTGGAACCGCGTTGCGGGCAGCGATGAGAGCATCCGGTTTACCAGAGAAAACGGGCTGCAAGCACTCGATGAATACGTCATCGGCACCAACCGGATGATCATCAACACCGAGACTGTCGTCTTCACCCCCTACCAGCCGCTGGGATTCCGCATCGCCTTCTTCGGATTCGCCGACTTCGGCCTGCTGGGATACTCGCCCAACATTTTCAAGAACAACTTTTTCACCTCGTTCGGATTCGGCGTGCGCCTGCGTAACGAGCGCCTTGTGTTCAACACGATCCAGATCCGGCTGGGGCTGGCGCTGGGCAAACACGGACTGGTCGAGAGCGAATATTTCCGGCTGTCGAACGCCACACGGCTCGAGCAGTACCGCTACCGCCCGACACGACCCGAGATCGTAGGTTTCGAATAAGAGGCTCGCGGCAAAACAGGGAGCGGGGCCGCTGACCGACGCCCCCGCTCCCGAACATGAACTTTTTATTTCGTATCCGGTCTATTTGCGTGTCTTGATCTCCACCACACCCTCGCTTGCCTGCTCTCCATAGCGGCGCACGGCCTTCTTGCCCGTGAAAACCTCCATGTGGCGGATCTTCTCGGGATCGAGACGATCGACCTCTTCCGACGAAGCCTCGCGGCCGTCGATGTAGACTTTCATCCCGGCAAAGGCTCCCTTCCCGATCGAGGCATTCCGGATCACGATGCCCAACCCGTCTTCCGATCCGAGCCGGTCGGAAAGTTTGTCCAGTTCCTTGAGCCGAAGCTGGGCCTCCTTCCATTCGTCGCTATTGAAATACTCGCCGGATGCCTCCATCTTGCGCAGAGCCTCCTGCCACTCATCGCTCTTGAAATACTCGCTGGATGCCTCCATCTTGCGCTGGGCCTCCTTCCACTCGTCACTCTTGAAATAGGCATCCATCTTACGCTGGGCCTCCTTCCACTCGTCACTCTTGAAATACTCCTCCATTCGGTCGAGGCTGCGCTGCACCTCCTTTCCCTCCTTACTTTCAAAATAAGCCCGGGCCTCCTCCGGCGAAAGGACGCGCACACCGTCCGACTTCTTCTTGGTCCGGATCTCAATGACACCCTCGTACCCCTGACCGGCATACTCCGGGGGGACATTGCCTTCACCCTTGAGGACCGTGACGGACTCTATCCGCGCGGGATCCAGCGAACTGATCTCCGGCACACGCTCCCCATCCACCAGGTAGAGCACACGCAACCGCTCCACCGGATCGCTGCTACCGGCGATCCGGAATGGAAGCCGCGCCGATTCCGCGGCCCCAACAGCCGCATCGGAGGGTTGTCCGCTGGCAACAGCCACGGCATCGTCGGGCTGCAGCGCCTCCTTATTCGCCTCCTTGAGTTCGACCAGAATCACCCCGTTGCGCCCCTTGTCGCCGTACATTCGGATCGCAGTAGAATCCTTCAGGATCGTGATTGTCCGAATCTGCTCGGGAGAGATATTGTTGATCGAGGATGCAGGCCGCTCACGGCCATCGACCAGGACCAACGGATCGGTGCCATCGGGGGCCAAGGCATGGATTTTCGGATTTTCTTTCGTACCTTTGTCTTCCGGAAAGAGATAGACGGTTTCGGCAAAGGCCCCGAGGGCCAGCGCCGTGAGCGGCAGGAGCAGAAGCACGCGGGCTCCGCTCCACCGTGACGATTTTTTTCGCAACATCATGGTAATACGGTTTTTAAGTTTACTGTGATTGAAGCTGTTGGCAATTGAGTACCACCTCCCGCCAACAGCTTTCCTTATAAGAAGCAATTGGTAACTTTTCGCATCGATACCGCTCGAGATCACCGCCTCGTCGGCCTCGTATTCGTGGATATCGCGCAATTCGCGCCGCAGGAGCCACATGGCCGGATTGAACCACTGGAGGCATCCGCAGAGGTCCGTGAGCAGCAGGTCGGCCGAATGGCGCATGCGGACATGGGCCCGCTCGTGAAGCAGGATCGCCTCGCCGCAGGCAGCACGGTCGCGGTCGGAGAGCACGATGTAACGGCCCCAGCTGAACGGCCGCACCGAATCGCCGGCATGTACCAGGACGGTCCCGTCATCGAGCCGCTCGCGGCGGTCGCAACGACCGATCAGCCGGACCACACCGCCCAACGACCAGCAGAGCCGCACGAACGCCCCTGCCACTCCCACGGCAAAGAGTCCTCCGAGCAGCCGCTCCCACGGGAACGCATGGCCTTCAGCCGGAAGGTTCGCCGCAGTGGAAACTGCCGGCAAAACCGAACCGGGCAGCACGGGCAGCGTCCGGTAAACCGTGATGACGCAGAGCGGCAGCACGAACGAGAGCACGATGGCCCCCAGCACCACGATGCGGTTGAACCGATGGAAGGTCTCGCGGCTCAGCAGCAGTTTGAAGAAGAGGTAGAAAACCGCCAGGCAGGCCCCGACCTTCAGGCTGTATATCGCCAGATCGTACCACATGGCTACCGTTGGTTCTGGTTTTCGATGCGGTCGATCAACTCGCGCAGTTCATCGACCGAGATCTTCTCCTCCTCGACAAGCGCCGAGACGGCTCCCAGGTAGGAGTTCTCGAAATAGCGGCTGATGACGCTGCCGAGCGTCTGCCGCGAAAACTCCTCCTCGCTCACCAGCGGATAGTATTGGTAGGTCGCACCATAGGCCTTGTGCCCGACGTAGCCCTTCGATTCGAGGGCACGCACCATGGTGGACAGGGTGTTGAAATGGGGTTTGGGCTCGGGCGCCATCTCCACCAGCTCGCGCACAAAGAGCGGCCCGCGCTCCCAGAAGCAGCGCATCAGCTCCTCTTCCCGTCGTGTCAGCTTTTCCATTGTCTTCTGCTTTCAGATTCGCCCCGAGGATTCTCCCGGGACTCTGAAAACAAAGGTAAACAAAAAAACCGAAGATGCAACTATGTTATATAGTTTTTTAACTATATTTTTTAGTTGTGATTCAAAAGAGCCGAAAAAAGCGGGGTTCGGATCGAATCCGAACCCCGCAACGTATCGCTTCGGCGCAGGTACTACTCCTCGTCGCGGTACATGTGCTCCACGTAGATGGCGTGCATCATGGCCTCGCGCTTTGCAACGGAGGGCTTCGTGAAGTACTGACGACGGCGGAGCTCCTTCAGGACACCCGTACGCTCGTATTTACGCTTGAACTTCTTCAGGGCGCGCTCGATGTTCTCGCCCTCTTTTACCGGCATGATAATCATGATATTCTGTGTTTTTGTTGTTTGACTTATTTATTCTGCTTCGAGTTGAAATTCTGCCGGGTATGCATCTTCCGGTGCATCATCCCGCCGGGTAGTTGTCTCTTCGTCGGCCGTTCCGCCCGCAGACCCGAATTCGATATACGGAGCCAGCCGTGCTGCCTCCTCGCGGGTCAATATGTGGTCATCAATCAATTCCTGGGCGGTACTCCAACCTCCTTTCAACTGTCTTGCTTTCAACAAACGCCTCAAGGTGCGCGGCGCCATGTAGGGATGGCGTCCCAACTCTTTCGGGCTTGCAAAGTTAATATCTATTTTCCGAATTTTGCAACTGTCGAGGCAAATTTGTTTCAAAATTTTTTCGTAGTTGCTCTCCGTGACTCCCGGAACCTCTGCAAGTTGGGCCACGGAGACGAAACCGCCGAGGCGGTCGCGGTAGCGGAGGATGCGCATGACGGTCTTCTCGCCGATCCCCACCACGCGGCGCAGCTCCGCCGAATCGGCCGAATTGAGCTCCACGGGAGCCTCGACCGGGTGCGGCCGGCGCTCGGGAAAGATCACATAGGGTTCGAGCGCCGCAGCCACCGAATCGCTGACGACGTAGCAGTCGCGGAGCTCCTCCATGTCGTAGATGCCGCTCAGGTCGCGCCAGCGGATGAAGGCCTCGGCCTGCCGCTTCGAAAGTGCCCCGATGGCCCTAAGGTAGCGGGCACTGACCGTATCGATGCGGAACGGCGACGGAGCAATCGGCTGTGGGAGCACCCGCCCGCTGCGGTATTCGCGGGGTGCAATGGCATAACGGCGACCGATCCGCACCCACGGTGCCAGGCGCCGATAAAGCGAGTCGCTGATCCCGTAGCAGAGCGACAGGTCTTCGGGAATACGGAAGACCTTGCCTGCTGCGCGGTACTTGAGCAGGCTGACCGCCTCGTGCTTCGAGAGCCCCAACCGGAGCAGTTCGTCGAAGTCTGCCGTATTGGGGTCGAACGGACGGAGGCGGATGCTGTCCGCCGGCATGCGCCGCTCCATGGCGACCTCGACGCGCCGGGCCTCCAGCGGGTCACTCTTGGGCCGGAACAGCGCCACGGCCGCAACAAGCAGCCCGGCCAGCGGCAGGAAGACCGCCACGGCGCGGATCTCGCGTTCGGTAAAAAAACGTGCCATCGTCCATCAGTCGTTACAGTGTTCGAGCGCCTCCTTGACCGACCCCCAGCGCAGCAGCAGCGCCCGAGCCTCATCGTCGGTGAGCCCCGCGGCCTCGGCGACCATCCGGGTGCCGCGCGCGACGAGCTTGTCGTTCGTAAGCTGCATGTGCACCATCCGGTTGCCCTCGACTCGCCCGAGGCGGATCATTACGGCCGTCGAAAGCATGTTGAGCATCAGTTTCTGTGCCGTACCCGCCTTCATGCGGGTCGAGCCGGTGACAAACTCCGGTCCGACGACCGCCTCGAGCGCATACTCCGCTGCGGCGGCAGCC
>ENA-OPCN01002201-OPCN01002201.1-human-gut-metagenome-genome-assembly--contig:-NODE-2201-length-11251-cov-1.713380_pt1 | contig 11251 bp, 9 predicted proteins | sample MGYA00241567_ERZ501485 | MGnify/ENA primary metagenome ERZ501485 (study PRJEB25962, sample SAMEA2042579) | human gut metagenome | biome: human gut; feature: human-associated habitat; material: faeces...
CGAATCCCTTCGGGCACATTAAGATGAGAGAGCCGCAGGCAATATGCCTGTGGCTTTTTTTGCATTTGTAGCAAAGACTTAAGGTGAAAGGATTTCAACGTTACAGTTCACTGGACACCCAATATTTACAGCTAAGTCCGAAGGTGAACTGTAATATTAAAATTGGTTTACAAGCACGGAAAAATATGGTACAATAGTCATACTTTTTGTGGCATGCATGAAGCATGTGCTGTACTCAGAAGAGTACATATATTATTTACAATTAAAACGTTATAAATGCCTCAGTAAACTGGGGCGTGTATTGACGCTTACATATAACAGAAACAGATATACTAAGAAGGTATATGATTTCCCAGAAGGGAGATAATATATCTTCTTTTTTTGTTTAATAAGACAAAATCAAAATACTAGAATGATATAAAAAGACAGAAATGGAGACGCAAAAATGGATTTAAATGAATTTTTCAAAGAACACAATAAAGTAGCATTGGCATTTTCAGGAGGAGTAGATTCTTCTTATCTGCTTTATGCAGCAATAAAGAGTGGAGCGCAGGTGCGTGCTTATTATGTTAATGCTGCATTTCAGCCACAATTTGAGCTTGATGATGCGATGCGTCTTGCAAAGCAGCTAAATGCTGATATGAAGGTATTAACAGCAGATGTTCTTTCAAATGAAACAGTAGTGAAAAATCCGTCAGACCGATGCTATCACTGCAAAAATGTTATATTCAATATGATTCTTGCAGAGGCAAAGAAGGATGGTTTTACAGTACTGATTGACGGAACTAATGCATCTGATGCAGAAGATGACCGCCCTGGAATGCGTGCGCTTCGAGAACTTTGTGTCTACTCACCACTTCGTATCTGTGGTCTTACAAAGACAGAAATTCGAAGACGTTCAAAAGAAGCAGGTCTTTTTACATGGGATAAGCCAGCTTATGCCTGTCTGGCAACACGTATCCCAACAAATGAACGCATTACTGCAGAAAAGCTTGAAAAGACGGAGAAAGCAGAAAATTATCTGTTCTCTCTTGGTTTTACAGATTTTCGTGTGCGCTATTTAAATGACTTTGCAAAGATTCAGATGCCGGCAGCACAGATGACAAAGCTTTTAGAAATGCGAGAGCAAATTCTTAAAGAATTGAAAAAGTATTACAAAGAAGTGCTGCTTGATTTGCAGGCCAGATAAAAATTTGATTATATGGGGAGATAAAGTTGTGAATAGCGAGGCAAGACAGATACTAGAAGCAGTGAAGGCAGGAAGTATGAGTATAGATGATGCACTGCTTGAAATAAAAAAAGAGCCTTTTGAGGATATTGGATATGCAAAGGTGGATTTACACAGAAAAATCCGCCAAGGCGCAGCAGAAGTAATCTATGGTGCAGGAAAGACACCAGAGCAGATGATTGGAATTGTATCTGCTATGTTAAAAAATGGTCAGGATCACATTTTAATTACACGTTTATCATCAGAAGCAGCAGATATGATTAGTCAGGTACATCCATTGCATTATCACAAAGATGCAAGAGTTGGCATTATCGGAGAAATGCCAAAACCGACTGGAAAGGGAAAGATTGTTGTGGCGACAGGCGGAACATCTGACATTCCGGTAGCAGAGGAAGCAGCGCTGACAGCAGAAATTCATGCAAACGAGGTTGTGCGCCTATATGATGTTGGAGTGGCAGGACTGCATCGTTTATTAAATCATATGGATGAAATCATGAGTGCAAGTGTAATCATTGCAATAGCCGGAATGGAAGGCGCACTAGCAAGTGTAATAGGCGGCTTAGCAGATTGCCCTGTCATTGCAGTTCCTACAAGCGTAGGATACGGTGCATCCTTTGGCGGTGTTTCAGCACTTTTATCAATGCTTAATTCCTGTGCAAGCGGTGTATCTGTAGTAAATATTGACAATGGCTTTGGCGCCGGCTACTTGGCAGGAATGATGAATCATATGTAACTATTTTACAAATGTGTTTTTGAATAGTTAAAATTAAATAAAGAGGTATAGTTCACGGGTAAATCAATATTTACAGCAAAGCTCTTCGGTGCAATGGTTTCGTCGCCGGACCAAACTCCGCAGGTTCCTGTTATGTTCTTTCTTATTATACGTTACTTTGAAAGACCTGCTCCAAGTGTCCGGCTCGTGAAATCCATTCACCTTCGAGCTTCCATAAAATGACGCGTGAACTGTAACAATAAAGGAGAAAAAACAAATGAAAACATTATATTTAGACTGCGGAATGGGTGCAGCAGGTGATATGCTGACAGCAGCACTTTCAGAGCTTCTGCCTGATCAGGATGCATTTTTTGAAAAAATGAATGCACTTGGAATCCAGGGAGTTCATTTTGAAAAAGAAAAAACGCAAAAATGCGGTATTACAGGAACACACAGTAAGGTGACAGTAAATGGTGAGGAAGAGGAAAGCCTTGATGTGCATCATCATGATCACGATCATCATCATGACCATGAAGACCATCACCATGACCACGACCACCATCATGATCATGAAGACCATCATCACGACCACGATCATGAAGACCATCATCACGACCACGATCATGCGCATGGTGCACATCACCACCACAGCGGTCTGCATGATATTGAGCATATCGTAAGAGATCATCTGCCGGTATCAGATCGCGTAAAGGATGATATAATGGCAGTTTATCAGCTGATCGCCCAGGCTGAAGGCGCAGCACATGGTGTACCAGTTGATCAAATTCATTTTCACGAAGTAGGAACTATGGATGCCGTTGCTGATATTACAGCAGTCTGTATGCTTATGGAGGAGCTTTCTGTTGATCAGGTGATTGTATCACCAGTTCATGTTGGAAGCGGAAAAGTACGCTGTGCACATGGTATTTTGCCAGTACCAGCACCGGCAACTGCTTATATTTTAAAGGAAGTGCCGATTTATGGCGGAAGGATTCAGGGAGAGCTTTGTACACCGACAGGCGCAGCACTTTTAAAACATTTTGCCACAAAATTTGGTGATATGCCAGTTATGAAGACGAAGGCTATCGGTTATGGAATGGGCAAGAAGGATTTTGAGATGGCAAATTGTGTCCGTGCGATGTTAGGAGAGACAGCAGATGATGTAAGCCGTGTTTCTGAGCTTTGCTGCAACATAGATGATATGACTGCAGAGGAAATTGGCTTTGCAACAGAGACAATTTTAGCATCAGGTGCTCTGGAAGTGTTTACTGTCTCCACAGGAATGAAAAAATCCAGACCAGGCATTTTACTTGAGGTGATGTGCCGTGAGGAAGACCGCGACCGCATGATTGAACTTATATTTTTGCATACAACTACGCTTGGTGTTAGAGAGCAGTTTTCAAGACGCTATACTATGACACGCTCTATAAAGACAATAAAGACTCCATATGGTGATGTGCGAAAGAAAGTTTCGACAGGCTATGGTACTTCACGTGAAAAGTATGAGTATGAAGATTTGGCATCAATTGCAAGAAAGCAGGGAATATCCATTCGCGAAGCAAGGCAGACTGCAAGTGACTTTGATAAATAAAAAAGCTGATTAGAATTTTTATTTACAAAAAAAGGAGAATGATATGAGAAAAAAACATGTAAGAAATTTAACGGCAGGCTGTGCTGCGTTTATGGCGGCAGCATTTGTATTTTCAGCAGGCTTTTCAAAAACAGCATTTGCAGACGAAGCAGACAAAACTACACTTGTATATGGAAGCACTGACTATACACGCATCAACCCGGCAATGGATGAGCACTGCGAAATAAATGTGCTGCTATTTGATGGTCTTACTGATCATGATGGTGATAATCAAATTATTCCGCGTCTGGCAAAGAGCTGGGAGTATGATGAGGAGAATTTAACATACACGTTTCATCTTGAGGAAGGAGTCAAGTGGCATGATGGTGAGCCTTTTACAGCAGAGGATGTAAAATTTACATTTGAAGCAATTATGGATCCGGCAAATGAATCCGAGAATGCACCTGATTATGAGGATATAGAGAGCATTGAAGTGATTGACGAAAATACGGTAGCATTTCATCTTTCTAACGTTAATACCGCTTTTTTGGAATATATGACAAAACCTGTTATGCCAAAGCATCTGTTAGAAGGTGAAGATTGGCAGACATCTGACTTTTTCCGTGCACCTGTTGGAACAGGACCATATAAGTTTGTAAGCTGGGATGCAGGACAGACTATTACAATGGAAAAGAATAAGGAGTATTTTGCTGGTGCAGCTAATATTGATACAATTGTATTTAAAATTGTGACAGATGATAATGCAAAGGCAATGCAGCTATTAAGCGGTGAGCTTGATTTGGCGCAGATTACACCAAAGGAAGAATCACTTTTTGCTGATAATGACAAATTTAAAGTTTATGATATGACAACTTCTGACTACAGAGGCATTCTCTACAACTTTAATAACGAGTATTGGCAGGAGGAGAATGCCGATCTGATTCCGGCAATCAATTATGCGATTGACCGTCAGGCAATCCTTGATGCAGTGCTGTTAGATAAGGGTGAAGTGGCATATGGTCCTCTGCAGCGAAATAAATATAACAATGAAAATGTGGAGCACTACGATTATAACTTAGAAAAATCAGCAGAGCTTTTTGAGGCAGCAGGATGCACACAAGATGCAGATGGCTACTGGTGCAGAAACGGGGAGAGAATTAGCTTTACAATTAATGCGACACCGGGTGATCAGGTACGTATTGATATGGCGCAGATTGCAGCACAGCAGCTTCGCGAGGCAGGACTTGATGTAAAAGCAGATGTACCGGCAGGCGGAATCGATTGGGCAGGACAGGAGTGCTGTATCATTGGATGGGGATCTCCATTTGATGCAGATGATCATACATACAAGGTATTTGGTACAGATAAGGGAGCAAACTATTCTGGATATTCAAATACACTTGTGGATGAATACTTAACACAGGCACGTCAGACAGAAGATGAAAACGAGCGTAAAGAGGCTTATGCAAAGTTTCAGGAAGCATTAGCAGAGACACCGGCTTACACATTCTTCTGCTATATTGATGCGCTTTACGCAGCAGAGAATACGATTCAGGGAATTGATGAAGATACAGTATTAGGTCATCACGGTGTAGGCATTTTCTGGAATATCTGTGACTGGACAATTGAAAATCAGTAACAAAACGAAAGGAAATGAGCGATGAAGAACAAATGGCTTAGTGTGCTTTTCAAAAAGATCGCTGCATTTTTTATCAGCATATGGGTGCTGTCTGCCATTGTGTTTTTCTTATCACGAATTACGCCGATTGATCCGCTGCAGTCGTACTATGGTGAGCGCGTAGAGAAAATGAGTGAAGAACAAAAGGACAGTGCCAGAGAACGCCTTGGATTAAATGATCCGATTCCGGTACAATATGTGCGCTGGCTTAAGCTGGCGTTGTCCGGTGATTTTGGAATCTCCTACAAATATAAGCAGGACGTTATTATTGTGATCAAAGAACGTATCCAAAATACACTCGTTTTAGGCGTATTAAGCTATGTGATTTTATTTATTGGAGCACTGTTGTTAGGACTTTTTTGTGCTTGGAATGAAAATAAACTTGCAGACAGACTTATTGTGCGCCTTGGAACAATTACAAGCTGCATTCCTGAATTTTGGATGGCGCTCATGCTGATTTTTGTGTTCAGCGTATTGCTTGGCTGGCTCCCGGCAAGCGGTGCATATTCAATTGGAGGGGGCAGCTTACTTGACAGGCTGCGTCATCTTGTGCTGCCATTAATTGCCTCAGTGGCTGGTCATTTGTGGTATTTTGCCTATATGGTGCGAAATATGCTTTGCGAAGAAACACGCTCAGAATATATCGTGCTTGCACGGGCAAAGGGAACAAAAGACAGCACAATATTATTTCGTCACTGCCTAAAAAATGTGCTGCCAGCTTATATTAGTCTTATGGCAGTTTCAGTGGCGCACATTCTTGGCGGTACTTATTTGGTAGAAGCAGTATTTGGCTATCCGGGAATTGGTATGCTTACGTATGAAAGTGCCAAAACATCTGATTACAACATGCTTATGGTACTATGCCTTTTAACAGGAGTAGTGATGATAGCAGCAAACACGATTGCAGAGCTAGTGAACGCAAGGTTAAATCCATATATAGCGCAGGAGGGAAAATGAGTTCTGAAAAACATATAATGAAGAGAAAAAAAGTACCGTTTCTTTCCTTTGTGCTGCTTGGCATTTTGATTATGGGATGTGTGTTTGTACCATTTTTTTGCAAAGATGCGTCTTATATGGATCTTATGAACTGCAGCCGCGCACCAGGGCGTGAATTTTTCTTTGGAACAGATACTATGGGACGCGATCTGTTTTCATGTATATGGCATGGCGGACGTGTTTCTCTTACCATTGGCTTTTTGTCTGCTGCCATATCAGCAGTTATTGCAGTTTTGTATGGCACAGCAAGTGCACTGTCACCTGCGTGGCTGGATCGGCTTTTGATGCGGTTAGTAGACGTGCTTCTTTCTGTTCCGTCGCTTTTGCTTGTCTTATTTGTGCAGGCAGTATTTGGAAAAAATATCATAGGAATGAGTGCAGCGATTGGACTTTGCGGATGGTTTTCAATGGCAAAAATCGTGCGCACACAGGCAAAAACAGTAAAAGAAAGCGGCTTTGTCACGGCATCGCAGTGTATGGGCGGCGGCTTTTTTCATGTGCTTTACTGGCATCTTGCCCCAAATTTTCTTCCATCCATTTTATTTATGATTATTATGAGTGTACGAACAGCAATAGCTGAAGAATCAACACTTAGCTTTCTGGGGCTTGGCCTTCCAATAGAGACAATCTCGTGGGGCAGTATGCTCGCACTCGCACAAAATGCCTTTGTCATGCGCGCATGGTGGATGATTTTGATTCCGGGCCTTTTTTTAATACTCCTTTTTTTATGCCTCACCGAGATAGGAAGCTGGTGCCAAGAGCGCATGAATCATAAAAAAAGGCAGATGTAAAACACTATTAGAACAGACAGTGATAGAAAATATTGAAGGACAAATGAAATAATGAAATTGATAATGACCTATTACAAAAAAATGATTATCACATATAAAAAGCTTTTTGTGATGTCATTTGTGATCATGGCGGCAGTGACCGTGAGCAACCTTTTGATTCCGTGTGGAATGCGCTTTCTGGTAGACCGTATCTCACAGGCGAACAGTCTTGGACAGAAAGAACTTCTTTTTTTGCTTGCCGCATTCGCAGCATTTTTATTATGCATGGGGTTTAATACCTGGTTGGAAATTAGATGGTATTTGCTGTTGGATAAGTTAGGCGGCCTTTGTATGAGAGACTTGACACTCAAGATGGAGGCAGCACTTGCGGCCGCTTCTTTATCAGATGCTGATAAGATTGGTGCAGAGGTGTTAAAGCATACAATGTATGCTGATGTGCTTGATGTATTTCGTGTGACAGGTCATCATATACCGTCGTTTATCAGTGCGGTATTGACAACTATTGTATGTATGGTATTGGCCTTTGCATTTAGCATAAAATTTGCAGTTTTTTTGGTATTTTCAGTTGGTCTTGGCTGGTATGTCTTTCTTAGGGCGAAAGCGAATTTCACAAAAGGCAGGCAAGACAAATCAGAAAATGAAACAGTGCCATGCCGTCTGCAATCAGTATATTGACTCAATGACACTTGTCCAGACAAACGATGTGCTCGATTACTTTCAGCAGGAAACAGCAGAAAAATTAGGTGATTTCATTCAGACTGCAAAAAAAGAAGATCGCCTGATGATGTTTTGGGCCAAGCTGTCAGAACACTACAACACGATATCTACTATGCTGTTGTCTGTTTTGTTGTTAATTCCCTCATGGGGCGGCTCCGTTGGAAACTTGATCTTTTTTACGATGTTGTCAACGGTAATTAATTCGCAGGGTCAGAATGCACAGGAATTGCTGCGGCAAATTATGCGCGCACAAGTAAGCTTTGAGAATGTAGATAAGGTGTGCAAATTAGAGCCGCGCCAGAAAGCAGAGTCATTAACAGATGTTGAATCAATCGAGTTCGACTCAGTTTATTTTTCTTATGAAAGCAGTGAACCTGCCTTAACACAAGTTTCCTGCTGTCTTCAAAAAGGACAGATGGTTCGCCTGATGGGTGAAAATGGTTGCGGAAAGTCTACATTTATCAAGCTTTTGCTCGGACTTTATCGGCCAGACAGTGGAATAATAAGAATCAATTCACAATCAGTTGATGCTTATTGCAAACAGGATATGAGCCGCCAATTTTTGTATGTTGGTCAGGAGGAGATTTTTTTAAACGAGACAGTAGAAGATTATTTACACATTATCACACAAAACAAGGGAGAAGCTGTGACATATCTGTTAAAAGAATATGATATGGCGGCGGATCGCGTCATTGAAAATGAGGGAAAATCATTGTCGGTGGGACAGCGAAAGAAGCTGTTAATCATGAAAATGCTTCTTAGAATCGAAGAAGCATCTGTTTTGATTGTAGATGAAATTGAGGCTGGTCTTGATCAGGAAACGAGAGAAAAATACGAGCAGTTGTTAAATCTTATTGCAAAAAAGAAGAATAAACTTATAATTGTCGTTGAGCATGACCCACAAGGAACGATTGAATTTACAAAAATAATGCATTTTCAGAGCGGTCGTCTTGTAAATTGTGACAATTTCCAGTAAATGCATATCGTAAAATGAAATTTCTGCTTGCAATTTAAACTTTAGTGTGCTATAGTAATGAACCATAAGAAACGCATTGAAGGAGACTCTATCCCAACGATCTTGACAGGAAGAGGGCGTCACCGACTGAGAGCGCCGTCATGAGGGACTGGGTGTGGGAACGCTCCGGAGCGGGCATTCTGAGCTTTTATTATGAGTAAAAGGGTAGGTTTGCACGTTGGTTTACGTTATAACCATAGAGTGATCCAGATATGGATTGAATGCGGGTGGTACCGCGGAACGAAGATGTTTCGCCCCGGAGACTGTGTTAAAACGGTCTTCGGGGCTTTTTGTTTATCAAGTTAAGGTACTCTTGCATCTGTCATGGAGACTCGTATTTTGGCTGAAAAGAAAGGACAACATGGAATTTATCAGTGGAATCAGCAAAAAAGAGTATGCAAGTATTAAGGAATTGGCACAGGGAAGCTGTGATGGAAAGACTGTTCTCATGGAGGGAATGGTTCATGCTGTAAGAGACATGGGCGATGTACGTTTTGTGATCTTACGAAAGGCAGAGGGACTCGTTCAGTGTGTCTATGAAGAAAAAACAGCAGGCTTTGAATTAGGCGAATTAAAGGATGAGAGTGCAATCCGTGTAGAGGGTGTTGTTTACGAAGAAAAGAGAGCACCGTTTGGAAGAGAGCTGCGCTTAACATCAGTGACTATTTTATCAGAGCCTTCGGCAGCAATGCCATTACCTGTCAACAAATGGAAACTAAATACTTCACTGGAAGCAAAATTAAACTATCGTCCATTATCTCTTCGCAATTTGAAAGAGCGTGCAAAGTTTCGCATTCAAGAAGGTATCGCAAGAGGGTTCCGCGAGTTTTTAACCACTCAGGGCTTTACGGAAATCCGTACCCCAAAGATCGGAGCAAAGGGAGCAGAGGGCGGCTCTAATGTATTTAAGCTTGATTATTTCCACCGTCCAGCGGTACTCGCACAGAGCCCGCAGTTTTACAAGCAGATGATGGTCGGCGTGTTTGACCGTGTGTTTGAGACTGGACCTGTATTTCGTGCAGAGAAGCATAACACAAAACGCCACTTAAATGAATATACGAGTCTCGATTTTGAGATGGGCTTTATCGACAGCTTTCAGGATATCATGGCAATGGAAACCGGCTTTTTACAGTACACGATGGAGCTGTTAAAGAAGGATTATAAAACAGAGCTTGATATGCTTGACATTACACTTCCAAAGGTTGATGAGATTCCGCAGGTACGCTTCGATGAGGCAAAGCGTCTTGTGGCAGAGAAATATAACAGACAGATTAGAAACCCATACGACCTTGAACCAGAGGAGGAAGCACTGATTGGCCGCTACTTCGAGGAAGAATATGGCGCAGACTTCGTATTTGTCACTCACTATCCTAGCAAGAAGCGTCCGTTCTACGCAATGGATGATCCGGATGATAAGACATTCACTCAAAGCTTCGATCTATTGTTTAAGGGACTTGAGGTCACAACAGGAGGACAGCGTATTCATGAGTATCAGATGCTTCTTGACAAGATCGAGGCAAAGGGTATGACAACTGAAGGTATGGATCAGTACCTTGATATCTTCAAGCATGGAATGCCGCCGCACGGAGGACTCGGCATTGGCCTAGAGCGTCTGACGATGAAGCTGATCGGTGAGGATAACGTGCGTGAGACCTGCCTCTTCCCAAGAGATCTTTCCAGACTGGAGCCGTAACATTTAATGAGCGGTGAGGCGAAGACGTTAAGCCGCTTTCGTAAAAATATAAAGAGAAATTGGAAGGAAACCACGATGGCAAATATAATTGATGATGAGACAATAGAGTATGTTGGAATATTAGCAAAGCTCGCGCTTTCCGAAGAAGAAAAGGAGCAGGCAAAAAAAGATATGTCTGATATGCTTGACTATATAGACATGCTTGGTGAGCTGGACACATCCAATGTAGAGCCAATGAGCCATGCATTTCCTGTTTTCAATGTCTTCCGTGAGGATGTAGTTACAAATGGAGATGGAAGCGAGGAAACACTTGCAAATGCGCCGGAACAGAAAAACGGGGCATTTAAGGTTCCAAAGACTGTGTAATGGTGTTCTGAATAATTACAAAACATTTAAAAGCTTGATTAGATAACAGGTAATGGAAAGACAGGAGACAGTTTAATGGAGATTCAAAAATTGACAGCAGTTTCGCTGGGAAAAAAGATAAAAGAAAAAGAGATCTCCGTGCGGGAGGCGCTCGATGCAGTTTTCGCACAGATTGATCAGACAGAAGATAGGTATCATGCGTATGTGACACTCGATAAAGAGGGCGCTTACAAGCAGGCTGATGCTGTTCAGGAAAAAATAGACAAGGGTGAGCTGACAGGAGCACTTGCTGGTGTACCGGTAGCCATCAAGGATAACATGTGCACGAAAGGACTGTTGACTACCTGCAGTTCAAAAATTTTGGAAAATTATGTTCCAACCTACACGGCATCTGCAGTTCAAAACTTAACTGATGCAGGTTGTGTAATTATTGGAAAGACAAACATGGATGAGTTTGCGATGGGAAGTACAACAGAGACTTCATA
>ENA-OPCN01002202-OPCN01002202.1-human-gut-metagenome-genome-assembly--contig:-NODE-2202-length-11248-cov-3.871348_pt1 | contig 11248 bp, 8 predicted proteins | sample MGYA00241567_ERZ501485 | MGnify/ENA primary metagenome ERZ501485 (study PRJEB25962, sample SAMEA2042579) | human gut metagenome | biome: human gut; feature: human-associated habitat; material: faeces...
CCGCCGGTCGGCGCCCAGAGCGCGGCGACGGCGTTTTTCGACACGTTCGGCTCCAGCTCGTGCAGACGCTTCGCGTCTACGATCTCCAGCTCCTTTACGCCGTTTTTTACGCCGTTTTCATACAGCGCGCGCAGCTTCGGCAGGTCCTCCTCGGACATACACACAACAAGCGAGCCGTTCATTTTGAACGCAAAATCAAGATCCTTCGCAAGCTGCGGCATCATGAGATTGCCTTCGAGATTCATTTTTGCCATCAGGCTTCCGTGCGCGGCGTCGAACCCTGCGTGGACAATGGCGCTGTTGGCCTTGGAGGTGCCGCAGCACACATCCTCTGCCTTTTCCAGCACCAGCATCCGTCCCTCATAGCGGGACAAGTACCGCGCGACCGCGCAGCCGGTAACGCCTGCGCCGATAATGATGATGTCGTACAAAAAGATTCCTCCTTCATCTGCCAAAGAAAGTCGGGCAGCCCAAATAAGCCTTCCGGTGGGAGGGTTGGACTGCCCGACACATTCACTTAGAGCAGAGTGTATTCAGATGTGCTTACCAGGGAATGACGTTGTAGAGCAGGACAGCGACAATACCGCCGATGATGGGCCCAAAGATGGGGACGATCAGGCCGTATTTGAAGTTGCTGGAGCCCTTGCCCTTGATGGGGAGAATGGCGTGCGCGATACGCGGGCCGAGGTCACGTGCCGGGTTCAGCGCATAGCCGGTCAGACCGCCAAGGGACATACCGATCGAGACGATGATGCCGAAGACCAGAAGCTTGCCGACGCCGGCAGCCAGCTGCGGGACCTGGTTCAGACCGCAGATCGCGAAAACCAGAACGAAGGTCGCGATGGCTTCCTGCACGATGTTGCGGCCGGTGTTGGGGATGGACGGGCCGGTGGAGAAGACGCCGAGCTTGGTGCCGGGGTCTTCCGTCGCGTCAAAGTGATCTTTGAAGAGGATGTAGACCAGAACGCCGCCGACGATACCGCCGAGGATCTGCGCGATGACATAGCCGGGAACCAGCGCCCAGTCGAACATGCCGCCGACAGCCAGCGCGATGGTCAGCGCGGGGTTGAAGCTCGCGCCGGAGGCTTCGCCGAAGATGAACGCGGGAACCATGACCGCAAGGCCCCATGCAAGGGTGATCTGGATGGAGCCTGCGCCCTTCATGCCGGACTTGTTGAGGGTCACGTTTGCAACGACGCCGTCGCCGAGCAGGATCAGCATCATTGTGCCAAGGAACTCACATAAGTACTTTAAGAACATGAATACTCCTCCCTGTCATACATCAATATTTGGTTGTTTTCCGTTTCTTCTCCTGAAAAAGCTTTTTATTCGTCCTTCGCCCAGCCGTAGGAGCACTTGACAGCCTTGCTCCAGCCCTTTACCTTGGCTGCGCGCTCTTCTGCGGTGATCTCCGGATGGAATACACGGTCAATGGCGCGGTTGCGGACGACGTCCTCCTTGCTGGCCCAGTAGCCGACGGCAAGACCAGCCAGATACGCAGCGCCCATCGCGGTCGTCTCGACACAGGTCGGACGCTGGACCGGAGCGCCGGAAATATCGGACTGCATCTGCATCAGCAGGTTGTTGGCAGACGCGCCGCCGTCAACGTTCAGCGCGGCCAGCTTGATGCCGGAATCGGCCTGCATGGCGACGAGGATGTCGTTGACCTGATAGGCGAGGGATTCCATTGTTGCGCGGATGATGTGGTTCTTGTTGACGCCGCGGGTGATGCCGACGATGGTGCCGCGCGCGTATTGATCCCAGTGCGGTGCGCCGAGGCCGGTGAACGCCGGGACGACATAGCAGCCGTTGGTGTCCTTGACCTTGCCGGCATAGTATTCGGAGTCAGGTGCGGACTCGATGATCTTCAGCTCGTCGCGCAGCCACTGGATCGCGGCGCCCGCAACGAAGACGGAGCCTTCGAGCGCGTATTCGACCTTGCCGTTCAGGCCCCACGCGATGGTGGTGACGAGGCCGTTCTTGGAGAAGACGGGCTTTTCACCGGTGTTCATCAGCAGGAACGCGCCGGTGCCGTAGGTGTTCTTGGCTTCGCCGGGATGATAGCAGGCCTGGCCGAACAGAGCCGACTGCTGGTCGCCCGCAGCGCCTGCGATCTTGATCGGGCCGCCGAGCAGCGCCGGATCCGTCTCGCCGTAGATGCAGCTGGACGGCATCGGGGTCGGGAGCATGCATCTGGGGATGTTCAGCTCCTTCAGGATCTCATCGTCCCACTGCAGTGTGTTGATGTTGAAGAGCATCGTGCGGGAGGCGTTGGAGTAGTCGGTGACATGGACCTTGCCGCCCGTCAGCTTCCAGATGAGCCACGTTTCGACTGTGCCGAACAGCAACTCGCCGCGCTCTGCGCGCTCGCGTGCGCCGGGGACATTTTCAAGCAGCCAGTGTACCTTCGTGCCGGAGAAATAGGCGTCGATGACGAGGCCGGTCTTGGCCCGGAAGCTGTCCGTCAGGCCCTTGGCCTTCAGGCTGTCGCAGTATTCGCTCGTGCGGCGGCACTGCCAGACGATAGCGTGGTGAATGGGCTCGCCTGTGACCTTATCCCAGACGATGGCGGTTTCGCGCTGGTTGGTGATGCCGATGGCCGCGATGTCGGCGGCAGTTGCGCCGATCTTCTGCATGGCCTCGACGGCTACGCCAAGCTGCGTAGCCCAGATCTCATTTGCGTCGTGCTCGACCCAGCCGGGCTTCGGAAAGTATTGGGGGAATTCGCGCTGCGAGACGCTGCACATTTCGCCGCTCTCATTGAAGAGAATGCAGCGATTGGAAGTCGTGCCGGCGTCCAGGGCCATGATGTATTTTGCCATGAATACGTCCTCCTTATCTTTCTTGCAGATTAAAATGAATCACTCTATGGTGGTATCTTCTAACTGTCAGTATACAGGAAACCTGTGCCGCTGTCATTAGACAAGCTTGGGATAATGTCAAAATCAACAAAAAATAAAATTTTATCGATTAATTTATAGCGTATATGCACACTACATTCTATGCGCAAAGCCAGAGAATAGAAGGGCTTCAAAAATAAAGAATCAAATCTGCTGCACGGTCAGGAACAGCGCCTGAAGCTGGTGCATAAACGCTTCCGCGTCGAGCGGCGTCCGCCGAGCGACGAGACTGTCGACGGTGCAGAACACGGCCTGACAGAGCATATCCAGCGCAAGCGACTGCGTTGCGCTGTCCACCGCGGCCGGATCCGGCAGGAGCCGGGCGAGCTGCGGGCGAATGACCTTCCCTGTGAGCCGGTACATCGTTTCCTGACCGAGTGCATGCGAGATCTTGCGCAGCAGCGGCTGCTTTTCCCGTAGCAGCGTCAGCGCCTGCAAACACCATTCGCCGGGGGCCTGTGCGCCGTCATACTGCAGCGGGGCGCACAGCTGCGTCTCCACGATCCATTCCAGCACGCTGTAGATATCCTGATAGTGATAATAGAAGCTCTGCCGCTTCATCTGCGCCTGCTCCATCACGCGCTGCACCGTGATCTTGCAGACCGGCCTTGTCTGCAGCATCTGTTCAACAGCCTCGGCGATCCTGCCCTTTGTATCGGTGCACATATGCGGTTCCTCCTCACATCTGCCAGACGTCCGGCGCGGTGCTGGAAATGGCGAGCGCACCGGCCTCGAGCGCCTGCATGACCTCTTTCTTTTCCGTGATGAGTCCGCCCGTCAGGATCGGCAGCCCCGTCAGCTGCCGCACCTTGCGCAGCATCGACGGCATCAGCCCGGGCAGGATGTCGATGGCGTCCGGCTTGAGATTCTTCGCGCTCAGCGACGAATCGAGCGCCATGGAATCGATCAGAAAGACCCGCAGAATCGCGATCATATTCAGTTCCTTTGCCCGCTGGATCATGTTCGCGCGGGTGGAGATCACGCCGTCCGCCTGCGTGCTGCGGCGGAGAAAATCGACGGAGATCTCCTTCGCAGCCAGACCGCTGATCAGATCGGCGTGGACGATGGCGATCTTTCCGGCGTCCTTGATCTGCCGGACGATCTCAGAGATATTGCAGATATCGCCGTAAAGCACGAATACGGTCTGGATATCGGTGCGCAGGCACTGCGCCAGCCCCTCGTCGTCGCGCACAGCGGCGATAATGGGGTTGCGCTGCAGGGCTTCATAAAGTCGTTGTTCCAAATTTCATTCCGCCTCCCTCCATATTCTGGCTTTTGCCAGATGCAAAAAAAGCACAGCAAACACGCGGCACGATTCGTCCGCTTGTCCCCATGCTCAATACTCCGGGCGTTTTTTTGATTGTTGGTGTCCTCTTACATTTGATAGTGTAGCACAACTGTCAAAAGAAATCAAGAAAAAGTACACGCGTTTGTTAAAACTGTCAGTTTCCACAAAAAATTCCCCCGCAGACTATTCATCCTGCGGGGGATTGGCGCATCCGGCAGGATACACCAAGTCACCGAAAATCCTCGGCGAAATTGAGGCTGCAAATCGAAACAGGGAGCGAGATTTTTGGCAGTCCTTTTGAGAGTTAAGCGGTTTCATTCATGCTCAAAGTCCAAGGAGCTGCCTCCTTTTCTCTTCGAATTCCTTCTGCGAGATCGCACCTACATCCAGCAGCGCCTTGTATGTCCGAAGCTTCTCCGCGATATCCTGCGCCGCCGCAGACGGCTGGTTTTGCGGGTATTCCGGCGCCTGCACGGGCTGCGGCTGGCTTTGCGGGTACTGCTGCGCCTGCGTGGCATACGGCTGGCTTTGCGGGTACTGCTGTGCCTGCGTGGCATACGGCTGGCTCTGCGGATACTGCCGCGCCTCAGCAGCCTGCGGCTGCGCAGCAGGCTGCCGGTAAAATACCGGCTGTGGGTCACGCGCCGCTGCGACGGCGTTCATCTTGTCCTGCATCACGATCGGCGGAACAATGGGAAGGAAAAATTCCATGATCAGGCACAGTGCAGCCGTGCTCGACGGAATATTCCGGTCCCACGCCATTTTGTCGATGCGCTGTGCCGTCTTGTATGTCCAGTAAATTCCATAGAACGGGATAAACATACACAGCAGCAGCTTGGTCACCGGATTGCGCTCCGCCTCGTCCCGCACTGCGTTGGTGTCCCGCGTCATCCGATAATTCCAGATCCAGTACCAGATCCCGCAGGAGAACAACAGCAGCAGGATATGCAGCGCCATGTTGCAGTATGCTTTTGATGTGCCCTTGCTCGGAATGCCGTCCGGGTTAGCTGCCCACAGGAGCGCAAACAGCATGAGGGCCGTTATAAACGCCCCCTGCAGCAGCGTGCTGATAATCCCTGAGCTGGACAGATACTCTGCAAAACCATACGATAAAATGCGCCTGCTGTCTCTATGAAGGGTCCATACAATCGCAATTACCCATTTGACAGCAGACAAAACCGCCGGGAGAAACCAGAGCCTTCTGAATGCCTCACGCTGCATCGGCATGATATTCGTCAGGCTTGCGAAACAGATCACAGCTGCAAGCAGGAATATCAGCGTCCACAGAATCGAGATCACATCAATGACTCCGTATACGGCCATACAAACCACACGATCAACAGCAAGCACTGCGAACCCGATTGCGGGGAGCACATTTTTCATCCGCAAAAACATGGAAAGCGCAAGGATCACGAAGCCTGCGATCCATAGCCAGCTGGAAAGATACGTTGGCAGCAGGTGCAGCAGGCAGAACACCCCTGCAATAATCGCAAATGCCGTTGTGGAACTTCGCTTCCCCGTTCCTGTCATTGTTGCATCCATATCCATCTCTCCTGTTTCTTCCTGAAAATAAAAAGCAGACATTCCGCGGGCTGTGCCGCATAACCAGTTTATCACAAAAGGAAACAACTTACAAGGGAACTATAAAATCTTTTTGTTTTTCATCTGAGCCGCTGCCGCGCATGGAGGGGGCGTATTGCGCGGCGGCAAGTTGTGAAGAAATCCTGAATTATTTACAAAAGTGTTGCAATTCCGAAAAGATACGGTAAACTGGAAGCAGAAAACAAACACTGCGGCACTCGGCTGCGGAAAGAGGTGTCACGATATGAAACGGGTTTGGAAACGGATCTCCGCGCTGCTGGTGGTATGCGCGGTGCTGGCTGCGCTGGCTCCGGCTGCGCTGGCGGATGGCGGCGCGGATACATACAGGATCGCCGTCAGCGCTGTCCCCGCCGTTGTAACGGGGGGCGGCTCCGCGACGGTTTCCGCCACGGTCTACAGCCGGAGCGAGACGGACGGCGAATGGAGCGAATATCTTGGCGGCGGGGCCGTCATCACGTGGCAGGCGTACCGCGAGGGAGTTGCCGCGTTCCGGGGCGAGGACGCGGACAAGCCCGTCACGACGGCGCTGAACGCAGGCTCTTCCTCGTCGAGCCTTGAGCTGCTGACCAAAGCGGGCGGCGTGACCGGCTCCGCCGTGCAGCTGCCGCTGAGCGTCAGCGTGACGGTCGGGGGGAAAACATATTCCGCCTCCGGTGCGTTTATCACGATCACGCCGGCCGCGGCTTCCGTGCCGGGCCTCAGCGTGGAGTACGCAGCCGGCTTCGGCGGCAGCGTCCGCTTTTCCGAGGCTGATTTCAGCAAGGCATTTTCCGGTCGGGGCAAGCCCGGCGAAACGCTGGACTACGTGCTGTTTGCGGTGTCCCGCGCGACGGCTGAGACGGGCGGCAGGAGCTACGACCTGAGCGCCTCCGGCAGCGCGTCCATGTTCGGCGCGCTTTATACGGCTGCGGAGGACGGACAGGCGCTGGCCGATACGGACGCGTGCTATTATCAGGCGAGCTTTTCCCAGCTCGATCTCGACACGGCGGCGTATCTGACCGGCTCGTACCGCACACGGTATACCGTCTGCATCCCCTTTACCGCCGTCGGCACCGCCGGAACGCGCTGCGAGGGCAGCGCCGTCGTCACCGTCTCCGGAGACAGCACCGTCACGGCATCCGGCGCGTTCTTGAAGACGCTGGACGCCGCCGGTCGTATCGCGCAGCAATATCCGGATGCGGTCTGCGTCAGCTTCCAGCAGCCGGAGACGAGCGCAGGACGGCTGCTGAAGGACTTCCGCAGCGTGGCGGGCAGCGCGTATACCGCCGTCCGCTATCCGGAGGACCGGTTCTATCTGACGGACGACGGGAAATCGGAGCCGCTTCTGGACGCGCTCTACTTCCTCCCGGCAGCGGACTGCGCCTCGCAGCTGAAGCTCGTCTATACCGCCTATGACAGCGGCGGCACGCAGCTCGGCACGGGTGAGCTGACCGTCCGCGTCACGTCGAAGCAGTCCTCCGCCGTCTTCTCGGATGTGAACGCCGGGACGTGCGCATGGGCGGCGGACGCCGTTGATTTCATGAACGGCTACGGGCTGATTCAGGGCGCAGACGCGTCGACCTTCAATTGGCGCGGCAGCATGACGCGCGGCGATCTGATTTTGATTCTGTACCGGAGTGCCGGTTCTCCCGCCGTTTCCGGAGGAAGCCTCCCGTTCACGGACGTTTCGGAATCGGATTACGCCTATGACGCGGTCGTCTGGGCATGGAAAAACGGCGTTGCGGGCGGCGTGAGCGAGACGGAATTCTGCATGAAGCAGGCCGTCACGCGCGAGCAGCTGGCTTCCATCCTCTACCGGCTTTCCGGAAAACCCGCCGTGTCCGCAAGCCTGCGCAGCTATACGGACGCCTCCGATGTCAGCGCCTACGCTGTCGATGCGATGCGCTGGGCTGTCGGCTGCGGCTATCTCAAGGGAAGCGGCGCGAAGCTGAACCCCCAGACCGGCGCGAACCGTGCCGAGGTCGCCGTCCTGCTGCACCGATACCTGACAAAATAACAGGATGCCCCGGAGGCGGCACAGCAGCCGATGCTGCACACATATTTCAGAAAACAGCCCTGCTTGACACCGCAAAGGTGCCAGGCAGGGCTGTTTTTTAACGAAAATGTCTTATTGCAGATCGAATTTCAGAATTACAGATGCAGCACGCGGTCGCGGATCTCCTGGGTGCGGCCCTGGTTCCAGTACTGGGTGCCGATGTAGCCGCAGGTGCGGCGGGCGACGTTCATCTTGGACTGGTCGGTGTTGCCGCACTGCGGGCAGACCCAGATGAGCTTGCCGTCCTCGTCCTCCTTGATCTCGATCTCGCCGTCGTAGCCGCAGACCTGACAGTAATCGGACTTCGTGTTGAGCTCGGCGTACATGATGTGGTCATAGATGAACTTCATGACCTCCAGCACGGCGTCGAGGTTCTGCTGCATATTCGGGACCTCGACATAGCTGATCGCGCCGCCGGGGGAGAGCGCCTGGAACTGCGACTCAAAGGCCAGCTTATCAAAGGCGTTGATATGCTCGGTCACATGGATGTGATAGGAATTTGTGATATAGTTCTTATCCGTGATGCCGGGGACGATGCCGAAGCGCTTTTGCAGGCACTTGGCGAATTTATACGTCGTGGATTCCAGCGGCGTGCCGTAGAGCGAGAAATCGATGTCCGTCTCGGCCTTCCACTTGGCGCACGCGTCGTTGAGGTGGTGCATGATATCGAGCGCGAACGGCGTGGCGGCCGGGTCGGTGTGGGACTTGCCGGTCATGTACTTGACGCACTCATAAAGTCCCGCGTAGCCGAGGGAAATTGTCGAATATCCGCCGTAGAGCAGCTTGTCGATGGGTTCGCCCTTTTTGAGGCGGGCCAGCGCGCCGTACTGCCACAGTATGGGCGCGGCGTCGGACAGCGTGCCCTTGAGCCGGTTGTGGCGGCACATGAGCGCACGGTAGCACAGCTCGAGCCGGTCGTCAAAAATTTTCCAGAACTTATCCAGTCCGCCGCCGGACGACAGCGCGATATCGACCAGATTGATCGTCACGACGCCCTGATTGAAGCGGCCGTAATATTTGGGCTTGCCCGGTTCATAATTGCCGGCGTTTGCGACGTTGTTCCAGCCGGTGCCGGAGCGGTCGGGCGTCAGGAAGCTGCGGCAGCCCATGCAGGTGTACACGTCGCCGTGGCCCGGCGTTTCGCCTTTGGAGAGCTTCAGCTCGCGCATCTTTTTCTCCGAGATATAATCCGGGACCATCCGCTTGGCCGTGCAGCGGGCGGCCAGCTTCGTCAGCTCCCAATAGGGGCTGTCCTCTGTGATATTGTCCTCTTCGAGCACATAGATGAGCTTCGGGAAGGCCGGGGTGATCCACACGCCCTTTTCGTTCTTGACGCCCTCGATGCGCTGGCGGAGCGTTTCTTCGATGATGATGGCAAGATCTTTGCGCTCCTGCTCGTTCCGGGCTTCGCCGAGATACATGAAGACGGTGATGAACGGGGCCTGGCCGTTGGTGGTCATGAGCGTGACGACCTGATACTGGATGGTCTGCACGCCGCGGCGGATCTCGTCGCGCAGACGCGTCTCGACGACGTTGGTGATGGCCTCCTCCGAGGGCTGCACGCCGAAGGACTTGATCTCTTCGAGCACGGAACGGCGGATCTTCTGCCGGGAAATATCGACAAACGGGGCCAGGTGTGTCAGGGAAATGGACTGGCCGCCATACTGGTTCGAGGCGATCTGCGCGATGATCTGGGTCGCAATGTTGCAGGCCGTGGAGAAGCTGTGCGGCTTTTCAATCAGCGTGCCGGAAATGACCGTGCCGTTCTGCAGCATATCCTCCAGATTGACCAGATCGCAGTTGTGCATATGCTGGGCGAAATAATCCGCGTCGTGGAAGTGGATGATGCCCTCGTTGTGCGCGTCGACGATGTCCTGCGGCAGCAGCACGCGGGCCGTCAGGTCCTTCGACACCTCGCCCGCCATATAGTCGCGCTGGACGGCGTTGACGGTGGGGTTCTTGTTGGAATTCTCCTGCTTGACCTCCTCGTTGTTCGACTCGATCAGGGACAGGATCTTCTCGTCCGTCGTGTTGGACTTGCGCACAAGCGTGCGGGTATAGCGGTAGGTGATGTAGTTCTTGGCGACCTCGAATGCGCCGTGGGCCATGATCTGATTTTCGACCAGATCCTGAATTTCCTCGACGGACAGCGCGCGGTTCATGGACAGGCAGCTGTTTTCCACGCTCTCGGCGATGCGGCGGATCTGCATCGGCGTCAGCCGCTCGTCCTCCGAGACGACGTTATTGGCCTTGGTCACGGCTGCGATGATCTTGACGATATCGAACGTCGCCTCCGAGCCGTTTCGCTTGATGATCTTCATGCTGGTTCCTCGCTTCTTTCTATATTGTTCGCGCGCAAAAAAACGCGCGGGGACAGGCTTTGCGTGCAGCACATCCCGTGCGGCGCAGTCATAACTATACTGGATATTGTGTCCGATGTCAAGGGCTTGTCTCTATATTTTGTGGATATCGAAAATAAATAATACCGTGAAACACAACATCTTGTGTTTCACGGTATCTGCGCATATAAAATCCCTGATAGCGTGCCGGTTACTGGTTCTCCCGGTAGCGGGCGAGGAACTGCTTTGTGCGCTCAGCCTGCGGGTTTTCGATCACATCGCGTGCTGGGCCCTGCTCGACGATCACGCCGCCGTCCATGAAGATCACGCGGTTGGCGACGTCGCGGGCGAACGCCATTTCGTGCGTGACGATGATCATCGTCATATGCTGCTCGGAAAGCGAACGGATGACCTTCAGCACCTCGCCGGTCAGCTCAGGGTCGAGCGCCGAGGTCGGCTCGTCAAAGCAGAGGATATCCGGCTGCAGGGCCAGCGCCCGCGCGATGGCCACGCGCTGCTGCTGGCCGCCGGAGAGCTGGTGCGGATAGAGATCCATCTTTTCCTTCAGCCCCACCTGCGTCAGAAGCTCCTCGGCCCGGGCGGCGATCTGCGCGTGGAGCAGCTTTTTCTGTGCCTTGTAATCCGGCTGCTCCTTTGCCAGCAGCTCGCTTGCCAGCATGACGTTCTGCCGGGCCGTATACTGCGGGAACAGATTGAAATTCTGGAACACAAGGCCGAAGTGCAGCCGCTTGCGGCGAATTTCACGCTCCTTCTGCGTATTGGGGTCGGCGTCGTCGAAGAGCGTTTCGTCGTTCACCACGATCTGTCCCTCGTCGGGGACGGTCAGGAAATTGAGGCAGCGCAGCAGCGTCGTCTTGCCGCTGCCGGACGAGCCGATGATGGCGATGGTCTCGCCCTTTTCCAGTGAAAAGTCGACGCCCCGCAAAACGACGGTATGCGCGTCAAAGCTTTTTTTGAGATTTCTGACTTCCAGAACTGACATGCCGCCGCCTCCTTACGCCTTGAAATAGTCGAGTTTCTTTTCCAGCTTGCCGAGCGCCAGCGTCAGAAGACCGGAGAAGAT
>ENA-OPCN01002209-OPCN01002209.1-human-gut-metagenome-genome-assembly--contig:-NODE-2209-length-11230-cov-2.173960_pt1 | contig 11230 bp, 8 predicted proteins | sample MGYA00241567_ERZ501485 | MGnify/ENA primary metagenome ERZ501485 (study PRJEB25962, sample SAMEA2042579) | human gut metagenome | biome: human gut; feature: human-associated habitat; material: faeces...
ACCCATCGAGCCGGCCGCCGAGCCGCAGAAAAAGGCGGTGGCGTAGCCCTTGTCGCGCAGGATACGCGGCAGCTGCCGCGTCGGTGCGAGCGCCTGCGGCATCAGCACGAAGGGGGTGCGGAACGAGGGGATGCTGCCCAGAATGGAGGGCATGGCCTGGATCGACCGCGTGCCGTTGGCGTACATCCGCTCGAAGCAGAGCCCGTTGCGCATCAGCGAGTCAAGGAACGGGGTGAATCCCTTCACCGGTCGGTCGGCGTAGAGGTCCGGACGCAGGTGTGCGGAGTGCTCGGCCGACATGCTCTCCATGACGAAGACCACCACGTTGCGTCCTTCGAGCGGTGCCGCGCCGACCGAGTCGGGACGGTGGACGGGCGTGTAGATACCGTCCAGTTCTTCCGGAGCGAAGTAGCGTTCGTAGTTGATCTTTCCGCCCGACCCCACGGTGCGCAGGATGCAGAAGGGGTTGCTCAGGATGAGGTTCGCCTTGCCGTTGTCGGCCGTGTAGAGCGTGGCGTTCGAGAGGGTGATCGGCCGGGTCATGCGGGTCATGCCCCCGCGGGCGCCGGCAATGCTGAGCCCTGCGGCCAGGGCCAGGATCGCCGTGCCGCCGGCATAGTAGGGCCAGCCGCGGCGCAGCAGGCTCTCTTCGCGGACTTTCCGCCCGTAGCCGGCGGCCAGCAGAAGGGTCAGCAGCAGCCACACCGCGACGAGCGGCCAGTTCTCGGCCATGAACTTGCCGGCGAGCTGCAACGAGTTGTCGTTGTCGGCGAAGAAGATCTCGTCGGCCGTAAAGCGCTTCTGCGTGTAGCGGAAGTAGACGGCGTCGGCCAGGTTCACGGCGACGACGGCGAGCGAATTGACCGCCACGTAGTAGATGCGGAGCATGCGCCGGTACCAGGTGCGTTCGCGCAGGTGCAGCGGCAGGAGCGACAGCAGGATGAACAGGCCGTCGGCATAGACGACCGACACCGTGTCGAAGCGCAGGGCACCGGTGAACAGGTCGCCCAGCTCGGACCACGTGAGCGGTCCCAACTGGGCGGCGTTGTAGATCCAGAAGGCCACGCGGCAGAGCATCAGTACGACGTAGAGCAGTACGATGCGCCGCACGAGCATTCCGAGCGGGGTTCGGAACAGGCGGGACAGCATGGTCTCCGGGTGTTTATTCGCAGGCCTTGAGCGACATGTCGAGCGATCGTATCTGGTGGGTCAGCGCCCCGACCGAGATGAAATCGACACCGCATTCGGCATAGTCGCGCATGGTCTCGAGCGTGATGCCGCCGCTCGATTCGGTCTCGCAGCGTCCGGCCACCTTCTCGACGGCCAGGCGTGTCATTTCGGGCGTGAAGTTGTCGAACATGATGCGGTCCACGCCTCCGGCGGCGAAGACCTCGTCGATGTCCTCCAGTGTGCGGACCTCGCACTCGATCGGGAGCTCCTTGCCCCGGGCCTTGAGGTACTCGCGGACGCCGTGGATCGCCTTCTGAATGCCGCCGGCGAAATCGATGTGGTTGTCCTTCAGCAGGATCATGTCGAAAAGCCCCATGCGGTGGTTCTCTCCGCCGCCCAGCTTCACGGCCATCTTGTCCAGCACGCGCATGCCCGGCGTGGTCTTGCGCGTGTCGAGCACCCGGGTGTGCAGCCCCTCGAGGCGCTTGACGTAAACGGCCGTCTGGGTCGCCACGCCGCTCATGCGCTGCATGATGTTGAGCACGATGCGTTCGGCCTGCAGCAGCGAGCGGAGACGTCCCGAGACATAGAAGGCCACGTCACCCGGTCGGACGCGCGAGCCGTCCTCGAGCACCTGCTCGAAGCGCATCTCGGGATCGAGCCGCCGCAGGACGATCTGGGCGATCTCGATACCGGCGATCACGCCCTCCTGCTTGCAGAGCAGGCGCATGCGTCCGTGTTCGTTTTCGGGGATGCACGAGAGCGACGTGTGGTCGCCGTCGCCGATGTCCTCCTTGATGCAGAGTTCGATGAGTTCGTCCACGAAGGGCTTGTATTCGGGTTTCATAGACTACGTGTTTTTGTGTTTTCGTACCGTTTTTCCCTGCAAAGGTAACACTTCGCGGCGGATGTCCGCACGTGCGGGGCTATTTTTTTACCAGCAGCAGCCCCTCGTACTCCATGCGGTAGGTTCCCAGCCTGGGGACGTCGCACGTGAAGGAGATGCGGCAGAGGATGTCCTCGACCGAGCCCTCGACGTCGGTGAGCGTGTACGAGGGCATGTCCTGGTAGCTGTAGCCGCCGCCCACCTCGTTCGGAAGCCGGACCTGCGGTACGGTGCTGGCTGCCGTGAACGAGAGCGAAGCTCCTTCGCCCGGGGTGTAGGGCATGCGGTGGATGCGCATCTCGAGGGCCGGCATTGCGGCGGCGAAGCGTGTGGCGTGCATGTAGATGGTCAGCGATTCGCTGTCGCCGGCAAACTCGAACCACGCCTTGGGGTCGGTGTAGGTCGAACCATCGGACACATGGGTTACCGTGGCCGTTCCGTAGAAGTGCATGTTGTCGCTCGTGAATACGCCGTCCACGATCGAGGGGTTGTGGGTGGCATAACGGACGCCGTCGTCCGCCTCGTCGTTGCAGGCGGCCATCGTGAAGGCCGCAAAGCTCAGCAGCAGCAGTTTTTTCAGCATGTTCAATCGATGTTAAGGGTTAAGGTGATGCCGAAGCTACGGGGACGTCCGCGCTGGACGAACTCGTTGCCGATCGACTTGAAATAGAATACGTTGTAATCGGTTCCGGTGAGGTTGCGCCCCCACACGCCGAGCGACCATCGGCGGTGTTCGAACCTTATGGAGGCATTCACGAGGGCGTAGAAGGGCTCCCTCAGGGAGTTCTCCTCGTTCCACTCGATGGGACCGGCACCCTGGACGCCGGCCTGCACGACCACGTCGCCCAGCCAGCCGAGCCCCGTCGGGCGGCTCCATGTTGCCGCGGCCGAGAAGGTGTGCCGCGGGGCGTAGGGGACCCGCTTGCCGGCATAGTCGTCGTTTCCGCTGCGGTAACGCAGGAAGCGGGCGTCGGTGTATCCGTAGGCAACATTGAAGTCGAGGTTGCGCCGCGGGGAGATCTGCAGCGAGAGCTCCGCCCCGCGGCTGCGCGTGCGGCCCGCGTTGGTCATCATGCGTCCGGTGGTCTGGCCTTCGGGGAAGACGGTGAGCTGCTGGTCGCGGACGTCGATCCAGAAGAGGGCGAAGTCGCCCCGCACGGTGCCGTCGAGACACGAGAAGTGGCCTCCGAGCTCGTAGTTCCAGCTGTATTCGGGCTTGTAGGACATCAGGTCGGGCTCCTCGTAGGTCAGTCCCGAGACCATCAGCCACTTGATCTTCTCCTGCAGGATGTCGGAGAACATCTGCGTGTTGAAGCCGCCGGCCTTGTATCCCCGGGAGACGGAGAAGTAGAGGTTGCGGACCGGGTCGAAGGCATAGAGAACCGAGAACCGGGGCAGCAGCTCCAGGTAGGAGTGTGCGGAGCTGTTCTTTTCGTCGATGGCGATCTGCTGCGCAAAGGGGGCGCCGCCGTTGATGCTCAGCGTGTAGTCGAGGTCGGCCCGGCTCCGGTAGCGCAGCTGCGTGCGTTCGAAGTCGGCGCGCAGTCCGGCAGTCAGCTGCCAGCGCCCCAGTTCGAGACGCGATTCGTGGTAGAGCGCCGCCCCCCAGACCGGCATCCGGAACGCCGACGAGAGCAGCAGTTCGTCGGCATCCATCGCGTAGACCAGGTCGGGCGACGTATTGGCGTTATCGAGGATCAGCCGCTCGATGCCCGTGCGCTTGAAGTTCACGGGGGCGTCCATCCTCCCGTGGCGGTAGAAGCCGAAGGCACCGAAGAGCCATCCGTAGCGCCCCCCGCCGCGCGAGCGGAAGACCACATCCTCGGTGATGGCGTGTTCGCGCACGGCCTGCAGCAGGGTGAAGTAGGGGAGCGGCGTGAAGTCCTGGTCGAGCGTCATCGCATCGTCGGTGTACTGGTAGCTGGTGATCGACGAAATGCTGTAGCGGTCGGCGTCGTAACGCACCGTGAGGCCGTCGCTGACCGACGTGCGGAGGTAGGAGCAGGGGTCGTTGTAGGCGATCTGCCCGGGGCGGAGGATCACCTCACCCCCTTCGACGATCTCCTTGCCCGCATAGACGTAGGGATAGCCGCCCTGTTCGACGCGCGACACCGCGAGGGTGTTGTCCAGACGCAGCCCCCGGCGGTTGTCCCACTGCATCTTCCAGCGCCCTCCGGTCTGCCATTCCCGGTCGCAGGTGCGGTGTGTGTATTCGTTTTCGAAGAATCCGTCCGTGCGGGTGTAGAATCCCGTGAGGGAGATGCCCACGTTGTCGGAGACCCGCCCGTAGGCCGAGGCGCGGAGCCGGCAGGAGTTGGCGCTGCCGTATTCGGCCAGGAGGCGCACCCCTTCACAGGCGAGCGGCGAACGGGTGTAGACATTGACCACGCCGCCCATCGTGTTGCGGCCGTAGAGGGTCGATTGCGGGCCGCGGAGCACCTCGATGCGTTCGATGTCGGCCAGTTCCGTGTCGAAGCCGTTCTTGTTGAGCAGCGGCACGTTGTCGATGTTCATTCCGATGACCGGCTGGTCGATGCGGGCGCCCAGTCCGCGGACGTAGATCGACGAGGTCATGCGCGAGCCGTAATCTGGGGCGTGGAAGTTGGGCACCGTGAGGGCTACCTCCTTGAGCGCCGAGACGCCGCTGCGCTCGACCGCCCGGCTGCCGATGATCGACGATGCGACGGCCGTCGAGCGCAGGACCGGGCCCTGCTTGATGGCCGTCACCTGCACCTTGTCCACGACGATCACCGTATCGACCGCCGCGTCGCTCCGGGCGGCATCGCCGCCGGGGCCGGGATGCTCCGCCACGCCGTCGGCCCGGCCGCAGAACGGCAGGAGTACGAGCGGCAGCAGTATGTCGAGCAGTCGGGGTTTCACGCTGGACACGGGTTCGGTTTCCGGGTGCAAAGTAACGGGTTTTCCCCGAAAGTTGCAATCCTTATTTATGAGGAGGAGGCTGAGGGAGACGGTGTGCCGTCAGATCTGCTCCGGATCGACGTAGCCCATCGTCACGGCGTAGATCGTCAGTCCCGAGACCGAGCGGATGCCCAGCTTCTCGGTCAGGTTGCGGCGGTGCGAGATGACGGTCGTCAGGCCGATGTGGAGCCGTTGGGCGATCTCCTTGTTGAGGCAGCGCCACGAGGGCGAGGACTTCGGCCTCGCGGGCCGAGAGTTGCGCGGTTTGCGGCTGCGGGGGGATACCTTCGGTGTGGTCGCCGTGGTGTGCCCCGTGGTGCATCCGCATGATGTCCCGGATCAGGTCGCCCTCGGGGCGCAGGATGTCCAGGCACCGGAAGCCGGCGAATTCGGGCTGCGGCTGCCCGCTGGTGAGCAGGATGACCCGTTTGCGGACCGGGGCGAAGAGTGCGCTGTGGCCCACGAAACAGCGCGTCGCCACGAAAAAGTGGAAGTAGCGCTCCATGCCGCTCTCCTCGAGGGCCCGGGCGTCGTCGAATGCATCGACCTCGGCCATCGGGATGAGTTTCTCGAGGATGGACTTCAGACCGAGGGCCGTGAGGATGCCGGGGGTGAGGATGGCTATGGCGGGGCGGGGCTGCATCTATTCGTGGTGATAGGGTTCGTTGCGCAGGATCGTGAAGGCGCGGTAGATCTGTTCGGCGAAGATTGCGCGGACGATCTGGTGCGAGAAGGTCATGCGCGAGAGCGAGAGCAGCGAGTCGGCGCGGGCGTAGACCTCGTCCGAGAAGCCGTAGGGGCCGCCGATGACGAGTACGAGGCGCTTCAGCCCGCTGTTGAGGCGCTTCTGGAGCCACTGCGCGAATTCGACCGAGCGGTACTCCGTGCCGCGCTCGTCGAGCAGCACGACGTAGTCGCCCTCGGTCAGTTGGCGCAGGATGGCCTCGCCCTCGGCCGTACGCTGCTGCTTGACGGTCATGCTGCGCGTGTTGCGGACGTCGGGCAGCGTCGTGACCGAGAAGCGGCAGTAGAAGTTCACCCGCCGGACGTATTGCTCGACCAGCGCGGCGACCTCCTTCGAGTCGGTCTTGCCGATGAGGATCAGTTCGAGGGTCACGGCCGCGGCGTCAGAGGTCGGTGTTCCATTCGCCGTCGGCATCGCCGTAGAGAATCGGGCGCGACGGCTCGACCGATTTCAGCCATTCGTAGGCCTTGTACATGTTGTATCCGTTGCCGGCCGCTCCGCCCAGCTCGTAGGCCACCACGCAGGTGAAGTTGCGCGAGCGGTAGTACATCGCCTTGACGCGGGCGAGGAATTCGTCGGCCAGCGACGGGTCGTTGGCCGGCGTACCGCCCACGGTGCGGTCGCCGCGGCGATCGGAGGGGGCGATGTTCGCCCGGTCGATGACGTAGAGGCCCACCTCGTCGCAGAGTTCGTAGAACCAGGCAGGCTGCGGGTAGTCGGGGCATACGGTGTTCTTCCCCTGAGCCTTCAGCGCCTTCAGTCCAGCAAGGGTGGTCTTGCGGTCGGCGGCCGCGTTGTAGGAGGCCTTGACCAGTTTGAGTTCCTTGCCCAGCCGCATTAGCCGCCCGTCGATCAGTTCGGTCTTCCCGAAGCCGATCTTCATCGGCATGTACTCCTTGTAGACGCCGTCGCGGCGCGTGAAGAGCATCACCTTGTACAGGGGCGGGTTCTTCGCCCCGGCCTCCCACTTGTTTTCATAGGTGTGGTAGATGAGCGGGCTGAAGCGCACGGTGTCGGTCGAGCGGCCCGGAATTACCACCTCGCGCATGTTGAATTCGAGCAGTTTGCCCTGAGGCGAGTAGATGTCGTAGCCGACGGTCACCGGCTCGTCGTAGTTGAACGAGTTTCGGGCGATGATCCGAAGGTCGAGCATGCCGAAGTCGCGGCCCAGCGTATCGGGCACCAGGGCGATCTCGAAGTCGCGGATCGCCCGCTTGTTCTGGAAATAGAAGTAGCTTCCGGAGAAGGCCTCGCGCTGCACGGCGTCGGCATTGAGCTCTTCGGCGCGTCCGGGGCGCATCAGGATGCGGATCGAGTTGGCCCCCTGACGGATGTAGGGGGAGATCAGGTATTCGGCCGGGGTGGCCGGGTCCTCGGTGTCGGCCACCACGCGGTCGTTGATGCGCAGCGTGTAACCCGCACCCGCATTCTCGATGTGCAGGAAGACGTCGCCGTCACTCCACACGTAGGGAATGTCGAACTCCCCGCCCACGACGGCGATCCCCTCGGCCGCCACGAGCGGCTCGAAGGCCTTCCAGTAGCCGCCCGCTTCGCGGTTGCGCGCCTCGGCGTCGTGGCGCGTGTCGTAGGGGACGACCTCCGTGCGGTAGATGCGGCCTCCTTCGGCCTTCTCCGGCGCTGCTGCGGCCGGCGATTCGGGTTGCTGGGCCCGGGCGGCCAGTGATGCCGTCAGGAGCACAGCCGTGCATATCGTTCGTTTCATTGCCTGCTGTTCTTGCTATGATTCGGACAAAGGTACTTTTTTTTTGCCAAATCGCAAATAATAGCTAACTTTGTCAATTCGGAAAACGAACTGAAACCGAATTAATACCGAAGATATGAAAACGCAGAGAATCGTAGAAATTCTGAAGTCGGGAGCCGTGGACTCCGACATCGTCGTCAAGGGTTGGGTGCGCACCAAGCGCGGAAACAAGAACGTGGCCTTCATCGCCCTCAACGACGGATCGTGCGTTGCGAACATACAGGTCGTGGTCGATCTGGCGAAGATCCCCGACGAGCAGCTCAAACCCATCACGACGGGCGCCTGCATCCGTGTGGACGGACGCCTGGTCGCCTCGCCCGGATCGGGGCAGGGCGTCGAGGTGCAGGCCGAGCGGATCGAGATTTACGGTACGGCCGACCCCGACACCTATCCCCTGCAGAAGAAGGGCCACTCGCTCGAATTCCTGCGCGACATCGCCTACCTGCGTCCGCGAACCAATACGTTCGGCGCCGTGCTGCGCATCCGCCACGCCATGGCCTACGCCATCCACGAGTACTTCAACAAGCAGGGCTTCTACTACTTCCATACGCCGATCATCACCGCCTCGGACTGCGAGGGCGCCGGAGCAATGTTCCAGGTGACGACGCTCGACCTGAACAACGTACCCCGCACCGAGCAGGGACAGGTCGATTATTCGAAGGACTTCTTCGGCCGTTCGTGCAACCTGACCGTTTCGGGACAGCTCGAGGGTGAGCTGGGTGCCCTCTCGCTGGGCCGTATCTACACCTTCGGCCCCACGTTCCGCGCCGAGAACTCCAACACCCCGCGCCACGCCTCGGAGTTCTGGATGATCGAGCCCGAGGCCGCGTTCTACGACCTGGAGGACAACATGGAGCTGGCCGAGGACTTCCTCAAGTACCTGATCCGCTATGCGCTCGAGAACTGCCGCGAGGACCTCGAGTTCATGAACAAGATGTGGGAGCCGGGGCTCATCGACCGCCTGAACTTCGTGCTCAAGCACGACTTCAAGCGCCTCGACTATACCGAGGGCATCGAGATTCTGAAGGCTTCGGGCCGCAAGTTCGAATTTCCCTGTGACTGGGGCTGCGACCTGCAGTCGGAACACGAGCGCTACCTGGTCGAGGAGCACTTCAAGCGTCCGGTCATCCTGATCAACTACCCGAAGCAGATCAAGGCCTTCTACATGAAGCAGAACGACGACGGCAAGACGGTGCGCGCAATGGACGTTTTGTTCCCGGGAATCGGCGAGATCATCGGCGGTTCGGAGCGCGAAGCCGACTATGGCAAACTTTCTGCAAGGGTGCGGGAACTCAACATGAGCGAGCGCGAGCTGTGGTGGTATCTCGATACGCGCCGCTGGGGATCGGCACCTCATTCGGGCTTCGGACTGGGCTTCGACCGTCTGCTGATGTTTGTCACCGGACTGACGAACATCCGCGACGTACAGCCCTTCCCGCGTACGCCGCTGCACGCCGATTTCTGATCGCTCCCTGACCCGAACGACGACGAAGAGACCATATTGGAATGAAGAACTGTCCTTGCCGGGCTTCGGATCGTTGTTGCCCGACGCGCCGCGGATGGCTACGGCTTCTGCGTGCGTTCACTTTTTGTTAATTTTGACCCGATATGGCTATTAATCAGAAACAGGTCCTTTCCCTTCAGCAGAAACTCTCCCCGCAGCAGATCCAGATGATCAAGCTGCTTGAACTGCCCGCCGTGCAGCTCGAACAGCGCATCAAGCAGGAGATCGAGGAGAACATCGCGCTCGAAGAGGAGGAGCGTCCGGCGGAGGAGGACGAGCAGCCCCAGCAGATCTCCGTGGACGAATACCTGCATGAAGACGATACGCCCTCTTACAAGAGCCGTATCAATAATTTCTCGAAGGACGACAAGCAGCGCCCCGTCTACCTGACCGAGGGACGTTCGCTGCAGGAATACCTCGTCGAGCAGCTCAGTTACCGCAACCTTTCGGAGCGGGACATGAAGCTGGCGGTCTATTTGATCGGCAGCATCGACGAGGACGGCTACCTGAGGCGCGACCTGGAGTCGATCTCCGACGACATCGCCTTTACGGTCGGCATCGAGACCTCGGTCAGTGAATTGGAGCGACTGCTGGATATCATCCACGAACTCGAGCCTGCCGGGATCGGGGCCCGCGACCTGCGCGAGTGCCTGCTGCTGCAGATGAACCAGATGCAGGTCAATACGCGCGCCCGGCGGCTGGCCCGCAAGATCCTGACCAGCTATTTCGACGAATTCGTCAAGAAGCACTACGAGAAGTTGATCGCCCGGCTGCAGGTCTCCGAGGAGGAGTTCCGCGATGCGATCGCCGAGATCCGGCGCCTGTCGCCCAAACCCGGAAACCTCTATGCCGAGGGCGGGACCGACACGACACCCTATATAGTTCCCGACTTCATCCTCGACTACCAGGACGGCCATTTCCAGCTCTCGCTCAACTCCTACAACGTTCCCGAGGTGAAGATCAACCGCCGCTATGTGGATATGATCCGCGACATGGTTGGCTCGGACGGTCGTGTGAAGGAGAAGGACCGTGAGGCGCTCCAGTTTGTCAAGAGCAAGATCGACTCGGCCAAGTGGTTCATCTCGGCCATCAAGCAGCGGCACGATACGCTGATGCGGACCATGCAGACCATACTCGATTACCAGCAGGAGTACTTCAAGGACGGCGACCGTTCGAAGCTGCGGCCAATGATCCTCAAGGACATCGCCGACCGCACGGGGCTCGATGTATCGACCATCTCGCGCGTGGTGAACAGCAAGTACGTGCAGACGCAGTTCGGGATTATCCTGCTCAAGTCGCTCTTCTCGGAGGCCATGCAGACCGATTCGGGCGAGGAGGTGTCGAGCTACGAGATCAAGAACATCCTCCAGCAGTGCATCGACGAGGAGGACAAGCGCAAGCCGCTGACCGACGAGACGCTGATGGACATACTCAATACGAAGGGATACCACATCGCCCGCCGTACGGTGGCCAAGTACCGCGAGATGCTGGGAATCCCCGTGGCGCGGTTGCGCAAACAGATTTAGGGCCCGGGGTGTCCCGCGCCTCCCGGCAGTCGGGGCGTGACGGTACCGACAGTCCGGCGGCATCGCTTCGGAGCGGGTGGCTGCCCGCCTGGAGGTGCGGCGGCCCGGGTTGAGAAGATTCGAAAACGTTATGGAAGAGACCTTGAAATACGGAAAACTGGCACACGGGCTTTCGTGGGTGCTGCATCCGCTCCTGCAGCCCGTCTACCTGATGGGGGTACTGCTGACGATGACCACCTTTGCGCTCTATCCCGCCAATGTAAAGTTCTACCTGCTGTGGGTCGTTGCGCTTTATGCGATCCTCATCCCCGTGCTGTCGCTTGGGGTGCTGCATTCGCTGGGGCGTCTCTCCAGCTACCGGGTGGACGACCGCCGGGAGCGGCTTCTGCCGCTGCTCATCGGGGCTGTCTGCTACGTGCTGTGTGCACTGACCCTGTCGAAGATCCCCTCGGCGATCTTCCTGCGCAAATTCATGGTTGCGGCGGCCTGTTGCGAGCTGTTGTGCTTCGTGGTGTCGCTGCGCTGGAAGATCAGCCTCCACCTGACCGGCATGGGGGCTGTCGTGGCGCTGCTGGTGGTGATGAATGTCGCCGGGGTGGGCAACATGGTGTTTCCGCTGGTAGTGGCGGTCCTCGCAGCCGGGGCATTGGCCTCCGCGCGGCTCTATCTGGGGTGCCACAACGCCCCGCAGGTGCTGGCCGGCTTCTGCGGCGGGTTT
>ENA-OPCN01002210-OPCN01002210.1-human-gut-metagenome-genome-assembly--contig:-NODE-2210-length-11229-cov-2.254340_pt1 | contig 11229 bp, 15 predicted proteins | sample MGYA00241567_ERZ501485 | MGnify/ENA primary metagenome ERZ501485 (study PRJEB25962, sample SAMEA2042579) | human gut metagenome | biome: human gut; feature: human-associated habitat; material: faeces...
GATGCCTGCACACGCGCAGCCGGATCAGGAAAACAGTCAAGATATCCTGATGCCTGCAACATAGGAAAGGAGAACGACATGGAAAAGAAATTCAATGAAGAAGTGTACAGAAACGGATCAGAAGTTGTTTGCGACGCCTGCGGATCTGTAATTAAACACATAAATGTGAAAGCAAGGATCATCGCAAGACAGGCGGAAGGATTTAACGTGACAGAACAGTATTTTGCCTGTCAGGAATGCGGGAAGAAATACACAGTGCTGATTGTAGATCATGAAATGCAGTTCTTGATTCAGAAGCGGCAGCAGGTGGAACGAAAGATCAAACTGCATAGACAGATCCGAAGTCGGGCGCAGACGATCCAGCGTCTGGTCACAAAGATTGAAAAGATCAAGAAGCAGCAGGAAGAAAGAATGATTATGCTGAAGGAACAATACAAGGAGGAAATCGGATCATGATGCAGATGAACATCGAAAGAATGATAAATGCAACAGCATCGTTGCTGATCTGGCTTGTGATGATACTGGCAGCAGTGATTCTTGCAGGTCTGATCATAATTGCAGCAAAGGCAATCAGTCAGGGCATTAAAGATATGGACAGGAAAGGAGAAAGGAAAGATGCAGATAACAACACTTCCGAAAGATGATGTAAAAAGAGGAGAAATCTATTATATAAGCCGGGGAGGATACAACACAGGAAGCGAACAGCAGGCAGATAGACCGGGCGTGATCGTCAGTAATGATAAAAATAATAAAAATAGTCAGACATTGGAAGTTGTATATTTGACAACGCAGCCGAAGAATGAACTTCCGACACATTGCACGATTCGATCAACAGGGCGCGTCAGCACTGTTTTGTGTGAACAGATCCACACAGTCGCTGTGGAACGCATTGGGAAATACATCGGAGTGTGTACAGCGCAGGAGATGCAGAACATCGACATAGGGCTGATGATCTCGATTGGTTTAGGCGATGTGGGGGCGACAAAGGACAAAACAGTTGTCGCTGATCAGAAAGAAGAGAAAAAAGCAGAGGAGAAAAAGACGGAAACGAAAGTCCAGATGGAAACAAACGAAGAACTGATCAAGGCAAGGACGGAAAGAGATATATTCAAGAAGCTGTATGAACAGATGACCGAAAGGCTGTTAGAAAGGCGAGAATGAGCAAAACACAGATTGTACTTGCGACAGGGGAAGTATACGACGTTGAAGACAAAGGAGAAAGAAGAATACTAATTCCGGTGGGATGCATAAAGCAGGAGGAAGAAAAGCATGAACAAAGTGATTTTAATGGGACGTTTAACACGGGATCCGCAGGTGAGATACACACAGGGGCAGGATTCAATGGCGATTGCAAGGTTTACACTTGCGGTCGATAGAAGAGGAAGAAAACAGGAAGGCCAGCAAGATGCTGACTTTCCTTCTTGCGTTGCTTTTGGGAAAAGTGCGGAATTTGTGGAAAAGTATGTGCATCAGGGAACGAAGATTGTATTGACTGGGCGGATCCAGACGGGAAGCTACACAAATAAAGACAATATCAAAGTATACACGACGGAAGTGATCGCGGAAGACATTGAATTCGCAGAAAGCAAAGCGGCAGCAGAGGGATCCGGCGGAGCAGGAGGACATCAAAAACCGGAGCAGACGGAAAACGATGGATTTATGAATATACCGGAAGGCATCGACGAAGAATTGCCTTTCAATTAGGCAAAAAGGAAGGATGTGACGATATGGGGCTGAAAGAAGCGTTTAGAAAAGTGGGACAGGTGATCGAAGAAACAAAAATGAAGATCGGAATGAAAAAATACAAAAAAGGCGGAATTCAGGTCGAAGAAAAAGACCAGAAGCCGGAAATGGTAATTCCTATAAATGATATTCCGCTACCGGAAGAAAAAAGGGAAACAGAAGATGCAGAAATCCGAAAAATCGAAGATCTTCCGGCATATGAAGACAGAAAATTTTATATTGCGGCTAAAATGCAGGTTGAACCGGAGGAAGTGGAAAAAGTGATCAGAAAAACGGAAGCAGAATGGAATCTGTCGCCAGATAAGGCAGCAGAAACATTGAAAATGATCAGTGATGCAGCCGTGAAGCTGAATATGGCATTTGCAGAAATGATGGAGAATATACGGCGGGTGGCTGACAAAATATCAGAGGTTTTCAGACGTATACATGAAAATAATACGATGACAGAAACACAGATCAGAAAAAGAGAATTATGGCGGCGATATTATGAGGAGAAAAGCCGGATGTCAAACAATGAGCGCAGAAGACGAGGAATACCGATGGTAAAACGACCAAAACGGCAGCAGTATAGACCGCCGAAAAAGAAGACGACAAAAGGATAATAAAGGAAGGATGGTGTGGCAAATATGGAGCAGGAAAAGGAAAAGAATGAAGAAACCTTCGTGAAGAAGGTGGTGCAGACAGCACTGGAAGCGGAAAGACAGATCCGCAGACAGCAGGTACTGCACAACACACGGATGCTGATGGAAGAATACATCGAAATGAAAAGACATATTGAAAGCGCAGTATCAGAGGAAGAAGAACTGAAGGAAGAACAGTATGATGTATTCAGAGGAGAAGGCGCACATCTTGGAAGCGTTCGCAGATCAAAAATGAAGACAGCGATGATGATTGCGAATATTGACAGAGCAATGGAAGAACTGCGGGCGGAATATGAAACGAAAGAAATGATATACAAATACGATGCATTTAAGATGCATTATATTGATGGTGTATCGTATGAAGAGATTGCAGACATCCAGAACTGCGGAAAGAACACACCGTCCAGATGGTCAAAAGAATTGATCAGGAAAATGTCAGTGAAGTTATTCGGGATAGATGGCGTTGAAAAATATTAAAAAAGAAATCCTTTTTGCTTTTCTTTTTGGGGAAAAGTTGGGGAAAAGCTGGGGTTTTAATGGTGGGATGAAAGATGTAAACTGATAGCGTGGAAAGTTGCAAGAAGCGATTGTACAGAAATGTGCAGTCGCTTTTTTATTGCCATTTCCACACCCTTCTGAACACTGCGACGGGCATCTGCAAAGATGCCTGCGTGCAGTGTGTATATAGCACGAAAGAAGGTGGTACATAGTGCTATTACACAGATGTAAATGCGGGGCATTGATACCGCAGGAATTACGCCTGTGTCCGGACTGCGAAGCAAAGGAAAGCGACAAGATGTCAAGGCATATGGAATACAATCTGCGCCGAAGAAATAAGAAAGCGGCGGCTTTCTATGTGTCGGCGGAATGGCGCAAAGTACGGGCGTTCGCACTGTCTTTATATGACAGCTTGGATATGTATGCGTACTATGTTCAACACAAGATTGTTGTGGCTGACATGGTACACCACATCACGGAGATAGAAGAAGACTGGACACAACGCTTGAACGTGGAAAACCTATTCCCGTTAAGCAATGGAAATCACGGGATCATCAGTGCGCTGTACAAGAAGGATGAAGCAACGAAAAGACAGACGCAAGAGCTGCTGCGGAACATTATCCGGCAGCACTGGAAAGGGGTAGGGGGTATCGAAAAAGTTTTGACCGGGCTTGATTAGTCGCGCCCCCTCTATTCTGTGGAGAAAACTCCCCACGGAAATTTCAGGTATAAGGGCAAACGGTCATGTGTCAGATTCTGACACAATCCGCAAGGGAAAGCAGCGGGAAAGGAGGTCGATATAATGGCAGGCGATCGCGCTGGTACAAGCAAAAGGAAAGAAACATCTGACAAAGGCAGAGATCGCAGAAAGAGAACGGACGGAAGTGAAAGCACCGTCGGACAGAGTGACGCCGCCGTCATACCTGACAGCTACGCAGAAAAAGGCATTCAGAAAAACAGTGAAAGAACTGCGGGCGATCGACCTGATTTCAAACTTGGACGTGGAAGCACTGGCGCGGTTAGTGATTGCGCAGGAGAAATACAGAGAAGTGACAGAAACGATTGCAAAGCAGCCACTGATGGTAACTGTGGCATACGACACAGGGAAAAAAGATGCAGAAGGCAATCCGATCATGGCAGAACATGAGGTTGTGAACAGTCAGGTGGAACGTCTGGCGATCATTCAGGACAGGTATTTCAAACAGTGCCGACAGGGTGCAGCAGATTTTGGACTGACAGTATCGTCAAGATGCCGTCTGATTATTCCAAAAGCACCGGAAGCACCGAAGACAAACAAATTTAAAGACAAGTTTGCGTGATGATGCGATGCAGGACAGAACAACACAGTACGCTGCGGATGTCCTTGCGGGAAAAATAATTGCCGGGGATCTGGTAAAACTTGCCTGCAAGCGTCATCTGGATGACATCGAAAAGTCAAAGGCTGCGCCATATAAATATTATTTTGATGTGGAGCAGGCGGAAAGAATCATTGAATTCGCTGAAACATTAACCATCGCAGAAGGTGAAGAGGAAGAACAGGTCGAATGTTACGCATTCCAGTGTTTTATTCTTGGAAATCTGAACGGATGGCGGACAAAAACAGGCGGACACAGAAGGTTCCGAACATCATATGTGCAACTTGGAAGACAGAACGGTAAATCTTTTCTGAATGGAATTCTGGCTGCATATTACGGAAATTTTGAGAAGTACAAATATGGTCAGATATACTGCACAGCAACGAAAAAAGATCAGTCGCTGATTGTATTCAATGAAATTGTGAAGTTTATCCGGTCAGATCCTGATCTGGATGAATGCTTCAACATACACGAACACAACAGCACAATAGATTGTTTGCTGACACATAGCAAAATAAAGGCACTTTCAGGAGATACGAAGTCGATCGACGGATTCCGCCCGTATCTTGGAATTGTTGATGAATACCATGCACACAAAAACGACCAGATGTACAAACTTCTGGAAGGCGGAATCAAGAAGATGAAATCTGCGCTGATCAGTGTGATCACGACAGCAGGGTTCGATCTGAAGTCACCATGTTATGCATTGTATGAATATTGCGTGAAGGTGCTGAAAGGCATTGCACACAATGATTCACAGTTCATATACATCGCACAAATGGATGAAACAGACGACATGTGGACACCGAAGAATTGGATCAAGGCGAATCCAATCCTGCAATATGATCCGGAAGCACTTGAAAACATGGTTCCGATTGCTGAAACAGCGAAAGAAATGGGCGGATCCAGTTTGCGCGATTTCATTGTGAAGCAGCTGAACATGTGGATTCAATGGACGAATGATGTCTATTTGAAAGACATGGAATTGTGGCAAAATGGCGTAACAAAGAAGACACTAGAAGATTTTCGGGGACAGAAGTGCTATGTGGGACTGGATCTTTCTGCTGGTGGAGATTTGACGTCATTGGCGATCGTATTTCCGTTCTTGAAAGATGATGTCAGAAAATATTTTGTTCATGCACACAGTTTCATACCGAAAAGAAGGGTTGAAGAACATATCAAAACAGACCGGACGGAATATGACTTATGGATCCGCGACGGACTTGTGACGGTAACAGAAACGATGGGCGGGGTAAAAACTGACTATCGGTATATTTTAACCTACTTGGAAAAAATTATCACTGATTATGAACTGGATGTGCAATTTGTTCTTTATGATCCGCATAATGCGTCAGCTTTCCTGACTGATCTGGAAGCATTGGGATTCGACAGCGTGGCTGTAACACAGTCAGCAAAGGCACTGAATGATGCAACGGTTGATTTCAGACTTGAAATTGAATCCGGAAATGTGGAACACGATGGAAACGCGATGATCAAATGGTCGATCGCGAATGCAAAGACAACTTCCAACAGTTTCGGAGAAATCAAGATCGACAAAGAGTATCAGACGGAACGAATCGACGTGATAGATGCAATTATTGACGCATGGACAGCTGCAATGAAAGGCGAAGTGAAACAGAATACAGCAGAATCGGTCGAAGAATGGCTGAAACTATATGAAGCAAGCAAGAAAAAACAGGCGAGGGGGTGATGCAGGTTGAATGTATGGCAGAAGTTCAAAGGATGGATTGCGAAAAAAATGAACTTCACCGTGGAAACATCGCCAGCGATGAAGGAAGAATCATTTCTTGAATGGCTTGGTGTGAAAAGAAAAAACAAGGATGTGATGGCGGAAGTAACGTACTTCACATGCTTGAAAATGATGTCTGAAACGCTGGCAAAAATACCGTGGAAATATTATCAAAAAACAGACAAAGGGATCATTGAACCAGAACTGTCGGATGTTGCGAAACTGCTGAAAAACAGACCGAATCCATTTATGACGCCCACAGCTTTCTGGAATGCTGTGGAGATGAACCGAAACCACTTCGGAAATGCGTATGTATATGTCAGGTCGAAGTTCAAAAGAAAAAAATACGGCGGAGAATACAAAGTCATGGACTTGTGGATCATGCCGTCGAACTGCGTGCAGATCGTAGTGGATGATGAAGGATACTTCGGAGGAAGGGGAAAGATCTGGTACGTCTACAACGATAAATACAGCGGGCAGCAATATGTGTTCGGGACAGATGAAGTCCTGCATTTCAAGACATCACACAGCTTGGATGGTATTACGGGGCTTCCTGTGCAGGCAATATTGAAGACAACTGTGGAGGGCGCAGCGGCATCACAGGACTATCTGAACAGTTTATATGAAAGCGGACTGACTGGGAAAGCAACGCTGGAATACACAGGAGATCTGAACAAAGATTCGAAAGAAAAACTGGTGCAGGCATTTGAAGAATTCGGATCAGGTGCAAAAAATGCCGGAAAAATCATTCCGGTTCCACTTGGGATGAAGCTGACGCCGCTGGATATTAAACTTTCGGACAGCCAGTTCATCGAATTAAAGAAATATTCAGCACTTCAGATTGCAGCTGCATTCGGAATCAAGCCGAATCAGATCAATGATTATACAAAATCTTCGTACAGCAACAGCGAAATGCAGCAGTTGTCATTCCTGACAGATACGATGCTTTTTGTGTTAAAGCAGTACGAAGAAGAAGTCAATTATAAGTTATTGACAGATGAAGAAGCTTTCAGTGAAGGAAAATATTACAAACTGAACGAAAAAGTTTTACTAAGAACTGACAGCAAGACACAGATGGAGATTTTCGCAACAGGTGTCCAGAACGGAATTCAAAAAGTGAATGAATGCCGACGAAAACTGGATCTGATGGATGCAGAAGGCGGCGATCAGCTGATCGTGAACGGAAATTATATTCCGATCACAGAAGTTGGAAAGCAGTACGAAAAAGCAGGAAATGCACAGCAGCAAAGCGTGCTTCCTATACAGCCGGAAACGGATCAGAAAACGCAGAAGGATCCGGAAGAAGGAGATCAGGCAGACACGACCGGAACAGAACCTGATGAAAAAGAATCGCAGGAAGGAGGGGAAAACGATGAAGAATAAATTCAATTTTTCGCGGAGAAATCCAAAAACAAAGAAGATTGAAAATACTGGGTTTATGGAATTCAGAAATGTATCGAATAATGCAGCAGATCTGTATATATACGGCGACATTGTTTCTTCAACAGGGGAAGCATGGTGCGATGAAGATACATGCCCGCAGGACATATCAGACTTTATGAATCAGATTGAACCGGGGGCAGAACTGACGGTGTACATCAATAGCGGCGGCGGTGATGTATTTGCCGGGATAGCGATTCACAGCATTTTATCACGGCATACCGGACATAAAACAGGCATCGTGGACGGAATGGCTGCGTCGATCGCATCCGTGATCCTGATGGCTTGTGATTCGATTGTAATGTCATCGGGAGCGCAGATCATGATTCACAAACCGTTGTCATGGGCGTATGGAAATGCGGATGATTTTCAGCGGCTGATCAGTGAACTGGATAAATGTCAGAAAAGTATCACGGACATATATATGGGACGGGTGAAAGAAGGTGTGACAGAAGAACAAGTCACAGATCTGATCAATGCTGAAACATGGATGACGGCAGAGGAAGCAAAGGAAATCTTCGATGTGCAGATCGAAGAACGTCCAGCGGTCGCCGCCTGTGTTGGCTGGATGATGGAGAATTTCAAAAAAGCACCGGAAGGCATTAAAACACAAAGCGCAGATGATGTGACGGCGAAGATTACAGCCGAAGAAGAAGCGATCATCGAAGAAATGGAACTTTTCGGAATCTAAGGAGGAAAACAGAATGAGCAAAGAAGCAAGGGCATTGCTGAAGAAGATCAATGACAAGAAAAATGCGATCAGAGGTCTTCAGGGACAGGGAAAAACACAGGAAATGAAGGATCAGATGGCGGAACTTCGTGGAATGCAGGAAGAATTCGACATGCTGATGGAAATGGAAGAAGACGATGACGATGGAATCAAGGATTCTTTACACAATGGGAAAGCGAAGGAAATTGAAGACGGTCAGAAGTCTAAAAAGTACAGCAAAGCGCAGGTGTGCAAAGCGTTTGTAAACAGGATCGTATGTGGTCTTCGTAAACGTGCTATGCCGGAAGAAGATCAGGAGATCATGGACAGCTTTAAAAACATGATGAAGGAAGGCGAAGACGAGGATGGAGGGTTTACGGTTCCGGAGGATGTAAGCACAGACATCATTGAACTGCGCCGTACAGAAAACGATCTGGAACAGTATGTCAATGTTGAAAAAGTAGCAACAATGAGTGGATCCCGTGTGATCGAGGTTGATGCAGACAGTACACCTTGGGGCGATGTGGATGAAGGCGGAGAATTTGAAGAGGAAGAAACACCGAACCTGAAACAGATCAAGTATGCAATCAAGAAAAAGGGCGGAATTCTGAAGACGACACGCGAACTGCTTCAGGATACAGCTGTGAATATCCTTGCATACCTGAATAAATGGATCGCAAAGAAGTCAAGAGCGACAAGAAATGCTGCAATTCTGAATGTGATTAACACGATCACAAAAGGAAAAGAAGTTGCGGTTGCGACTTTTGATGATTTCAAAGACGTATTCAACGTGAAGCTGGATCCGGCGATTGCAGTAAGTTCTATTGTATTGACGAATCAGGATGGCTTTAACTACATGGACAAGCTGAAGGATAAGGATGGCAAGTACATCATGCAGCCGGATCCGACAGATGCAACAAAGACACTTCTTTTTGGCAAGTATCCGGTAAAGGTTGTGAGCAATAAGACGCTGAAAAGCACAAATGTATTAAAAGGCGGATCGGGATCTGACAAAAACGATGTGACTGGTTACAAATATCCGGTATACATGGGAGATCTGAAGGAAGCTGTTACCTTGTTTGACCGCGAGAAAATGACGATCGAACTTTCTACTGAAGCGGGAGATCTGTGGGCGAAGGATCTGACGGGAATCAAGGTTCGTGACAGATTTGACGTTCAGCCTGTCGATGAAACTGCGGTTGTTAAAGGAGAAATCAGCGTTGCTGTGGCTGGCTAATAAAAAAGGGGCGTGATGATATGAGCCTAAAGGAATTGAAGCAGTATCTGCGCGTCGATTATACAGACGATGACAGCATGATCGAACTAATGCATGATGCTGTCATCGACGAAATGAAGGAACTGATTCCGTCATTCGATCCGGAAAAGCCAACAAATAGGCAGAAAATACTGATCTGTTCGTATGTGAAGGAATTATACGATCACAGGGATCGAATGTACAACAACGGGAAAATCACATCTGATTCAACAGAACGCATCAGGTACGCGATTCAGTCAATGATGCTGAAAGAAACGTTAAGGGGATAGCATGGCAACAGCAAGGATCAAATTTTATAAGCGGAACAAAAGTCTGGAAAACGGACGGCAGCAGGAAAAAGAACCGACACTGTTTTATGAAGCATGGTGTGAGATCAGAAACCTTTACGGGCAGGAATTATATGAAGCACTGGATGTCAGACTGGAAAATGCAATCGTATTTGAAGTGAGATATTGCAGACGTATAAAAGAGATTAAAGCACATGCAAAAGATTTCTTGATCGAATTTGAAGGCGACAGATATGACATTTATGCAACGGATTTCAAACAGAATGACAGGCAGTATGTGCAACTGAAAGCCAACAGACGCGACTGACAGGAGGAAACAGAGATGGAAATATCGTTCCGATTTGAAGGATTTGAAGAAGTACAGCGCGGCGTGGAAGCCCTGTCGTCAAGTGCTGAAATCGGAGCGATCAATAAAAAAATATTTCAGAGATCCGCCGATATTACAGAACCGAAGATGAAGGCACACATGGCAAGATCTGCTGACAATTCAAAGTCAGGACGGAATGGATACAGACCGCCGGGACATGCGCGGGATAACATTCCTAAAAAGGTAACGACCAAAAAAGGCGAAGTCGGATGGGAATTGAATGGCGACGCGCAAAACTGGTTTTACATGAAGTTTGTGGAGTGGGGGACATCGAAAATGCCGCCACGGGACTTCCTGAATAATACGAAATCGGAGTGCGAAAGCGAATATCACATGATAGCTGATCAAGAGTACCAGAAAGCATTGAACGAAAAACTGGGAGGATAAAACAGTGGATGTTATTGGATTGGCGGCGGCAGCATTGAAGCCGATTTCAGATGAAGGAACAATCGTACAGCAAGGATGGTATGACGAAAGCCTGAAACGGCTTCATGTGACACTGTGGAAGCTACAAGACACAGAAAATGCACATTCAGATGATGAATGTGAAATTGAAGCGGCAAGCATACAAGTGAATATCTGGTCACGGAGTGATCAGCAGGCACTTGTGAAAAGAATAAAAAAACTGATGAAGGAAAACGGATTTCTATTTCAGGAAGGAAATGATCAGATTGAAACAGATACGGGGATCTTCATCAATGCGATGCGATTTTTAATTTTAAAAGAAGCAGAGGAAACGGAGGAATAAACATGGCAGCAGAAAAAGAGAAGATCGTGCGAAGCAGGACTGTATCGTTCAGAGATATTCATATCGCAAAAGTTACAGCGAATACAGAAACGGAATACGCGGCAGAAACACCGTCAAAGTTGGCACGCGCGATCACAGGAAAGATCAGCGATGAATTTGAAACTGAAAAAATTTACAGTGATGATTCGGTTGAAGATGTAAACATGTCATACAAAGGGACAAGCGTGGAACTGGAAGTGAACAGTTTGGCACCACAGGATAAGTCACAGGTATTCGGGCATCTGTATGAAAAAGGATTCCTGATCAAGACGAAGGATGACAAAGCACCGGAACTTGCGCTTGGATGGCGTGCGAAGAAGCTGAACGGCAAGTATGAATTCAAATGGCTGTACTGTGGAAGATTCGGTCAAGGATT
>ENA-OPCN01002211-OPCN01002211.1-human-gut-metagenome-genome-assembly--contig:-NODE-2211-length-11224-cov-1.960516_pt1 | contig 11224 bp, 31 predicted proteins | sample MGYA00241567_ERZ501485 | MGnify/ENA primary metagenome ERZ501485 (study PRJEB25962, sample SAMEA2042579) | human gut metagenome | biome: human gut; feature: human-associated habitat; material: faeces...
AGGAGGAAATTTAATATGCATGAAGATGAAATGGCAAAAGAATTAGAAGAAATGTTGCCGTGTTTTTTAAAGGAATTAGAACAAACTCCTGAAAAAGAATTTATTAAAGACCTTGAATCGCAAGGTGCTGATTTTATACCATTAAAAGAATATAACGGAGATATTATTCGAATTGACCGTCTTATTGAATTTTTACCAACGAAATATTGGTCATGGGACGGGGCAAAGAAAATTTATTTAGATGATATATCCGCTGCTATTCAGAAAGCTCTGCCAGAAATATCTAGCCCATATGGAGATACATGGAAGTATCCTGCGACAGAACACAAATCAAGAGAATGGCATATAGGAAGAATTATCTATTTTATCAATCACCCAGACGAAATAAAAGATGTTGAAATTGATAATGAGTGTGATGGAAATTATATTCTTCCTCGTCCTATTATTGTGGATGGATGGCATAGGTACGCAGCAGCAAGATGGTTATATAGTCAGGACAAGCTATTTAAAATTCATTGTAAGTATGGAGGTAGAATAGACATACTTGAATATTTACAAGGCAAAACAAACAATTTTAATTGTGAATCCGTATAGAAAAGAAAGCGAGGAATGCATATGAAAGCAAAGGCAAAACATGATGCAAAAGTACTAATGGAGGATAATCGGTTTAGCAATTTTGTAAAAGGCAATGAATACAGGTGTATGAAGCGCGGCGAAGATATGATACTTATTGATGAAGATAAGTGTGGGTATATAACCGATATGAAAACATTCAATAAGGATTTTGATTTAATCATAATTTAGAAAGGAGTAATAATTAAATGAGAGGCATATTAACAGAAGAGATAAAGCAAAAGGCGTTAAAATTTTTAAAAAGAGAAATTGGTCAGAAAGAATTAAGACTATATCCCTATATTGATTATTCAATAAAAAATGGTTGTCAAGGCTGGAGTTACAATAAGATGGATTCTGAGGAAATAGATATTTTAGGCACATTATTTAATGAAGGCCATTTAGTTTATTCACCAGAAAAAGTAATTGTAACTAAAAAGTTTTATGATTTTATGCAAGAGATTCTTGCATTAAGTTATGTTGAATTTCTTTCTGATGATATTTGAAAAGAAAAGAGCAACAATGCTTAAAAGGAAAGTGAGGAACAATTAAAAATGCAACATACAATGAGAAGTGCATTTAAGAGATGGTTAATCTTACATAATGAAGAATTTCGTATAGGCAGGGGAATACGGCTTCCACATTGGTTTCGTCATTATATACGAAATACAAGAAAATGGGAATATACAGTAACTGAAAGAAACAGTTACAACTATTATTGTGGTGAAGATGAAGCAAACCATGAACAGAAAAGAAGATATAAAGGATATTACACTTTTGAAATTTTAGATGATGAGTTATTACAATTAGAAAGACCTGAATGGATAAAGTAAAATATTGTTATTTGGAAAGGACTCGGTTTTTAACCGGGTCTTTTTTATATGCAAAGGAATACAGACATATTAAATATATCTTAGAAAACATTAGGAGGTGGAGCATGATTAAAAATTTATTTCATGTAGGGCAAAAAGTAGAATGTCGATTGGACGAAAAATTCTATTCCGGCACAGTAACAGAAGTGCATGATGACCATATCATTGTGGATGTTCCGGAAGTGTCAGACCATTGTTGGTTTGAAGAAAATTTTAACATCGGCTGTGTATATCCATAGGAGGTTGTTATTATGAGTAAATATTTTTTCGCTAGTTTAGATTTTGTAACCATAGTAAAAAAGCAATACATGAGAAATGATATTTGTATGAGCGAATTGCTTCGAATGCATGATGAACTAACCGTTTCTCAAAAAAGAGAATTACTGCTATGGTCTGGTGATGACGAATTTATGTAAGTGACAGAAAACGGAGAACTTGTAAGAAAAGCATATGTGTAAAAGGAGGATTATTATGAATCAGATTATTATTATTACAAATGGAGATGTAAAAACATTACGCGGAGTAACAAAAATTCGTTTTCAGGCTGATAATGACGGCGATAAGTACGTTGAGGTTTATCAGGGAAAAAAGAAAACCCGCTTCAATTCTAACAATATTGTTGGTTTTGAATGCAAAGCCGCAGATTGGTATTTAAGATAAGGAGGATTTAATATGCAGTTATGTAGATTTGGATATGCAGAAAAGATTATGCCGGAGGCAGAATACTCAAATTTTCAAAAGGGTGATACAATTTGTGGGGCATTTGATTTTCCAAATACCATAAAATGTGTAGAAATATGGGACGAAAATGATTTTGCAACTTACACAGAATTTGTGGATAAAGCAAAAAAATTGGATGAAAAATTTTGTTCCGCAATTCATCAAGATGATGGAACTGTTAAAGTAAAAGAATGGTTTATTGAATCTCTTGATGTTGATGAAAATGGAAACTTGTTAGAAAAATTTGGATTTGATTTTGCTGAAGGCCGTTATACAGTAGATTTTGGAACTGGAACCGGAAGCGAGACAGCTTATTCTTTAGAAGATGCAATGAAAAAAGCCGAAGCCGGCATTGCGTATACACAAAAAGATATACGTATTTTGGATGAGACAGAACGCTCCCCTTGGAGCACCAACCCAGAACCGGTTGTTGCAATTCTTCCATGGTATGGCGTTAAAGCAGACGAAGATGACGAAGTTGTTCAAGGTTTTGGAGAATACGGATTTTATGGACCTTGGCAGGAATTAGACAATTAATACTTTTTGCTCTCACAAAAGCCATCATGATTTATCATGGTGGTTTTTTGTATATAAAGAAAACAGACATATTAAAAATGATTTTATTAACAAGAAAGGAGAATATTATGGGAATACCAGAAGATTTTGAACACATTTTTTAAAAAAATTGAATGTAACAAAAAAGATTAAAACAAACAGGAGGACAGATATGAGTAAAAATTCAGCAGAAAAAATCGTGGCAGCAAAAGTAGAAGAGGTTTTCGGAGACGAATTGCAGAGATTAAGAAAAACGGCATGTCCAATTATGTTGTTGCAGAGATTGGTACATAAAATCTGCGTTTGCAATTCATGGAAAATCAATAAGGAAGCCAGAGAAAAGGCGTGTGACTTCTTATATAACAAATATATTAAAGAAGAATATCACGGCTGGCTTGGCGTTTGCTGCTAAAAGGAGGACTTTTTATGAAATCAACCTATGAGAATGGTTTTCATGATGGTTATAATGCTGCTCGGACATGGATTCCGGCGGCATTAAAATCTCCATCAGAAAGTGGTTATTATCTAATCATCGAACACCGCAAGTCAAAGGGAGAATATTTACCTAAGTTTGATGAAATTTACACAAGGAAAGCACGATTTATCGAACCAGAAAAAATATGGTGTTTAGGAAAATACGTTGACTCAAAAGCAGAAGCTGATGTAACAAAAGAAGTATTATTTTGGATGCCATTGCCTCAATTGCCTGACGAGGCTCTCAATTTTCCGGGAGTTAAAAATTGTGATGATGTTGAAGCACAAAAAAATGCTCATGCAACAGAAATTGTAGAGTTGTTTGAGGAATTATTGGACGAAAAGGGCATTGATATCCCGTGTTCCGACAAGGAAGAACAGGAATCCCGCTATGATGGCGGAAATGTTGCTAGATTATACGGTATGGAATATTTTAATCTTGTTGGTGCAGTTCAAAATTTATTGTAATTCCATGAAGCCCCTTCGGGGGCTTTTTCTTTTGTTTATTTCTTAAAACAGACATATTAATACTATATTAAAAACAAGAGGAGTTGAAATTAAATAACAAAAAAGGAAAGGAGATATAGTTTATGAAAATATATTTTGAAGATTCCTGCCTAAGAACACCGAAACTAAAGGAAAGCTTTTATTATATTGTTGACGCCGCCAGTGGCGTTTCGTCCAATATTGCTTTTCTTGATGAGTTGTTGGAGAGGCAAAAAGATTGTGTTGTTTACACAAACTCACTTATGGCATTTAGTAACCGGTATGCATGGAATGTAGAGAAAGAAATTCCTGAAATTTATATTCGAAACAAAGATGATGAATTTACGAATATCACGCACATGACTTCAAGATATTTAAAAGAGGGACTGAATCTTGCCAGACTGTATATTGCAGGAGAATTTATGGTTTAAGAAAAAGAAATGGAGGAAAATATATGAGCAAATTTATTTATATAAGTAATGTGAGAAAAGACAAAATTTTAAAAGCGATTCAAAACCATGAATGTTATGATTCATGGGGAGAAGTCCAGTATGGAAACGATGAACGAGCGGTTGAGTACAATATTTGTATTGATAATACAACAGAAAAAACGATATATTGTAGCGCCTTTTATGGCTTATTAAAAAATAAGGAAGGTTGTTGGCAACATGATGATGACCAGGAATGGTACGAATATGAAATTGATTTTGCGGACAACGATTGGGAAGCAAAGTTAAAAGAAGCTGCTAAAAAAGCCTATAAAGAATTATGTGAGGACTACATGAAAACAAAACAGTATTATATTGCGAGATATAATGAAAGATGGAAAAAATGTTTTGATGAAGTGTCCAGTGATGGAAGTAAAGACCCTAGATTTGATGCATCAGTATTATTTACTAAGACTGCAAATATAGAAGAGTTTGTTGGATATTATCTTGAACTTGAATCTATTAGCCCTTTGGCAAATTGGTTAAATCATGTAGAAAAAGGGCTTGAATTAAATGAGCGAGATAAAGAGGTTATAAAAATTTTAAAAGAATTGGAGGCAAAATAATGGCATTTTTTTGCAAAAGAAAGACTAGTAAATCTAAAAGAAAAAATGTTGGCTGTAAAGGCTGCAAGTATTATGAAAAAGTATTTTGGCGCGGCCATTGGTCGTGGAGATGCACATGTTGAAATAATTAAACAAAGAAATGGAGGAAATTAAAATGAATGAAGAACTGAAAAAAATAGCAAAGAAGTATAACTGGAAATTAGAAGTTTGGCATGGTGAATACAAAGGTGTTTTATGCGGAGTGCAAAAAACGAATCAAGGCGAAGAACCACTTCCACTGTATAGGTTTCCAGGTGGTATTTCTTTAGGATAGCAAGTAGTGAAACAATAATTTACTTAAAAGATTGGAGGAAATTATTATGAATAAAATGAAAAACCAGCCTATGCACAGAGTATGGGGTAGAATAGGATGCCTTTTCTTGTTAACGGATTTAGAGTATAAGCAGCTGACAGCTGCTATACAGGAAAATAATCCGGAAGCAGTAAGAGACATTTTAATAAAATCATTCAATCGAAGAGAGGGAAATTCCTATCTTCCATTTGATTGCGAAGAGAATCCTAACATGGATTACGATTTTGAGTTTGAATGTTAAAAGAGGAGGTTTTTGTAATGAGAACAAAATTTTGTATAAGCTTAAAAGAATTATTTGCCAATGGAATTCAGTATCTTGAATTTGGAGGTTATATTAAACTTACAGACGAAGGAGATGGCTATTGTCGTTATGAATTGTATAAAGACGATAGTGATGAAGAAGAACTATTGTTAAGTGATGGTGAGCAATTATCATTTGGTAAATGGGAAACAGCCGAAAACGGAGCCAAATATATAATTGGTACATCAGGATACGAAAAACAAGTATATTTAACAGAAAAGGAATTCAATATAGCAGTATTAGTTGGGTTGAATTTAGAGGAAAAATTTAATTTAATTTGCAAGCGAATTCCAACATATGCATTGAGCAATGAAATTGGGATTGATATAGGAAAAAGTTATATTTTGGATTTAACAACCAAAAAGAACTACAAGGTTGTAAATAAATATCTTAAAATAATGTGCCCGGATTACAAGAAAATCAATAAGAAGTACATTGGCAACAAAGTTATTGTTGAGTTTTATCGTGACGGTTACGATAAATGGTGGTTTTGCAATCATGGAACTATTAAACAGTATTTTAAAGCTGCGAGAGCGACTTTAGAAAGATACATGAAAGAATTATAGACTTGAATCAAGAGTTTCCTTGGAAGAATGGAGGAATTAACATGGATAATTTTATTAAAGTTGATGAAGTTGATGAAGAAAACACAAACATTTTGTACAGAAGATTTGTTCAGCGATATAGAGAAGAAAAAGGTCGGCTATTTACAGACCATGAATCAAATTTATGTTGGTGGAATATTTGTGGTGTCGTTATGCGTGACGGTTACGATTCGGCAAAAGAATATGTCGATAAAGTAAAACTTGGTTAACATGAAACGATGATTTCGAGATTGGAGGAAAATATTATGGCAGTATATCAATTAAATAGACCAAGTATTGATACAATTATTGATTATTGTAATGACCTTGCTGCAAATGAAAAATTAGAAGTGTTTGAATTTGGCAAGAATAATGATTTGGTTCTTCATATTTACAAAGACGAGGAATACGATGCGTCAAAAGACAAAGATTATTCTAATTTAGTCAGCATTAGCACTGCGAAAGATGGAAAATGGGTAGACGACACAGGAAATATCTATGTAACAGATGGTTCTTTGTGTAGGGAGTTAGAAAGAATCAACAGTTATGAAAAATTTTCCACATTATAACAAGATGAAACAATGATTTCTTAATTTGGAAAGAGAGGAAAATTATGGAATATATTTTAGATAAAATAAATTCTGAGATTGATTTCTATATTATACATGATAATAAAGGAAATACATATGAGTATCATTTAGATACAAAAGATGTGTTTGTTATCAATCGTTATGAAGGAGATGAAGGAGAAATTGCGAAAGATAATATTGTAAAAGAAATAAGGAATTTTTGTAATAGTTTGAAACGGTGATTTAGATAGGAGGAAGCTATATGAAACAGTATGTAATAAGCACAGCAACATTATTTGATGCATTAACAAGTTTTGATAAAGAAAAAGAATGTGCTTTCTTGGAGTATGGAGGATATATTGAAAAAGAAACTGATGGCGATATCGAATATTTTGACCTGGAAACCAGTAATGGCACTCCCTGTATGGATGGAGAAACTTGTGAGTTACTTGAAGAAACGGATGATTATGTTGTCTTACAAGAAGAATACGAACAGATTCCATTTAAATTATCAAGAAAGGAATTTGAAATTGCAGCTACCTTATGCGTTATATAAGTAGTGAAGAAATAGTTTTAGAATGGAGGATATAATATGGCAAAAATAACAGAAAAAGAAATGGAAGCAATTTTGCAGAATGAAATTCCATTAGACTTAGAAGTTGATAGTGGAATTCTTGAATTTCATAAATGTGGAAATGTAAGCCTTGGCGTAAGTTATGAACACGTTGGTTCAGGAACCCATTACGTTGGTTATATTTTCAATCTTTTTGTTAATGGAGAATATATCAATATTCCAAGTTTTTGCAATAATATTTGCGATGCAACAAAAGTGTTAACAGAAGAATGGAATAGATGGCAATGAAACGATGATTTTAAGATTGGAGGAAAATATTATGGCAAGAAAAATTATCATTAAAAAAGATGAATTATTTGAGTGCCCGGCTTGTGGGTACAGATGGGTAAATGGTTTTGATTTGTCATTCGCCGAAGGAGAGCGTGTTCCATGTTGTCCAGATTGTAGAGAACTAATTGAAGATGGCGATGATGGAGCAGAATATATATAACTCGAATAAAACAGATATTTTTTAGCAGATTGGAGGAATGAATATGTTGAATATAATTAAAGCCGGAACATATAAAGTAGAAATTGAATTTACTTTAGAGGAAGATACAAGTGAAACAGAACTGGATAATATTTTTGAGGATGCAATGTACAATAATTTCAATGATATTTCATCAAGTGATATTGGAGAATATATTCCAGTTAAAAAAGAAGAAAGAAAAACAATTATGACTACAAGAGCACAAATACAACAAGAATATGGGATTGTAGATACTATGCCTTCCTATATTGCAGACAGAGAACTTTCTCCTAAAGAGGAAGAAAACTATAGAAAAATCATGGACGCAAGAAAAGATGGAGAATTAGTAGTTGATGGTTTTGATTTAGACCGATAAATGACCGGGCTTATCGGAGAAATGGAGAGATAATTATGGAAGAAAGAATAAATGCTATTATTAAGGATTGTGATAATTTACAGGCAGACTATACAATGAAAGTTACAGAATTTGGAGCAAATAAGAAGGTATCGGTGGTAATATAGAAATGAATACTGATAAAAATAAAGAACTTGAATTTCAGAAAAAAAACCAGAAGTAAATAAAAGTTTCAATAGAAGATTGGAGGACGATATTATGACAAAAACAATAGTATTAGACAGAAGAACAAATGAAAATTCTAGTATAGAATATGGAGATTTCGTCATATGTTGTAATTGCGGAAAAACAATGTTGACAAATATCGGGATTGACAAATGTCCTGAGTGCGATGAAGAAACGCTTGCATGGGCAGACGAAAAGAATCAAGAAGTATCAGATGATTTCTTCTATAATAACGAAGAGTATATGTTAGTAAATATGGAAGAATATTATATTGATGAAAAAAGTATTAGATATTATTATCCATTTGAAACAGATAAAAAAGTAGTTGATTATGGTGTTTTAGCGGAATATATAGGAAAAAAGTTTTCCAGAAAAGAAATGGATAAAATAATTGCAGAAATGATATTAAGACATCCGTATATAGACAACTCAAAGAGGTTATCTTTGGCTGTTATGAGAAATCAATCATATTATCATATTTTAGAGTTTCGTAATTATAATTATAACAAACAAGAAAAAGGCAACGAAAGTATTAAATATGAGACAGAATGTATTGAAAATAATTGAATAAAAAACACATTTTGATTGGAGGATAATATTATGACAGAAATTAGAATTGATAACACTGGAAGTAGCACAGATTATTTATATACCAAAAGTGCTATGTGGAGAGATTATGTTGATTGTGAAAATTTTGATGAAGAAGTTGTATTAACTGGAAATCGGGATTACAACAATTTCTCAGAGGCATCATGGTATCAAAGAACAAAAGAAGTTTTGGATGATATTGATGCTTGGGGTGAATATCCAGAAGATTTATCCGATGAAGCAAATGCAAAACTTAAAGAATTGTATGAGAATTGCAGATGCACAGAGGATATTTTTATGGCTGTACTTCGTGTATTATATCCGAAAGATACATTTACTACCGGCACTATCCGGGGTGCTTGTCAGCGTGAATGGCAAAATTATATTATTAAAGGAGATGTTGATGTAAAGCTGCTTGAAGCTTTTTATTTCAACAGAGTGTCTTGCGTTACAATTGTTACAGACACAGAATCTTATGATGATGTAATTACAGATGACACTTTATGGAAGGCATCACAGTCCGGTCTGGAAGAATATTGTAGAAAAGAGTATGATATTCCGGCCGATGAAGAACTTCATATTTATCAGGCAGATGGCTACATACAAACTATTAACTGGAAAAAAGTATGCTAATTTTGTTATTTAATAAGGCTCTCTTCGGAGAGTCTTTTTTTTATGCGCCTATCTGACAGACATATTAATAGTATCAATAAAACAATACGGAGACGTAAAAATCAAGGAGGTATGGATATGAAGAGATTTGAACTGCCGGCAATCGGCGATGCAAGAAAAAGTTTTTACAACAAAGCTATTGTAACGGAATACGACAACGGAGATGTGGAATTAATGAGTTACGCTACAACCGTTTGCCGAATTCGAAATGGTAAATTTGAGAAACTGTGGGATGAGTATAGCGCAACTACAATGCGCCATATTAACGCATTTTTGAGATTCTATGATATTCCAGGCGGTGGCAAGGCTTGGTGGAAATCTTTAAGTATGGCAAGCTAATTTAAGGAGGACAATATTATGACAGAAACTAAAATCAGAGAAAAAATCACAAGTAACCCCATTGGAAAAGGGGTGTTAATTGGTTTTGAAAACTGTGTAACTCCGGTTTCTTTTTATAAAGCACCGGATGGTTATTACATTTACAAGGCTGACCGTCCAATGACATTTGAAAATATGCTTTGTCATAGTAAAAGTGTAGAAGGATTGGTGCAGTTCATGCAGGGAGCCCTTTGGTTCCGGCTTAACGGAAAGGAGAATTAATATGTATAAAAGAAAAACAAAGGATTGCTATGCAATCGAAGGAAATTGTGGTTATGGATGGGATATTGAAGTTAACTGTGAAGACCTTGCAGATGCAAAAATGCAGTTAAAGACATACAGAGAGAATGTAACATATCCTGTTCGAATCAGAAAATGGAGAGAAAAAATTCCTGCTTAGGGAATTAAGGAGGTAAAAAAATGAGTAATTACAAATTATATACCGGTTTTTTAGCCGGAGAAATGACAAAAGAAGACGAAAAAAGTCTTATTGTAATTATTGCCAAATGGAAAAATGATGCAAAAGATTCTGAAGATGGGCGTAAAACATTTTATTTTAAGACAACTCATCGTGCTCAGGATATTTTATTCTTGGAGGAGAAAATTTATGATGAGGCGTGGTGTAAATCGCTTTATGAAACTTACCCAGGAAATACCAAACTCACAATTGAAAGGGAGGTTAAATTATGTTAGACATTAAGATTAAAACAGGCGGAGCCGCATATAATGACGGTGATGGACTTACATTTGCCGGACGCTGTGAATTGCAGAGAAATCTTACCGAAATTTCAAGAGACCTTGCTGATGGTCGTAATAATGGCAGCATTATGGACATCAACGGTAATAAAGTCGGTGAGTGGTTTGTAGATTAGGAGGAAGTTATATGACAATTTTAGAAGCAGGGAAAAATGTTGTTATTCCGTCCGGTTCCGATTCAACTCATGTTTATCGAATCGGATTTATCAATAAGGATGATACATTGGACGAAACAGAACTGGATGCAATTAATTTATCCGACTTAGAAGAACTTTGGTGTTCTTTGTGTCCGGAATTTAACTGTGATGAAGATTCCGTAGAATACATCGAGTTAGTCGATATTCAAGCATTAGAGACTGACGAAGATACTTTGACCGATGAAAAATTTTCAGCAATTGCAACGTGGACGCATAGCGTTAAGCTTGATGAAGTGCTTGATGTTGTGTCCAATAAGAGATTTATTGATTATGACGGAAACAAACATATTTCTGTTAAAGAAGGAATGCAGGAAATCGCAGATGCGATGGCTTATCATCCAAAACATGACCTTTGTGATAATGATGCAGAGATTATGGTAAATCTTTTGCTA
>ENA-OPCN01002214-OPCN01002214.1-human-gut-metagenome-genome-assembly--contig:-NODE-2214-length-11214-cov-2.338292_pt1 | contig 11214 bp, 9 predicted proteins | sample MGYA00241567_ERZ501485 | MGnify/ENA primary metagenome ERZ501485 (study PRJEB25962, sample SAMEA2042579) | human gut metagenome | biome: human gut; feature: human-associated habitat; material: faeces...
GAGCCGCTGGAGCGGGTGGTGACGCTTGCCATCGAAGCCATGAACGAGCTGGGGGAGATGGGGCGGTTTTCCCTGATTCTGGAGGCCATGAACCGCCACGCGAACCTGATTCTGTGCGACGGCGAGGGGCGGATCATAGACTGCCTGCGGCGGGTGGACTTTGAAATGAGCCAGCAGCGGCAGGTGCTGCCGGGGCTTTTCTATCATCTGCCGCCGCGGCAGGAGAAGCGCTCACCGCTGGAGGTGGAGGAGGACGAATTCCGGCAGCTTATGCAGGATGCCCCGCAGGACGCGCAGGCAGACAAGTGGCTGCTGGACACCTTCACGGCCATTTCGCCCCTGTGGGCCAGAGAGCTGGCGTTCCGTGCCGGCGGCAGCACAGACTGCCTGCTCCAAGCGGCGCAGGAGCGGCTCTGGGCGGAGTTTTCGGCTTGGTGCAGCTTAGTGCGGCGGGGAGATTTCCTGCCGGTGACGCTCAAGCGGAGCGGCAGCCCCTTTGACTTTACCTTTGCACCGATAGTACAATATGAAAACGCCTGCGAGTGTGCCGCTGCAGAGAGCTTTTCGGCGCTGCTGGACGACTTTTTTGCGGAGCGGGAGCAGGCGGATCGGGTTCGGCAAAAGGGGCAGGATCTGCTGAAAACCGCCGCCAATGCGCGGGATCGCCTGCGGCGCAAGCTGGCCATGCAGGAGCAGGAATATCAAAAGACGCTGGATCGGGACGAGCTGCGGATAAACGGCGAGCTGATAACCGCCAACCTCTACCGCATGGAGCGGGGCATGGCGCGGCTGGAGGCGGAGAATTACTACGAGGAGGGCTGCCCCAAGCGGGTGATCGCTCTGGATGTGCGCCTGTCGCCGCAGGAGAATGCGGCCAAGTATTTCAAGCGGTATAGCAAGGCGAAGACCGCCGAAAAAATGCTCGCCCGACTCATGGAACAGGGGCGGGCAGAGCTGCTGTATCTGGAGAGCGTGGTGCAGGAGATCGCGCAGGCAGAGTCCGAGCAGGATTTCAACGATATCCGCGCGGAGCTGACGGAGGGCGGGTACATCCGCTCTCACGGCAAGAAGCAGGCGGGCTTTCAGCGAAAGTCCGAGCCGCGGCGGTTCCGCACGGAGGCAGGATTTCTGGTGCTGGTGGGGCGCAGCAACCGGCAGAACGACAAGCTCACCGGCAAAACGGCGGACAGGAATGACTACTGGTTCCACACGCAGAAAATACACGGCAGCCATGTGATCCTCTGCACCGAGGGACGCGAGCCGGACGAGGGGAGCATCCTGCAGGCGGCGCAGCTGGCGGCCTACTACTCCCAAGGCCGGAGCGGCGGCAAGGTGGCCGTGGACTACACGCCAGTGAAATATGTGAAAAAGCCGGCCGGCGCGCGGCCGGGCATGGTGGTATACACCACCTACCGCACCCTTATGGCGGAGGCCGACGAGGAGCTGGTGCGCCGTCTGGCGGAAAAATAAAAGTTTTTTGAGAGTAAAAGCGGGCACCCTGTTGGGTGCCCGTTTTTTGGAAATATTCAAGAATCAGGTGTTATCCGCAGAATCACGGAACAGCAGCGTGATGCACCACAAACCGGCGATGCCCACCAGCGCATAGATGATGCGGCTGAGAACGGCCAACTGACCGCCGCAGATAAAGGCCACGCAGTCAAAGGCGAACAGCCCCACGCTGCCCCAGTTCAGCGCACCGATGATGACAAGGATCAGAGCAATGCGATCCACAATTTTCACGACGGATTCCCTCCTTTTCCTAAAAAATACGCCGATAGGTAGTCTGCCCGTCGGGCGCCTGATTATTCCGACACAAAAAAAGTGAGGATGCCTTAAATAATTTTTGTTTTTTCATGGAAAGTGATTGAAAAGGGCGGCGGAGTTATGTATAATGCAGAGTAGAAGCAAAAACCGCCGCAGAAATGCATTTTTTTACTCAATACAAGGAGGAACAACATGAACAAGAAGTTTGAGAAGCTGGGCTTCTATCCCGCTGACATTCTGATGCCCAAGGACTGCGACATGACCAAGTGGGCCGTGGTGGCCTGCGACCAGTTCACTTCCGAGCCGGAATACTGGGAGGCCGTGGAAAAGCAGGTGGGCGACGCCCCCTCTACCCTGCGCCTGATCCTGCCCGAGGCCAATCTGAAGGCGCCCAATGTGGACGAGCTTATTGAGAACATCAACTCCTCCATGAAAAAGTACATGGCTGACGGCGTGTTCAAGACCCTGTCCGACTCCCTGATCTATGTGGAGCGCGAGCAGTCCGACGGCAAGATCCGCCACGGTCTGGTGGGCATGGTGGATCTGGACGCCTACGATTTCACCCCCGGCTCCGGCGCCCTCATCCGTGCCACCGAGGCCACCGTGCAGGATCGTATTCCCCCCCGCGCCCGTGTGCGCCGCAACGCCCCCATCGAGCTGCCCCATGTGATGCTGCTCATCGACAACCCCGAGAAGACCGTCATCGAGCCTCTCACCGCTGCCGCTGACAGCATGGAGGTGGTGTACGACTTCGACCTGATGCAGAACGGCGGCCACATCAAGGGCTATAAGCTCTCTGACGCGCAGATCGACGCCGTGGCCGACGCCCTCACCGGCCTGTGCTCCGATGAGGCGCAGATGGCCAAGTACAACCTCTCCGGCGCAGCCCCCCTGCTGTTCGCCGTGGGCGACGGCAACCACTCTCTGGCCACCGCCAAGGCCTGCTACGAGGAGCAGAAGAAGGGCAAGACTCCCGAGGAGTACCTGGCTCTGCCCGCCCGCTACGCGCTGGTGGAAGTGGTGAACAACCACGACGACGCTTTGCAGTTTGAGCCTATCCACCGCGTGCTCTTCGGCGTGAAGCCCGAGCATCTCATGGCCGAGCTGAAGAAGTTCTATCCCGACTGCTACGAGGGGCAGGGCGAGGGTCACGTGTTTGCCTACAACTACGAGGGCAAGGCCGGCTTCATCACCATTCCCCATCCCGAAAAGCAGCTGTGCGTCGCCTCCGTGCAGACCTTCCTTGACAAGTATCTCAAGGAGTTCGGCGGCGAGGTGGACTACATCCACGGCGACGAGGTGGTGGACGAGCTGGGCAGCAAGGCCGGCAACTTCGGCATCAAGCTGCCCGCCATGGGCAAGGAGCAGCTGTTCAAGACCGTCATGGCCGACGGCGTGCTGCCCCGCAAGACCTTCTCCATGGGTCACGCCCAGGACAAGCGCTACTACATCGAGGCCCGCAAGATCGTAAAATAATCGTGGCATTTTTGAATATATTGTGCTAAAATAGAGCCGCTGGGAGATAACTTCCGGCGGCTCTGTTTTATGAAAAAGCGGAAAAGAGGAATTCAAATGAAAGTGACGGAACTGGCGCCTGCCAAGCTGAATCTCACGCTGGAGGTGGGCGAAAAGCGCAGCGACGGCTACCACGAGGTGCAGTCGGTGATGTCCTGCGCGGCCTTGTATGACGAGATCACGCTGGAGAGCGGCGTGGGCGGCGGCATCGTGATGGACTGCGACTGCGGCGGCCTGCCCTGCGACGAAGCGAATCTGTGCGTTCGGGCGGCGCAGCTGTTCTACGCGAAGACGGGCGTTGCCTGCGACGGGCTGCACATCACCCTGAAAAAGCGCATCCCCATGCAGGCAGGTCTGGGCGGCGGCAGCGCCGATGCGGCGGCCGTTTTGCGCGGCCTGCGCAAGCTGTATCGGCCGGAAATGATGATAAAAGAGCTGGAGCGCATGGCCATCGACCTGGGCAGCGACGTGCCCTTCTGCGTGCGCAGCGTCACCGCCATGGTGCGGGGCAAGGGGGAGCAGCTTCTGAAGCTGCCCAAGCTGCCCCTGTGCTGGTTCGTCATCTGCAAGCCGGAGGTGTCCTTCTCCACAGCGGAGATGTATGCAAAGCTGGACGAGAAGAAGCCCGCCTGCGCCATTGACACGCTGGGGCTTATCAAGGCGCTGGAGTATCAGGACATGCTGGAGATCAGCGACCGGCTGGGCAACCGCTTCGAGGGCGTGCTGGAGCCGGACAGCGAGATCTTTACCATCAAAAATAAGCTCCTGGCGCTGGGCGCCCGCAACGCCTGCATGAGCGGCTCCGGCTCGGCGGTATACGGCCTGTTCACCGAGGAGGAGCAGGCGAGAGCGGCTGCGGCGGCGCTGCAAAAGGCGTATCCGCAGACATGGTTTGCCGAGCGGGTTTAAAAACCGGAAACACCGTCCATACTGTAGAAAAATCTACATAGGACGGTGTTTTTTATGAAAAAAAGCAAATGGAACGAGCTGGAGGTCGCGCTGCTGGTGCTGCTGGCGGTATGCCTGCTCACCGGAGCGGCGGCGCTGCGCAGGCAGGACGACCTGCAGCAGAAGATGATCCGGCTGCATGTGGTGGCCAATTCCGACAGCGAACGGGATCAGGCGCTGAAGCTGCAGGTGCGGGACAAAGTGCTGGACTTCACGGAGCAGACCATGCGCAGCGCCGAAAGCCGTGAGGTGGCCAACGAAGCCCTGCGTGCGTCCCTGCCGGAGATAGAGCGCATGGCCGAGGACACGCTGCTGGAAAGCGGCTGCGTAGACTCCGTGGAGGTCAGGCTGGAGCCGGCAGAGTTCCCTCTGAAGGCCTACGACGGGTTCCGCCTGCCGGCGGGGGAGTACATGGCGCTGCGGGTGCTCATCGGGGAGGCCGAGGGGCAGAACTGGTGGTGCGTGGTGTATCCGCCGCTGTGCATGACGGCGGCCTCGGACGTTGCACAGACGGGCATTGCCTGCGGCATGGAGCAGGAGGATATGTCCCTGATGCAGGAGGAAGACGAGGGGTATCAGATCAAGTTCCGCTGCGTGGAGCTGTGGGAGCAGCTGCGCCAGTGGCTGCATAAGTGACGGACGGCAATGCATCTGCCCCGCGTCAAAGTCCATTGGCGGCTATTGGTGATATAAATAAAATATGAATAAGCGGAAAGATATGGTGACAAAGCCGCATGGATGTGCTATAATAAAATGACTTGCAGCCCAAGGGCTGGATCACAAGGGAGAGAAGCTCCTCTGGCAAGACAAAGGAATGGATCTGTCATGAAATTTAGCAAAAGAAAAGTAGAGCTGGTGCTGGTGGATATAGCCATCATCGTTTGCGTATACTATATGACCTATCTGGTGAAACTCCTGAAGCTCAACTCCATCGTGCTCAACGGCGAGATCAATCTGACCCGTCTGCTGGCGCTGGTGGTCATGATCATGGGCGGCCGCTTTGCCTTCGGCGTATATCGAAATGTTTGGCGATATGCCAACATCCAGACCTACCTGACCATAATGGTTTCGGATTTTGTTTCCAATTTTGTTCTGATGCTGGTCGGGCGCTTCTGCTTTGCGGTGAATCTGGGCATCGGCGGACACATGATCGTGGCTATGGCTATTTTGCTGGTGACGCTGCTGTCCCGCTACTGCTACCAGCTCCTCTATGCGCACCGCAACAAGAACGCCGACAATACGCTGGAGGGGAACTCTCTTAACCAGCTTTACAAGGTGGAGGTGGCCATTGTGGGCGCCGGCAATGTGGGCGCTACGCTGGCAGACGAGTTTTTCCGCAATCCGCGGGCGCGGTATGTGCCGGTGTGCTTCATCGACACCGATCCCCAGAAGGTTGGCCAGACGGTGAACGGCGTACCCATCTATCCCGAGGGCGACAGCACCATGAATCTTTTGAAAAAGATGAAAGTGCGGGAGATCATTATTGCCCTGCCGGATCTGACGGTGGAGCGCAAGCAGAAGCTGTATGAACGCTATCGCAATTCCGGCTGCACCGTGAAGCTATACGACTACCCCTCCGGAACGGAGGACAACGCGCCCACCAAGCAGCGCAAGCTGCGGGACTTCCGCATCGAGGATCTGCTGTTCCGCGACGCCATCGAGGTGGAGAATCCCCAGACCCGAGCGTTTTACGAGGGGAAGACCGTGCTGGTCACCGGCGGCGGCGGGTCTATCGGCTCGGAGCTGTGCCGGCAGATCGCAGCCCTGCACCCGAAAAAGCTGGCCATTCTGGATATTTACGAAAACAATGCCTACGATGTGCAGCAGGAGCTGATCCGCAAATATGGCGAAGAGCTGAACCTGGAGGTCATCATCGCCTCCGTTCGGGATGTGGAGCGCCTGGATCACATTTTCCGCGACCTGCGGCCGGACATCGTGTTCCACGCCGCTGCGCACAAGCATGTGCCGCTGATGGAGCATTCCGGCGTGGAGGCGCTGAAAAACAACGTGCTGGGTACATACAACGTGGCGGAAATGGCGGAGAAGTACGGCGTGGAAAAATTCCTGCTGATTTCCACGGACAAGGCCGTGAACCCCACCAATGTTATGGGTGCCAGCAAGCGCCTGTGCGAAATGGTGATCCAGTGTCGGGAGGGCAGCAAGACGGAGTTCACGGCGGTGCGCTTCGGCAACGTGCTGGGCAGCAACGGCTCGGTGATCCCTCTGTTTAAGCGGCAGATCGAGGCCGGTGGCCCCGTCACGCTGACGGACAAGCGCATCATCCGCTACTTTATGACCATTCCCGAGGCCGTGCAGCTGGTGATGGTCACCTGCGCCATGGCGCACAACGGGGAGCTGTATGTGCTGGACATGGGCAAGCCTGTGAAGATCCTGGATCTGGCGGAAAATATGATCCGCCTGTCGGGTTTCACGCCCTACAAGGACATCGACATTGTGGAGATCGGTCTGCGCCCCGGCGAAAAGCTCTACGAGGAGCTGCTGATGAAGACGGAGGAGCTGGACAAGACCGACAACGACATGATCTTCATCGAGCGGGATAAAAAGCTGTCCCGCCAGGAGGTGGAGGAAAAGCTGGCGCTGGTGCGGGCAGCCATCGAAACCGAGGAGCAGTCCGCTGTGCTGGACGTCATCCGCAAGACCGTGCCTACCTTCCGCGACCCCGAGGAGGTCAACCGGCAGGTGGCGCAGGCGCAGGAGATGCGTCAGGCGGCCGCCGTGGATAGCTGAATATAGCAAAAAAACTTCCGACCACATCGGGTCGGAAGTTTTTTTGTCAGCGGTGCAGCAGCGGCGACAGGGGCTTATAAATAAGGAAGCACAGGGCTGTGTCTAAAAGACCCTTGGCCAGGGTGAAGGGCACATTGAACACCAGCAGGCAGTTAAACAGCGCGTTTGACGTGGGGACATTGGCTATGCCCTCCAGAATTTTGTTATACGCGCTTATGATCTCCTCCAGGGGCATGTGGAACAGCACCACATAGGCGGGGTAAACGATGAAATAGTTGGTGACCAGGCTCACCAGCGCCATGGCCACCGCGCCGATGATGGAGCCGGTTAGCGCGCTTTTGCGGCTCTTTTTGCGTTTGTATACCATGCCGGCGGCGAACACGAATATCGCGCCCAGAATGAAGTTGGACAGCTCGCCCACGCCGGCGCTGCTGCCGATGCCGAAGAGCAGGTGCAGCAGATTTTTTACCAGCTGGATGGCCACGCCGTACACGGGGCCTAAGGAGAAGGTGCCCAGCAGGGCGGGCAGGTCGGAAATGTCCAGCTTAATGAAGGAGGGCATGATGGGGATAGAAAACTCCACGAATTGCAGCACGGCGGCCACAGCCGACAGCATGGCGGCCACGGCCAGATGATGGGTCTTTTGCTTTTGGGTCATAAAAAATACTCCTTTCAATGTGTGGAACACTCGGAAACTGTCTTCCAAGGTGCACGCATTAAAAAGAGCATAACAAAATATGCCGTACACGCCTTCTCTCATCCAGACTATACTGTCGGTACCGGAATCGCACCGGTTCGTGCAGCCGCGGCCGCTTGCAGACTCTACTGCCGGTGGGGAATCGCACCCCGCCTCGAAGACAAATATTCGTTTGTTCTCTGCACATAGTATAAACCGCTGCCGCTAAAAATGCAAGCCCAATATTTTACAAAAAATAACCAAATATCAAACAAAATAAAATTTCAAAATTTCACTTTACAAAATAGAATAAATGTTCTATTATAAGGGCAAGGGAAGTGATAGTCATGCGAGCCAGACAGGTGAGCTGCAGTTTTACGGGGCATCGGCCGGAGAAGCTGCCTTGGGGGGACACCGAAGCGGATATGCGCTGCGGGGAGCTGAAGAAATGGCTGCTGGCGGCTGTACTGGCGGCGTACGAGCAGGGATTTCGGCATTTTCTCTGCGGCATGGCGCGGGGATGTGATTTCTGGTTCTGCGAGGCGGTGCTGGAGCTGCGCAAGCGCCATGAGGAGGTGTCGCTGGAGGCGGTGATCCCCTATGCGGGGCAGACCGACCGGTGGAGCGAGGAGGATCGGGAGCGGTATCGCCGTCTTCTGTCCTGCTGCAATTATAAAACCACCCTGCAGGAGACGTATTCCGCGGGCTGCATGTATCGGCGCAACCGCTATCTGGTGGATCACGCCGCGCTGCTCATTGCCGTGCACGACGGCCTGACCGGCGGCACGCAGCAGACCATGGCCTACGCCATGCGGCGGGGGATCGAGATCATGGATACGCCGTCCGTTTTGGAAAAGAAGCCCTGCGGCGTATAATTTCGGCCGCGGCGGGCATCCTACCCTCCAGAAAAGGAGGGGGTCGTTATGACGCAGCAGAATACGCCCGACATGGAAAAGGACAAAGAGCAAAAGCCCGACCAGAAGACGGATAAGCTCATTGAGCTTGGCTCCTCGGTGGTGACGAACCGTCATGGCACCATCCACTGCCTCACCATCATCGGCCAGATCGAGGGGCACACCAACGCGCCGGACAACGCAAAGACCACGAAATATGAGCATCTTTTGCCGCTGCTGGCTTCGCTGGAGGAGTCGGACGAGGTGGACGGCGTGCTGATCCTGCTGAACACCGTGGGCGGCGACGTGGAGGCGGGGCTTGCGCTGGCGGAGATGATCGCCGGCATGACCAAGCCCACGGCCACGCTGGTGCTGGGCGGCGGGCACTCCATCGGCATTCCGCTGGCGGTTTCGGGAAGGATCAATATGATCGCGCCTTCGGCGTCCATGACGGTGCATCCGGTGCGCATGAGCGGCACCATGATCGCTGCGCCCCAGACCTATCGCTACTTTGATAAGCTCCAGGAGAGCATCGTCCGTTTCGTGGCGGCGCACTCGCAGATCCGAGCCGAAACTTTTCGGGAGCTGATGCTGCGCACGGACGAAATGGCCAACGATGTGGGCAGCGTGCTCTATGGGGAGGATGCTGTGGCGCTGGGACTCATGCAGCAGGTGGGCACCCTGCATGACGCGCTGCAGGCGCTGTATCAGGCCATTGACGTGGATAAAAAGAGCCGTAAAGCGTGAGAATATAAGACGCACGGGCAGGTCGCCTGTGCGTCTTTTGCGTCTATTCCAGCAGCCGGAGCATGTCCTCCGGCATGGGGGCGGCGATGTCCAGCACCTCGCCGGTGACGGGGTGCCGCAGATGTACGGCGTAGGAATGCAGCGCCGGACGGGCGATCAGGGACTTGTCCTCCGTTCCGTAGAGCCAGTCGCCGGCCAGAGGGTACCCGATGGCCGCCATGTGGAGCCGGAGCTGATGCGTGCGGCCGGTCTGGGGGATGAGGCGCAGGAGGGAGAGCTGATTTTTGCTTGCCAGCACTTCGTACTCCGTGTGGGCGGGGGCACCGTTTGGGTCAATGCGGCGCTTGAGAAGGGAGGCATTTTCGCGGTCGATGGGCAGGTCGATGCGCCCCACGGGTGGCTCTGGCGTGCCCAGGCAGATGCCCCGATACTCTCGGTAAAAGTCGCCCGAGTGCAGCAGCGCCATGCAGCGCGCGTGGATGTATCCCGTTTTTGCCACCACCATGACGCCGGTGGTGCCCCGATCCAGCCGATTCACGCCGTGGTATTGGTCGCTGTGTAGGTAATGTGCCACGGCACCGGCCACGGTCACAGGCTCCTGCGTCAGAGCGGCACAGTGCACCGTGATGCCGGCGGGCTTGTTGAGGATCAGCAGATCCTCGTCCTCCCATAAGATAGAAAGCGGGAAATCCACCGGATGCAGATGGGGATTGTGGCTGGGGGGATCGGACACATCCGCAGCCAGAATGTCGCCGGTGCGGCACGGAGCGGCCACGGTGACGGCCATGCCATTGAGGGTTATGCCGTCCGGACGCCATTTGATGGCCTTGAGAAGGGAGGAGGACAGGCCGAAGTGCTGTCGCAGCAGCTTTTTCACAGGCATGCCGTCCTCCTGCTCCGTGACAGTGTGGCTCAGTATCCTCATTTTGCAAATCCTCCTTGTGGGGTAGCGTAATCAAAAAAAGTGTGGTAGAATAATAAAATACTAAAGAAGAGGAGCGGAGCTCATGACATCTAAAGTTTACTGGGCAGACTTTCGGGCGGATTTCCGTGAAAATCTGCAGCAAAAGCTCTATCGCCTGATGAAAACGTCGGGCATGGGTGAGATCGACTTTGAGAATAAGTTTGTGGCCATCAAGATGCATTTTGGCGAGCCGGGCAATCTGGCGTTCCTGCGGCCCAACTGGGCGAAAACCGTGGCCGATTTTGTGAAGGAGCGGGGCGGCAAGCCCTTCCTGACGGACTGCAACACCCTGTATGTGGGCGGCCGCAAGAACGGGCTGGATCATCTGGACACAGCCTGCCTCAATGGCTTTAACCCCATGACCACCGGCTGTCAGGTCATCATCGCCGACGGCCTCAAGGGCAATGACGAGGTGGAGCTGCCCGTTGCGGGCGGCGAATATGTGAAGAAAGCCAAGATCGGCCGCGCCATTATGGACGCCGACGTGTTCATTTCCCTGACCCATTTCAAGGGGCACGAGTCCGCCGGCTTTGGCGGCGCCATCAAGAACATCGGCATGGGCTGCGGCAGCCGGGCCGGAAAAATGGAGCAGCACAACGCCGGCAAGCCCCATGTGGCCCAGGAGCACTGCGTGGGCTGCGGCGCCTGCACCCGCATCTGCGCCCACAGCGGCCTTACCGTCACAGACCGCAAGGCCAGCATTGACCACAGCAGGTGCGTGGGCTGCGGCCGGTGCATCGCCGTCTGTCCCCGGGACGCCATCCGGGTGAACTGGGACGAGACAGTCACCAATCTGAACCGCAAGATCGCCGAGTATGCCCAGGCGGTGGTGGACGGGCGGCCCTGCTTCCACATCAGCCTGGTCATCGACGTGTCTCCCAACTGCGACTGTCATCCGGAGAACGACGCGGCCATCATCCCCAATGTGGGAATGTTTGCCTCCTTCGATCCGGTGGCCC
>ENA-OPCN01002215-OPCN01002215.1-human-gut-metagenome-genome-assembly--contig:-NODE-2215-length-11208-cov-4.557428_pt1 | contig 11208 bp, 10 predicted proteins | sample MGYA00241567_ERZ501485 | MGnify/ENA primary metagenome ERZ501485 (study PRJEB25962, sample SAMEA2042579) | human gut metagenome | biome: human gut; feature: human-associated habitat; material: faeces...
TAAAAGTAAAAGTGCTTGATAGTTATGGAAGATATTCAACAGAATTTGTTAAAGCAATATCAACAGAAACATATATATTACCAAGTGTAACAAATGTTACACCAATAACAAAATATAATCAAATAAGTGTATCTGTAGTTGGAGCAAGTGGAACAAATAACATATCTAAATATTATTATTCAATAAATGGTGGTGCATATACAGAAAGTACTAATTCATCATATACATTTACAGGATTAAATGAAAAAACAAATTATTCAATAAAAGTAAAAATAGTTGATACTTTAGGAAAAGAATCAAATGTATATAGTTTAAGTGTAACAACAGATGCATATGTACTTCCAAGAGTAACAAACGTATCAACTTCATCAACATCTAGTTCAATTACTATAAATGTAAGTGCAACTGGAGGAACAGGAAGTGTTGTAAAATATTATTATTCAAAAGATAATGGATCAAATTATGTAGAAAGCACATCAAGCAGTTATACATTTAGTAATTTAACAAGTGATGCTACATTTTATGTAAAAGTTTATGTAAAAGATAGTAATAATAGAGAAAGTAGTGTATCATCAACATCTATTAAAACTAAGAGTAATAGTTTAGCTTCGTATATAAAATCTAAATATACATCACAAGGGTCAAATAATTTATATTATCATATAAATAGTCTTGATAATAGTGCTGGAGATAATTCATATAGATATGCAGGACCTTCTAGTCAGGTAAATAACTATGTTTGTTTAGCTATGAGTGGTTCTTCTTGTCCTGATGACAGATTATTTAGAATAATAGGCGTGTTTGGAGATCAAGTTAAAGTTATTAAAGCAACATCTGCTGGGAATAGACCATGGGGTAATAATAATACATGGTCAACATCATCTATAAATAGTTATTTAAATGGTCAGTATTTGAATAATTTAAGAAATATTTTTAATGTAAATAAAATAGCAAATACAACTTGGAGGGTTGGCGGTTATGTTGAGAGAAAAAGTAATTTATATCCACCGGCTGTAGCATATCAAAATGAATACGTAGGCCCCGTATCTACAAATACTACGGATGGTAGAACTATATATGATGCGCAAATAGGTTTAATGTATATTTCTGATTATGGATTTGCTGCATCTCCGAGTGCATGGACTACTGATTTATATGAATATAATAGTTCATCTATACCTTCGAATAATTGGTTATATACAGGTAATTATGAATATACTATTACAAGAGCAGCTAAATATAGTGATAAAATTTTTGGAATATTTAAATATGGACTTGTCAGTTCATTTCAACTTCCAAATAATAATGATACCTTTAGACCTACATTTTATTTATCATCTTCTGCTTTATATGTATCAGGTACAGGAACTTTAAGTAATCCCTATACTTTTAATTAAAAAACGTGGCATTGTCTATGTTTTTTTGATATAATAAAATTAGAATTGAGGTTAAAAATAGGATGGATCAAGAAAAAATTGGAAAATTTATTAAAGATTTAAGAATAAAGAATAATTTAACTCAAAAAGAATTTGCTGATAAATATAATGTTACTTATCAAGCGGTTAGTAAATGGGAAAATGGTAAGAATATGCCTGATCTTAGTTTATTAAAAGATATTTGTAAAGATTTTGATGTAAGTTTGGATGATTTAATTAATGGGGAAAAAAGTGTTAAAAAAAGTTATAAGAAATATATTATTATAGGTATTATATGTATAGTAATTGTATTATTTTTAGTAATAAAAAATAATAATAATGGCGATTTTAACTTTAAAACAATAACTAGTTCTTGTGATGCTTTTAATATATCTGGTAGTATTGCTTATAATGATAAGAAAAGTGCTATTTATATAACTAATATTAAGTATTGTGGTGGAGATGATACAAAAGAGTATGAAATAATTGAGTGTACATTATATGAATCACATGAAGATATAGAAAAGAAAATTAGTTCTTATAAATATGATGGTGATAAGAAAGTTAAATTAGAGAAGTTTTTAGAAGATGTAACTTTTAAAGTTGATGGATATAAAAAGACCTGTGATGAACATAATAGTTTATATTTGCTTATAAATGCCACTGATGATAGTAAAAATATAACTACTTATAAAGTACCACTTGAAACACAAAGTATATGTGCTAAATAAAAGGATTGATAATTATGAAGAAAAAAATTAATGTACAAAAATTAATAAAAATGGCTTATAAAGAAACTAAAAGAAGTTCTTTAGCTATATATTTAATATTAAGATTTTTAGTTATATTATGTATGATTTTACAAATACTTAGAGGAGATTTAAATAATGCTTTACTCTGCTTATTATCCCTTGTTTTATTATTTGCTCCATTATTTATTCAAAATAAATATGAAATAACATTACCTGATGGTTTAGAGATTAGCATATATTTGTTTATTTTTTCTGCAGAAATACTTGGAGAAATAAATAATTTTTATGGTATAATTCCTCATTGGGATACTTGTTTACACACTATTAATGGTTTTTTAGCCACGGCAGTTGGCTTTTCATTAGTGGATTTACTTAATAAAAATAGTAAAGATATTAATTTATCCCCATTTTATCTGTGTTTAGTTGCTTTTTGTTTTTCAATGACTATCGGTATTTTATGGGAGTTTTTTGAATATGGTGGAGATAAATTTTTAAAGTTTGATATGCAAAAAGATACTATTATTACAAATGTATCTTCGGTTGCAATGAATCCTAGTGGTGAAAATAAACCTATTATTTTAGATAATATTGGTAAAACTTTAATATATGATACTGGTGGTAATTTACTTTATACTGTAAATGATGGTTATTTAGATATTGGTTTAAATGATACGATGAAGGATTTATTTGTTAATTTTATCGGAGCTGTTTGTTTTAGTATTTTTGCTTATATAGGACTTAAAAACAATAGAAAAAGTTCAGTTGTTAAAAAGTTTGTTCCTACGAAAGAAAAAAGAAAAATGGCTGAGTCTGTTAAAAATAGTTTAAATAAGTAAAATGGAGGGTTATTATGGCTTATATAGAGTTTAAGAATGTAAATAAAGTATATAAAATGGGTGAAGTTGAAATAAAAGCTTTATCTAATACTTCTTTTGAAATAGAAAAAGGGGAACTTGTTTGTATTTTAGGTCCTTCTGGGGCTGGTAAAACAACTTGTTTAAATATTTTGGGTGGTATGGATACTTTAACAAGTGGAAATGTTTATGTTGATGGTAAATGTGTTAATAAATTAACTGGTAAGAATTTAATTAAGTATCGAAGAAATGATATTGGTTTTGTTTTTCAATTTTATAATTTAATACAAAATTTAACTGTTATTGAAAATGTAGAACTTGCTACTCAGCTTTGTAAAAATTCTTTAAAACCAGAGGAAATATTAGATAAAGTTGGACTTGGAGATAGAATGAATAATTTTCCAGCTCAACTTAGTGGGGGAGAACAACAAAGAGTTGCAATTGCTAGAGCTATTTGTAAAAATCCTAAGCTTTTGTTATGTGATGAACCTACGGGGGCCTTAGATTATAAAACCGGTAAACAAATACTTAAATTGCTTCAAGATACATGTAGATTAGAACATATGACGGTTGTAATTATTACACATAACTCTGCGATTAGTCCAATGGCTAATAAAGTTATAAAGTTTAAAAATGGTTCTGTTAGTGATATCATTATTAATGAAAAACCTATGGATATAAAGGATATTGAGTGGTAAAATGAAAACTATCTTATTTAAACATATATTTATGAAGATAAAACAAAATTATAAAAGGTTTTTATCTTTGTTATCTATGGCCCTTCTTGGAATTGGTTTTTATGCAGGGATTGAAGCTTGCTGTCCAGATATGCTTAAAACTTTAGATAAGTTTTATGATGATAATAATGTTTATGATATAAAAGTTGTTTCTAATCTTGGACTTGATGATAAAGATATAAATAGTTTATCTAAAATGAATATTTTTGATAAAGTAATAGGTTCATATGAAATAGATACTTATTTAAAGCTAAATAATGAACAATATGTTGTTAAAGTAATGGGGTTAAATAATAGTATTAATAAAGTTTATTTAGAAGATGGTAGTTTACCTAATGGTAATAATGAAATTGTTGTTGAAAAAAAGATGCTTTTAGATAATAATTTAAGTATTGGAGATTCTATTAATATTTTGGGTAGTAATAAAAAAATAGTAGGAACTGTTATAAGTCCTTTGTATTTTTCTTCTGAAAGACCTAGTACTAATTTAGGTAGTGGTAAAGTTAATTATTATGCTTATACTTTGGAAGATGTATTAAAAGAAGATTATTATAGTGCTATTTATATAACTTTGAATAATACTAAAAATATGCTAACTAATAGTAAAGAATATAAAAATGTTATTGATGATGCTATTAAAAAGATAGATGTTATTAAAGAAGAAAGAGAAAATGAAAAATATAATGAGTTATATGGCATAAGTATAAATGAAAATGAATTTGTTAAACCACATTGGTATCTTTATGATAGACTTGATAATAATTCATATAAAGAATTAATTAATGCAAGTGATAATATAAAGAATTTAGGAAATGTTTTTCCTTTAATATTTTTTGGAATTGCTGTTTTAGTTAGTCTTATTTCAATGATGAGGATGATTGAAGAAGATAGAACTGAAAATGGTACATTAAAGTCTTTAGGTTATAATAATTTTTATATTACTTTAAAATATGTTGTTTATTCACTTTTGGCAACTGTTATTGGGGGTATTTTAGGTGTTTTTATTGGTTCTTATTTAATTCCTTATGTTATTTGGAATATTTATAAAAAATTATTTAATATACCGATATTTATATATTCAATTAATAGTGCATATAATATGATTGGTTTTTGGATATGTATATTATGTATTTGTGGTACAGCATGTTTTATATGTATTTATAATTTAAAAGATGTTCCTGCAAATTTAATGAGACCTAAAGTACCTAAATCTGGTAGAAAAATATTACTTGAAAAAATATCATTTATTTGGAAAAGACTTAAATTTTCTGATAAAATAACTATTAGAAATATTTTTAGATATAAATCTAGAGTTTTAACAACTATTTTTGGAATTGCTGGATGTACAGCACTAATTTTAGCAGGTTTTGGTTTAAAAGATTCTATTAAAAATATAAATGATTATCAATATAGTAAAATATTTAAATATGATAAAATGATGATTATTAATGAAAATAGTGATTATGAAAAGTTACTTAATAAAATTAATAATGAAGAAATTGTTAATAAAGCTGTAGATGTTAATTATCAAAGTATTAGTGTTTTAAATGGTGATATAAAACAAGATGTATCTTTGATAGTACCAAATGATTTTAATAAGTTTAATGAGGTTATTTCTTTAATTGATTATAAAAATGAAGATAAAATTTATGATGATATATTAGATGATAGTTGTGTAATTAGTGAAAAAACTGCGAAACTTTTAAATGTATCTATCGGAGATAATATTACTTTACTTGATAATGATAATAATAGTTATACTATAAAAGTATCTTATATTGTTAAAAATTATATTAATCAGTATATGTACGTAAATAAGAATACTTATAATAGTTTGTTTGGTAATTATAAAGTAAATTCTTTTCTAATAGATTTAAATGAGTGTACTTCAGATGATAGTAATGATTTTGATATGGAATATATTGCTAGTAAGGATGCTGTTTCTATTATTAATAATAGTGATGTGAAAGATGTATTAAATGATATGTTATCATCAATTGATTCTATAGTGGCTATTTTAATTATTGCAGCAGCAATGTTAGCTTTTGTGGTTTTATATAATTTGTCTAATATAAATATTAGTGAAAGAAAAAGGGAAATAGCTACACTTAAAGTATTAGGTTTTTATGTTGGAGAAGTTGATAAATATATAAATAGAGAAACTATTATATTGACAATACTTGGTATATTAATTGGTCTTTCATCTGGCTCTTATTTATGTCATTATATTATTTCTACTTGTGAACCTGATTATTTAATGTTTGATAGAGAAGTGTTTCTTTTAAGTTATGTTTTTTCAGCTTTAATTACTATTATTTTTACTGTTATTGTTATTGTTGTGACCCATTTTAATTTAAAAAATATTGATATGGTTGAATCTTTAAAGAATGTTGAATAGTATTTGATGATTATATGGTTATCCATGTACATAAAACTAGCAAGTATGGTGATGGTAAAGGAAACAAAAACTAAATCAACTTCTGGTAAAACTGCATACAATGGAAAAGGTATATCTGCTTGTTATTTAGATAACAAAGGTTATTATCAATATCAAGTATTAAGATTTTGTAAATAATTATATTGTTAAATAAATTACAATTTGCTATTGAGATTAGTTTGAAATATAACTAGTCTTTTTTTTATATAACAAAAAAACTAACTATTTCTAGTTAGCATTTATTAATCTCAGAAGTAAGTTTTCCGAGTTTCTTATCAATTTGGAGCAATGACATGGGTCATTTGTGAAAAAGTAGAAACAAGTAATTGATTAAATCAATCTCCAGCAAAGTTGTATCCAATAGATAGACCTAATAAAAGACCACTACTGAAATCTCCAAAGTCATTCGTTTCATTCCTACAAAAATATATATAAGATAAATACAATAAATTTCCTAATATAATTAATGAGGTTCCAGTTTTTAATTTTCTCATAAAATACGTCATTTTCATTTGCTTTTTTTAAATTTTTTTGAATATTAATATTGCTTTTGCAGAATTAGTTATAGACATTGTTACTAATTCATACTCATCTTCCAGCATCTCATTAGATATTTTTTTTACTTTTTTTGCCATGGTGTCCGCCTTTGGAAAATACTCTATAACGACAGTTTTGTACAATTTTTCTACACCTCCTAATAAATAATAAAATAATAAATTACTATTTATAAAGACAAGTAGTAATTATAACTTCAAATGTATACTTACAATTTTATATATTCTAATCTTTAAACCATTTTACTAAAAATGGCTTAATTAATTCGTAAATAAATATTGCCATAAAGTTTATTAAGAATACTATTAATATCAAACTAATATCTATTGATGTTATGCTCATTAATTTGCCAATAGGTGTAACAAACACTATGAGTTCAATTAAAAGTATCAATAGTAATCCGTAGTTCATTGCTTTATTAGAAAATAATCCCTGTTTAACAACTGACTCTTTCAAGTTTCTACAAGATATAGAATAAACTATCTCCTGTACAACCATTGAAAGAAGTGCTAAAGACATAGCTGTTTCTTGTCCATACATTTTTAAACTAATAAAGTAAGTGAGAACTACAAATATAGTTTCAATGATAGCCGAAGATGCGATACATGATTTTATAAATGGTGTAAATAATGGTTTATTAATGCCTCTTGGTTTTTTATTCATTATGCTATCTTCACTCTTTTCAAAAGACAAACATATACTAGGAATAGAATCAGTTACCAAATCAATAAATAAAATATAAATTGGTAATAAAATTGTTGTTTTAGTAAGTAGTCCTATAATAATAGTGAATATTTCAGCAAAATTACTTGATAATGAAAACACTATATTATTTCTAATATTATTATATATTCTTCTTCCTTCTTCAACTGCTACAACTATTGTTGAAAAAGAATCATCCATTAATACTATATCAGAAGCTGACTTTGTAACATCAGTACCAGTAATACCCATTCCAACACCTACATGAGCATCTTTAATAGCAGGAGCATCATTTACTCCATCTCCAGTCATCGCTACTATTTTCCCACTATTTTGAAGTGCAAAAACAATTCTTTCTTTATGAACTGGATTTACTCTTGCATACACAGAATACCTTTTAACGATATTTTTTAGTTCTTCATCATTATATTTATCAAGTTCACTTCCAAGTATTGCTTCATTATCATTATCTATAATTCCAACATTTTTTGCAATAGCTGTTGCAGTATCTATAGAATCTCCTGTAATCATTATTGGCCTAATACCAGCATTTTTGCATAAAATGACACTTTTTTTAACACTTTCTCTTGGTGGATCTATTATTCCTAAAATACCAGCAAAAGATAAATTATTTTCCTCTTTTTCTAATTCTTTAATATCTTTTGGTATATAATCTAACTTTTTATAAGCAAACCCTAAAATTCTTAAAGCATTTTTAGAAAAATTCTTAACTTTATCTAAAATTTGTTGTTTTTCAATCTTAGATAGATTTACTTTTTCAATTAAAGAATCCATACTACCTTTGCATAATATATATACATCATTATCAATTTTATTTAAAGTAGTGAACATCTTTCTATCACTATCAAAAGGTATATCTAATATTCTCTTGCATTTTTTTCTCAATTTGAGAGAATCAATTTTTTTATTATATAGATATTCATATAAACAAGTTTCTGTAGGATCACCTACATATTTATCTTCATAAATAAGACCATCATTACAAAGAGCACATATATAATTAAGCATATTCTCATCTATTACATATTCTTCTTTAACAGTCATTTTATTTTGAGTTATAGTACCTGTCTTATCAGAACAAATAATATCTATTGCTCCAAGTGTTTCTACAGCTTGCATTTGTTTTACTACTGTTTTCTTCTTTGCTAAATTAGATATTCCAACGGATAATGTTATTGTAATTACAGTTGGAAGTCCTTCTGGAATAGCAGCCACCGCGAGTGATGAGCATAGCATTATGATTTCAAGTATTGTGTATTTATTAATTAAAGCTAAAATAAATATAAAAATTAAAATAATAAATACTATAAATGTAATTTTTTTAGAAAGTTCTTTTATTTTTAATTGTAATGGTGTTTCTATTCTATCAATTTCATTTAGTGATAATGCAATCTTACCTATCTCAGTATTTTTTCCTGTACTTACAACTATACCAGTACTTTTTCCATTAGTAATGCTTGTTCCTAAAAATAACATATTTTTTTGTTCTTGAAGAATTAAGTTATTTTTTAAAACATCTGAACTTTTTTGTACTGGAACACTTTCTCCAGTTAGTGCTGATTCATCTACTTTTAAACTTTCACATGAAAGTATTCTAATATCAGCAGGAACGGTTTCTCCGGATTCTAAGTATATTATATCTCCTGGAACTAATTCTTTAGTGTTTATTACTATTATTTTATCATCTCTTTTAACTTTACAAGTGCTGGTTTCATATTTTTTTAAATCTTTTAATACTAAAGTAGCTTTTTCTTCTTGTATAAATCCAACAATAGCATTTATAAAAACTACAAAAAGTATGACAATAGTATCAGTATACTCGTGAGAATAAAAACATCCATAAAAATATAAAAGTAGTGCAACTACTAATAATATTATGATCATGGTATCGTTAAATTGTTTTAAAAATCTTAAAATCCAAATCTTTTTCTTTTTATTTAGAATAATATTTTGTCCATAATCTTTTAATCTTTTCTCAGTTTCTTTACTATCTAATCCATCAATATTACTATTTAAAATTTTAAATATTTCCTTTTCATTTTTAGAATACATTATATTACTCCTTTTTACCTTCATTTCTGAATTTCGAATGCATTTTCTGTATCATATAATCTTTATTTTGCATCTTAATTCTTATTTTTTGTTTATATTTTCTTATATTTAAAAAATATACATTTTATGTTATCTTCATCTTCAAAATAATTTGTATATCAAACCTTTACTGTTTTTCCAGCTCCTTGTTGGTCAGAAAACCAGTTTTACAATTTTATCATGTCATTTATTTATTTCTTCATTCATAATGGTACCTTTGTTTTAACAAATTACTATTTATCTGACACTTCTATATATAATTATACCATCATTTTGGTAAATTTTATTACTAAATTAAAATATCCAAGATTCATCCAACATTTGGAAGTAAAATAAAACCTCGCAAACCCTTTAATTAACTGATTTAAATAAAAAGTATGGTAGAGTTCTTCCATGTTTTTAACTCAATTTTGCAAGTGCAAAATAAGAACTGTAACATTATAATTCCTTTATTTATATAGAATAAATTAGGATAGTGCTATCATTTTCTTTATCCAGCTTATTATTTACTTACTTACTTACTTATTTTTCATTAATTATCTCTTTAATAGTAGGTCTAAATACTAATCCAGATGTAATATCTTTCCCTTTAGATAAATTAATATCTATTATTGATATTACTTTTAGTATTTCATAATTATCTGGTATTGGACAGTCAAATACTGCCATACCATTTTCAGTTCTATCTCCTTTTTCTTCACGATATTTCTTTTCATTGGAGAAGATACTAAAACCATTTCTTGTTTGATTATTTTTATCATAATATCATCAACATCTTTCTTAAACGACAAAAAAATCAATCATTTCTGATTGATTTAATCATTAACATCGCTTTGGTGCGACGATTTTTGCTTCTGGAGCCATAAAGGTTGAAGTCGGACAACCTTTATTTTTCTGTATAATAGGTAGTAATAAACTACTAACTGATATAAGTATACCATGAAAATACTAAATTTTAACAAAAAAGTGATGATAATTATTAAGCAGGATAAGGAAATTGATAGCACAATTATACTTAATGTCTTATAAATAAAGGATTTATAGTGCTATCATTTCTTATTTTGCACTTGCAAAATTGAGTTAAAATATGGAAGCACTCTACCATACTTTCGATTTATCCCTTTTAATTAAAGGGCTTGCAAGGTTCTATTTTACTTCCAAATGTTGGATATATACTAGTAATGTTGGATGAATCTTGGATGTTTTAATTTAGCAATAAAATTTACCAAAATGATGGTATAATGACTATTAAAGAAGGAACATTAACAAATAAAAGTGCAACTCTAGTTTTAACTAATAATAGTGATAAAAATTTCCAATATGGAAATACTTATGAAATAGAGATTAAAAAAGATGGAGAAAGGCATAAAATAAATGTTGAATTAAATTTCGATATGCCTGCTTTTCCACTTTCATCAAAAGAAAGTAAAGAAATTGAACTTAATTGGGAAAATGGGTATGGTAAACTTGCAAAAGGGACTTACAGAATTATAAAAGGGATTAACTATGAATACGAAGAAGGAAAATACGAAGCTTTCAATGTAGCAATTGAATTTACTATTTAATAACAAATTACAATTTATAAATTAGTTGAAAGCTATGATGTAACAGTGTTTAATAGATATGTTAAAATGCATTGCTTGT
>ENA-OPCN01002216-OPCN01002216.1-human-gut-metagenome-genome-assembly--contig:-NODE-2216-length-11206-cov-1.740561_pt1 | contig 11206 bp, 6 predicted proteins | sample MGYA00241567_ERZ501485 | MGnify/ENA primary metagenome ERZ501485 (study PRJEB25962, sample SAMEA2042579) | human gut metagenome | biome: human gut; feature: human-associated habitat; material: faeces...
GGTTTTTCAGTTTCGTGGTTGCCGCCATCAAAAGCGGTGCGGCATCTTTCATGCTTTTGCCCTGCATGTTCTCAGCCAGTTCCTTCATTACCTGCAATTTTACTGGATGCATTGTTTTAAAAATGTCATACTCGTCAAACATCGATGTGCTCATTGTCTTCTTCCTCTCCCTCATTTTCCGCTTGTTCGGGCTGTTCCACAGAAGCTGCCTGCATCATTTCCATCATAGAAGAAATCATTTCAAAATCCTTTTGACTTTCCTCCGGCATAAGCATCTTTAACATTTCAAATGGATTTTCCGTGCCTTCTGCCCCGGATGCCTCATTTGCCTTCTGCACCTCACGCATCATGCGAAACAAATCCATCATATGCCGCATCTGAAAAAAAGACATCACAGAATCCATCATCTTCCGCTCTCTGCCACAAGTCAAAGGATGAATTGCCTGAAGCAATCCCTCTACATCAATGAGCTCTCCCTCCGATACATCAAAAAATGGGATTGCCACCTTTAATACCTGTACACTTCTTGTATTATGCATTCGGCTATCCCATTTCATCATCTCAGACCCCGCCTTCAAACAAACGAACTACATTTCCTGTATATCCTATGCGCAAGATGCGAAGCCTATTCCTTTTTTCTATGGTCTGATTAATATTTCAGACGATCCGGCGTAATTCCAGTCAAAACATGGTCTAAATATTTTTCAGCCAGATATTTTGCCATCGGCAGATTCTGGTCTAAATAATTGCCACACGCCTCCGGTGCTGCACCCGGAATCTCGCCCTCAAAATGACAAACAAACTCAAACATTTCACGAAGCAGTGAGATAATATCTTCCGATTCGTAGTCACCGGCAAGCAAAAGATAAAAACCGGTACGGCATCCCATCGGACCAAAATAAATAATCTTATCGCCCCATTCTTCATGATTCCGCAAAAAGGTTGCCCCCAGATGCTCTAACGTATGAATCTCAGCCGTATTCATCACCGGCTCAAAATTCGGTCTTGTCATACGAATATCAAATGTTGTTACCACATCATGTCCGGTACTGTCTTTTCTGCTTACATAAACTCCCGGCAGAAGTCTTTTGTGGTCCACGGTAAAACTCTTAATTGTTTCCATTGCAAAATGCCTCCTTTGCTGCAATTACTCATAATAAACGTCTATTCGTTTGCTCGGAATCAACTGCTTCATCAAATGTAAAACCCGGCTTGCCGCCCTGCCATCATCGATGGAATTATATTTTTTCTTGAACTTTTCATACCGCTCTGCATAAACCGAATAATCATACGAACGGATATCCTCAATCAACTCATCCGTCGTCGTTGAAATCGGTCCCGGCATCTCTTTGCTGTAACTGAAATAAAATCCACGAAGTTCATTTTTGTATTTATAAAAATCGTAAGCAAAGAAAAACATCGGACGGTTCAAAATACTATAATCAAACATTACGGAAGAATAATCCGTAATTAGTATATCGGACACCAAAAACAACTCTGCAATATCGCGGCTCTGGTCAAAATGATAAATAAATCCCTCATACGGCGACCAGTCAATCGCATCCATAATCAGATAATGGTATTTGACAATCATAATGTACTCATCGCCCAGTTCTTTTTGCAGTTTTTCAAAAGAAATCTGTGGACGGAACTCGTATTTATCATCTTCCGAAAATTCGTCATCTCGCCAGGTTGGCGCATACAGAATAATCTTTTTATCCTCCGGAAGTCCCAGTTTTCTCTTAAAACTTCGGATTCCCTCTGTCGTATTCTCCCGGAACAATATATCATTTCGCGGATATCCGTATTCTAACATTTCTCGGTGGAAATCAAATGCCCGCCGAAATGTCTCCGAGGAAAACGGATTCTGGGATATCAAAAAATCCCATGTATGAACGTTTTTCGTAAAATGTTCTTTGTAGGAATCAATGTCGCTCTCACCCACCATGAATACATCTTCCATATCCAGTGCCAGTTTTTTGAGCGGCGTTCCGTGCCATGTCTGAATATAATAGGTCCCCTTGCGGCGCAGCAAAAACTCCGGCTGCCTTGTATCAAACACCCACACTTTCGCCGTCGCCATGTAGTACAGATAGCGCAGACGCCCATAGCGGACCTGTCTGCTCATCCCCGGAATATTATACTTTTCATTCTCGTAAAACCAAATACAATCCCAATTCAAATCATATCCGTTTGCCATGAGATATTCGTAAATGTGTTTCGGATTTCCGGAATAACTTTTTCCAAGGCTGCTGTCAAAAACTATGCGATTTTGTTTTACCGGGCACAGATTGCACATTAAGTAATAAAACAAAACAACAATCTGTTTTACCAAATGATAAATTCCTTTACGCACGTTGTTCCTCCTTGTAGCTTACTTACTGCTCCGTATCCAATGTACCGTTTTCACGCTCGCCAAACACTTTTTCAATCACGCGCTCAGAAGCATGTCCATCATCCACGCTGCAAAATCTCTCGTAAAATTCTTCGTAGCGCTCTTTGTAAGTTTCCTCAATCGCATCCATATGATGCAAAGCATCGACAACGGCATCGTTGGTGCGGAGAATCGGACCCGGAAGTTCTTTCTCCATATCCATATACATGCCTCGGATTTCATCTGCATATTCATCAAAGTCATATGCGTAGAACAAAATCGGACGCTTTAAGTTTGCAAAGTCAAAGAATACAGAAGAATAATCGGTAATACAAATATCCGATGCCAGATACAGACGAGACACATCTTCGTACTGACTTCCGTTATAAACAAATCCTTCGTACTCGGTCAAGTCCAAAATATCGGCAATGTAGTAATGTGTACGCAAAAGTACAACACTGTCCTCGCCAAATTCTTTTTGCAGTCTGCCTAAATCAAGAGCCAGCGTAAACTTATATTTACCGCGGTCATAGAACTGGTTATCACGCCAGGTTGGCGCATACAAAATCACTCGTTTTCCTTCCGGAATACCAAGTTCTTTCTTCACTTCGGCAGCAATTTCTTCTTTGTTATCCGCATATAGAATATCATTTCTCGGATAACCATATTCCAAAATCTTATCTCTGTCATAAACAAATGCACGCTCAAACACATCCGTTGAAAAACGGTTGGCAGAAATCAAATAATTCCACTCGCGGCCGTGCTTATAAAACAGTGTCTTATGATTCTGGCTTGCAGATGTAATATCATCCATATCAAATGCCAGTTTCTTAAGCGGTGTACCATGCCATGTTTCCAGGAAAACAACACCCGGACGCTTTTTATTCCAAGCAGGCTGACGCACGTTAAAAATACGATATCCACAACGGGATGCGTAATACACATAACGAAGACTATTCATCTTTACCCTCGTATGTTTTCCGGTTTTTGCAAGTGCTTCGGATTTGTTGTTTAATACCCAAATATAACGGTACTTGTCCCCTCTGGTCTTTTGCAGATATTCATACAGGTATTTCGGGCTGTCGGAGTAACTCTTTCCGAAAAAACTCTCGATAAATACCCAGTCATGACGCAATGGCATTTTCTTGAAAATGTGGCGTTCCAGCACACGATACCACTGAATACGGCTTCCAATCAAACCTTTTTTCTTTTTGCGCCACTTATTGAATTTCATAACCGGTTTTGCCATACGCAATTTCCCCTTGCGGGTAATTGACAACTGCAAACGCTGGAATATACCATACTCTTTAATTACGTTTTTCCATTCCGGCATATTTGCCATTGCTTTCGCAAACTTCGGCGCATTTTCTCTCAAAATTCGTGCCGGATATTTACGCCAGAAGAAATTCATCAAATAATGGTCCAGTGCAAAACGAAGGTCTTTATCTTCCGGTTTAATAATATGCAGACATTTATCATAGGCATCCAAAAATTCACCGCTGCGGTGTCCACGCTTTTTCTGGCAGAGTGCCGGCAGATGAATCTGGTCGTTGCGGTGACGCCAGATATACAGACTGTCACCATCAACCCACATTTTACCTGATGCCAGTTTCAACAATTTCACGCAAAACGTCATATCACTGTAAAAACGTGTCGTTGTATCAAACGAAAGCTCATGCTCCATCACAAAATCCCTGCGGATTAAAAAGTGCTGCACCGAATACATTTCCACAAAACGGTCGCGGAGCGTCTGTCCTTCCAACGGTTTTACGCCCTCAATAAAAGTTTCCTGTTTTGCTTTTTCAAAATCAAAATTCACCGGTTTAAACCAAGAACTGTATTTATTACCAGTTGTCATAACTGCCTGTTTCTCTTCTGCCAAATCAAGCAACCGTTTCAGTGCCCCATCCATCAGGTAATCGTCACAGTCAATGAAATAAACGTACTCTCCTGTCGCTTTCTCTAAACCAATGTTACGGCAGAAAGAAACACCAAACGGATATACCTGTCCGATTTTTTCTTCATACTCATCGAGCAAATCTTCCTCACTCGGATGCAGTTCTTTATCTGTGTAGAGGCTGATGGAATCTCCTTTTTTCTCCATTTCCCAGGCCTGCTCGCGGCGGCGTTCTGCGCTATCTAAGCGTTTCTCCACTCTCTCGTGGATTTTCGCGCCACGCTGCTGCCGTCTCCTCATTAGCCCGAATGACGTCTTCCGGCAATTCATCCATTGCCAAAAATACTTTGACGTGCGGATTCTCTTTTACGGAATCCGGCACTTCATGACCATCTTTATCATTGACAACAATAATTTCTAAGTCTTCTATCTTTTGTTCTTCAATACTCTGAACACATTCTTCCAAATATGCCTGTCCCTTGAAATAAGGAATTATGACACTTACCTTAGGCATTTTTTGCACCTCCAAATCATTTGCAATTACTTATTTTACAACGAAATTCAAAATACGTCCCGGTACATAAATTTCTTTTACAATCTGTTTGCCGGCAAGTTTATCAGCAATTGCTTCCCGTCCGGCAGCTAACGCATCTTCTTTCGCTGCATCAATGGCAAGTTTAACGGTCGCACGTACTTTACCGTTGACCTGTACACCAATTTCCTGTACAGCTTCTACCGTTTTTGCCTCATCAAATTCCGGCCAGCTTGTCTGGAACAGATAACCACCGTAATTTTTCTCAGCCCACAATTCCTCTGTAATATGTGGTGCAACCGGATTCAAAAGTACAAGAAGTGTCTTAAACTCGTCTCTTGTAACGGAACCTTTTTTGTAGAAGTCATTAATCAATGCCATCATTGCAGCAATTGCTGTGTTGTACTTCAAGGTCTCAAAATCGTTACTTACTTTCTTAATGGTTTGATGCATTTTTGTCTCTAAATCAGCAGAATAACCTTCTTCATCTGTCACCATATCTTTTAACTTCCATACACGCTCTAAGAAACGGCGGCAGCCTTTTACTCCATCTTCTGACCAGGCAGCAGCGGCATCAAACGTACCAATAAACATTTCGTAGGTACGGAGTGTGTCAGCACCGTATACATTTACAATATCATCCGGGTTTACAACATTACCGCGGGATTTACTCATCTTCTCGCCATTTTCACCAAGAATCATACCATGGGATGTTCTCTTCTGATATGGCTCTTTGGTTGGTACTACGCCCTGGTCATATAAGAACTTATGCCAGAAACGGGAATACAAAAGGTGAAGGGTCGTATGCTCCATACCACCATTGTACCAGTCAACCGGCAGCCAGTATTTCAATGCCTCTTTGCTGGCAAGTGCCTCATCATTTGTTGGGTCAATATAACGCAGGAAGTACCACGAAGAACCAGCCCACTGAGGCATTGTATCTGTCTCACGCTCTGCTTTTCCGCCACAGCATGGACAAGTTGTCTCAACCCAGGAACGGATTTTGGAAATTGGAGATTCCCCGTTATCCGTTGGTTCATAGTTGTCTACCTCCGGCAGACGAAGCGGAAGTTCTTCTTCAGGAATCGGTACATAACCACACTTTTCACATTTTACAATCGGAATCGGCTCACCCCAGTAACGCTGTCTGGAAAATACCCAGTCACGCAGTTTGAAGTTTTTCTTTGCCGTTCCCACTTTCTTATCCTCTAACCAGGCAATAATTTCTTTCTTTGCCTCTTCTACAGATTTACCGGTTAAAAATCCGGAATTCACAAGAGTTCCCGTAGCAACATCCGTGAAGGCCTCTTTTTCCACGTCACCGCCTTCAATTACTTCATGAATTGGCAAATTGAATTTCTTGGCAAATTCCCAGTCACGGGTATCATGTGCCGGTACCGCCATAATCGCTCCGGTTCCGTAGCTCATCAATACATAATCGGATACCCAGATTGGAATTTCCTCACCATTTACCGGATTAATTGCCGAAAGTCCGTCAATTGCTACACCTGTTTTATCTTTTGCTAACTCGGTTCTCTCAAAATCGGATTTTCTTGCTGCCATCTCACGGTAGGCTACAATCTCATCCCAGTTTTTAATCTCATCTTTGTACTTATCCAGATATGGATGTTCCGGAGATACTACCATGTAAGTTACACCAAACAAAGTATCCGGACGTGTCGTGTAAATGCGGAGCTTTTCTTCTTTGTCTTTAATCTGGAAGTCTACTTCTGCACCATGAGAACGTCCAATCCAGTTTTTCTGTGAAACTTTGACTCTCTCAATATAGTCAAGTCCATCCAAATCATCAATCAATTTATCTGCATATGCCGTGATTTTAAGCATCCACTGGCTCTTTACCTTACGGATAACCGGACTTCCACAGCGCTCACACACACCGTTTACAACTTCCTCATTGGCAAGACCGCATTTACAGGAAGTACACCAGTTAATCGGCATCTCTGTCTTGTAAGCAAGTCCTGCTTTGAATAATTTCAGGAAAATCCACTGGGTCCATTTGTAGTAATTTGGATCTGTTGTGTTAATTTCGCGATCCCAGTCAAAGGAATAGCCAAGTGCCTGAAGCTGTGCTTTAAATCTTGCAACATTCTTCTTCGTTACTTCCTTTGGATGTACTTTATTTTTAATTGCATAGTTTTCTGTCGGAAGACCAAACGCATCCCATCCCATCGGATAAAGTACGTTGTAGCCCTGCATTCTTCTTTTACGTGCTACGATATCAAGTGCCGTATACGGACGCGGATGTCCTACATGAAGTCCCTGTCCGGATGGATATGGGAATTCAACAAGGGCATAATATTTGGGCTTGCTGAAATCATTAGTTGCCTGAAAAGCTTTTTCGTCTTCCCAGACTTTCTGCCATTTTTTTTCAATTTCTTTTGGATTATAACTCTGACTCATCTTTTTACCTCTTTTCTTATTGTCACTCATTTAATGCCGATTCCGGCGTTGATGTCGGTGTTGGTTCTGCCGTTTGTGACGGCGTTGGTGTAAGGGTCGGTGTTGGCGTCGGTGTAACTGCCGGTTTCTTTTCCACCTGCTTCACTGTAATCTTACATACCTTTTTTATTTTACTGCCATCGGTTGTCTCCACAAAAATTTTACAAGTTCCCTTTTTCTTTGCTTTTACGACACCTTTTTGATTGACAGTTGCAATCTTTTTATTGGAAGAAGTGTATTTCACCTTCTTGATCATCGCTTTTTTCGGTAAAATCTTTTTTACCCGAATCGTAAACTTCGCATCCTTCTTTTTACCACCAATTTCCAATGTCTTTTTCGTAGTACTCAACTTGATACTCTTTACCTTAATCAAATATGGATTATGAATATCCGGATCAGTCGGATCCCATCCCATATGCCCGGATAACTTCTGTACCTTCGGCTTTCCAAGCGGTCCTGCCTTTGGCGAATTGTAAATTACTACTTTTGTGCCGGATGGACAATTATCATAAATCCATTTGCTGTCTGCCGCCGTCAAGCGGATACATCCATGAGATGCCGGATTTCCAAGTTTCAGATATTCTGAGCATAGGACTGTGTATTCTTCTTTGGCTGATAATACCATACCGAATGAAACAAAAAACTTCCATAAATTCTTGTACAGTACTGACCGTAAGACGGTCCCATCAGTGCATGCCACCGGTATTTTTCTCCCAAAGAAAAAGTGCCGACCGGTGTCGCTTTGCCCGATGAACAGACAAATGCTTTATATGGTTTGTACTTTCCTTTTTTCGTATGACGGTATACCGTCACCGTATTCTTTAATTTGTTTACTTTTATCTTATATGTGTTTTTCTTTGCTGCCGCATTTGTTGTCTGAAAATTCGCTGTCAATACTAAGAGAAACAACAAAACGAATAAGCTGATTTTCTTCTTCAAATCTACCTCCTATTTGTGTCAAAATGTACGCACGCATACTATTTTATAATACCAACACTAAAATCCTTTGTCAAGGACTGTGATAGGAGAGTTTGGGGCAGTTAATTAGTGGCGTTTTTTTAATTTACGTAAATTACCAAGAAAGGTTTACATCTCGTGGACGCTCCCGCTCAGACAAATGCGCAGAAGTATCAACATGCCCACTACGCATGTCAGATACTTGCGTATTTGTACCCACGAGCTGCAAATCCTTTCTTGGTGATTTACTGGAATATTGATAAAACGCCAGCAATGACCGCAAACTCTCGTATCAACTTTTCTAAATGGGTTGAATTTTGTTATCCCCCTATTCTAGAGAATAATTCCGACTATCACCTCATACACTGTAACAATCATACTGAGGTCATGATGAATGGATTGGATTGAGTCGTTTTTACAGAACTATGGCATTTGGGCTATGTTTGTGCTGATTATGTTGGAATATGCCTGTTTTCCTGTTTCGAGTGAGATTATTCTGCCATTGGCGGGTGTTATGGCTGCCGGGCAGGGGTTGTTTTTTCCATATCTTGTCCTTTTTGCAACGGGAGCAGGACTGATTGGGACACTGATTCCGTATGGCATTGGCAGGTTTGGCGGTTCTCCACTGTTGGAACGCATTATGAAACGTTTTTCTTCTATGGAGAAACCAATCCTAACCTCCTACCGTGTCTTTGGCAATCACGAAAAAAGTGCCGTTCTAATCAGCCGCGTGATTCCTCTGTGCCGCACCTATATCGGCTTTGTCGCGGGTGCCATGGGGCAGAATATCAGCCGTTATCTTTTGTATTCTGCCATCGGCATTGTTACATGGAACACGGTATTAACCGGACTTGGCTATTATTTTTACCAATACAAGGATTTGTTCTTTCATTATTTAGACAAATACAAGCATGTTATTTTTTATACAGGTATTATCCTATTAGTAATTTTCGCCCTCAATGCTATTAGAAAAAAACGGGCAGCACGCGGAACAAACCAAGAAGAATAAGAAGTATGCCACTGATTCCGTTTAGTCGACGCACGTGGTATATTCTCTGCCCGCCAATCCACAAAAAGGCTCCACATAAAAAAGCGGTACATATAGGAAACAACCAGATTACGGTTCCCTGACCGACCAGACTAAGTGCTGCACTCACCGAATCAAGCGCAAGGGCACTTCCCAACGCACTGCCTTCTTTTATGTCAATGCTTCGGGAATTATCTTTGTCATACTGTACTTCCCCTTTGTTTTGCAACACACGGATGCACGTTTTTGCACCAAGCAAAATCAAAATCCCGCCGCCAACAAGGCGGAAATAAGGTTCCGGCAGCCCCGCAAGGCACGTCGAACCCACAAAAAGTGCAACCGCTGTCAGCACGCCATTTAATAAAGCAATAAATAACCGGATTCGTTTGGGTATGCAAATGCCCGACATTGCATATGCCATACCAATTCCCAGCGTGTCAAGGCTCACTGACAACGCTAATAAGCAAACAACAAACACAAGCTCCTCCTGCCACTTCCTTATTCTATTTTATGCAAATAAGGAAAAAGAGGAGAGTCCTTTCGACAAAAACAGTCAATTATTTTGGAGGTAAGTATGAACTGGTATCAAATGGAATCACAGGAAGTAATGGATAAACTCAACCGTTTCAAAGACCGGGGCTTATCCCAAAAAGAAGTTGTCAAACGCCAAAGACATTATGGAAAAAATGAATTGCAAAGCGAAAAAGGTCCCGGATTTTTCCGTCAGTTTGCAGCGCAGTTTAAAGATTTTATGATTCTTACTTTATTAGCAGCCGCCGGCATTTCTTTTTTTGCTTCTTATGCACAGGGAGAAGTAAATCTGACCGACCCTTTAATCATTCTGGCAATCGTTATACTAAATGCTCTGCTTGGCATTTATCAGGAGAAAAAGGCAGAACATTCGCTGGCTCACCTTCGTTCTCTGCAAACGCCACAATGTCAGGTACTAAGAGATGGAAAACGCCAGACCATATCTTCTCCGGAACTTGTACCGGGAGATTTAGTCTATCTTGACACCGGCTGTCTTGTTCCCGCCGATGGCAGACTTCTCCTTACGCACAATCTGTCGGCAAATGAATCCGCCCTTACCGGCGAAACGGGAAGCATCGAAAAAACTTCCGACTCGCTGCATATGGAAAATCTTTCACTCGGCGACCAGCTCAACATGGTATTTTCGGGCACAATGATTACGACCGGAAATGGGCTGTTCTGTGTTACGGAAACCGGTATGAATACGCAAATTGGGAAAATCGCCGGTATGCTTTCACACGAACAGGCACCGCAGACACCTCTTACCAGGCGCCTCAATCACACAGGAAAAGTGCTTGGCATCCTGGCCCTGATTATTTGTGCCATTCTATTTTTTCTGGGATTGCAGAAAAATCAGCCGGTTTTTGATATGTTTATGACTTCCGTCAGTCTTGGCGTCGCAGCCATTCCGGAAAGTCTGCCCGCTCTTGTCACCATCATGCTAAGCCTTGGCGTCGAGCGCATGGCAAAACAGTGTGCCGTTATCCGCCATCTCCCTGCTGTAGAAACACTTGGCAGTGCTTCTGTTATCTGTTCTGACAAAACCGGCACGCTTACCCAGAACCGCATGACAGTTCGGAATATATACAGCACCGAAAACGAAAAAACCTTACTTCGTTATTTTCTGCTTTGCAACAACCAATCCGGTCCACTCGAACATGCACTGATTCATTACGGTGCATCAAGCGGACTTATTTATACAGAAGTACGAAAAGAATTTCCGGTTATTGAAGAAATCCCTTTTGACTCAATCCGCAAGCGGATGACAACATTGCATCGGACACCCAATGGATATTTAGCAATAACCAAGGGTGCTCCTGAATTTATCCTTGCCAACTGTCACTCGTATCTCGATAAAGATGGCAGCACACGTCCACTGACACATACGATGCGGCATAGGTTAAATGAGCAAATTGAAAATTACACCGC
>ENA-OPCN01002219-OPCN01002219.1-human-gut-metagenome-genome-assembly--contig:-NODE-2219-length-11193-cov-1.855001_pt1 | contig 11193 bp, 10 predicted proteins | sample MGYA00241567_ERZ501485 | MGnify/ENA primary metagenome ERZ501485 (study PRJEB25962, sample SAMEA2042579) | human gut metagenome | biome: human gut; feature: human-associated habitat; material: faeces...
GTATGGATACATGTCATGTCTGGGATGCCGGATATGACATCGTTTCCGATCTGGACGGCATTCTAACACAGTTTGACCAGGTCATCGGTCTGAACCGCCTGCGTGCGGTTCACCTCAATGACAGCATGAACCCCTGCGGTGCCCACAAAGACCGGCACCAGAAGCTGGGACAGGGCTGCATCGGATTGGAGGCGCTGATTCGGGTGGTCAACCATCCGGCACTGAAAAACCTCCCCTTTATTCTGGAAACGCCCAACGAGGACGAGGGATATGCCGCAGAGATCGCACTGATGCGGGAGCACGCACAATGACAGCGGAGGGAAAACAGAAGCGCCTGCTGCTTGCCGCAGCGCTGCTCTTGCTGGCGGGAGGCGGCACAGGCGGTTTCTTTCTGGGAAAGGCGCAGACGCTGAAACAACAGCAGCAGATCATAGATGTGCAGGACTGCACCACCATCTACGGGGAGATCACCCAGATCAGCGGCGATGCCATCACCGTGGAGGGGCTGCCGGTCAACGACATCAACGGCCGTGGCGCATTCTTTTTCACAGTGTCCCACGATACCCCCATCACATGGCGAAGTACTGCTGTCGCTGCGTCCGCACTCCAGCAGGGCAACACCATCGCTGTCACTTACACCGGCGAGGTACTGGAATCCAATCCGGCACAGCTCTGCCATGTGGTAAAGCTGGAAGTGCTGGATGATACCATTGGATGAAATAGGCTCTTAAAATAAAAACTGCTTCTTGTCCATTGACAATTCGGTTCAACTATGTTAAACTAAAGAAAATTAAGTTTGTGCCGCCGCTGCCACCGGGTAGCGGGGAAGGTGCCCGAATGTATCTCGTTAGGTCTTAGTAGAGATGCATTCGGGCATTTTTTATGGACTAGGGAGGATTTATGAAACATTCTGCGGTATCCCGCCAGTTCGCCCAGTACGTTTCCTGCAACGTTCTGGGCATGATCGGACTCTCCTGCTATATTTTAGCAGACACATTCTTTGTCTCCAAGGCAATGGGAAGCCTGGGGCTTGCTGCCCTGAACTTTGCCATTCCGCTCTACTCCCTCATCAATGCCACCGGTCTGATGCTGGGCGTAGGCGGGGCAATGCAGTACACGCTGGTGCGCTCAAAGGAGGGCATCCGGCACGGCAACGCCATCTTTACCAATCTTGTTCTGACAGCGCTCTCCATCGGGCTGCTCATTTTCTTACTGGGACTGTTTGCTGCGCCGACTCTGGCGACATGGCTCGGTGCAAACGGCAATGCTCTTTCTATGACAACCTCCTATCTGCGCATTCTCATGCGATTTGCGCCAGCGTTTCTGCTGAACCAAACCACACTGGCATTTGTCCGCAACGACGGCAGTCCGCACATCGCCATGGCTGCCATGCTCACCGGAAGCTTCGCCAATGTCATCCTCGACTATGTTTTCATGTTTCCCATGAAGATGGGCATATCCGGCGCAGCCATTGCCACAGGCTTCTCCCCCATTTTTAGCCTGTTTGTCCTCTCCATCCATTTTTTCCGGAAACAGCACACCCTGAAGCTGGTGCGCTGCCGAATTCTGTTCCGGCAGATCGGCCGTTCCATGACGCTGGGGCTCTCCTCCTGGATTACAGAGGTTGCCTCCGGCGCAGTACTGCTGGTGTTCAATCTCATCATTCTGCGCATCACCGGAAACCTTGGCGTGGCAGCCTACGGCATTATCGCCAATATTGCGCCCGTCGCCATTTTCACTGGAATCGCACAGGGCATCCAGCCGCTGGTCAGTCGGTTCTACAGCACGGGAGAAGCAGATTCGCTGAAAAAGGTGCGCAATGCCGCCAATCTTCTGGCGCTATTTCTGGCAGCGGCATTCTATGCAGTGATCTTTCTCTTCTCTGACCAGGTAATCGCTGTGTTCAATAGTGAGCACAACACAGCGCTGATTCCTCTGGCACGGGAGGGACTGCGCCTGTACTTCATCGGCTTTTTCTTTGCTGGTATCAACATTGTTATGACCGCTTACCTCAGCGCCGTAGAGCTGCCGAAACAGGGCACGTCCCTTTCCCTGCTCCGTGGCGCAATTCTGCTGGTGCCGCTGGTTCTGATTTTGCCGCAGTTTCTAGAGATGACCGGCGTATGGCTCTCTTTCCCCCTGTGCGAGCTGCTCACTGCCGGCATGCTGGCGCTCCTGCTCCGCCGCAGCCGAACTGCATAACGGCTTTGTGCGCTATCTTCCGAAATCCCGCAACAATTTGTGATATTTGACAAAGTTCCGCATTTTTTACATCCGCAAGCTTGATTTTTGAAAAAGATGTGTTATACTATTGCCTAGGAGGATGATACCATGATTCAACTAATCGCAACGGACATGGACGGAACGCTTTTAAATTCGGAGAAGGCGCTGCCGCCGCAGCTCCCTGCGCTTCTGGAAGAACTGTACCGAAGAGATATCACATTCGCCGTGGCAAGCGGCCGCTCGCACATGATGCTCACTTCTCTGTTCGGGGAATTGGCAGAGGAGATGATCTTCATCTGCGACAATGGCGCCTGCGTCATGCAGCCCCACGAGGCGCCGGTTCTGCATAGTCTTCCCAAGGCTGTTCTGGCGAAGATTCTGACTCAATGTCACAATCTGCCCCACGTCATGCCGGTACTCTGCGGATTTCACCACATCTACTGTCCGGCTGGCATGGAGGATGACCTGATGCAGGAGATCCGGCGGTATTACTGGGACATTCAGGAATTGCCCTATGATGCGCTGTTTCAGGTGGAGGAACCCATTCTCAAGGTGGCTGTCTGTGACAAAAACGGACCGGAAACACATACGTATCCGCTCCTGCATCAGATTCTGCAAGAACGCTACGAGCTGCTGGTTTCCGGCGACTGCTGGATGGATGTCATGTGCAAGGGTATTACCAAGGGCACTGCCGTCCGGCATCTTCAGGAACAGCTGGGCATCACGGCAGCGGAAACGGCGGTGTTCGGGGACTATGATAACGACATCTCCATGCTGCAATGTGCGGACTACAGCTTTGCCATGCAGAATGCTCCCGCCCGTGTGCGGGAGTGCGCACGCTATCTGGCACCCTCCAACGAGGACAACGGCGTGGTGCGCCAGATATGCAGTCTTCTGGGACTGCACTACAGCGCACTTCCTAAAGCATAACACAAATTAACACAAATTTCTAGAAAAAACATCTTTACAAAAATATGCGATTATGGTATAATAAAATTGTTGCCAAATCACAAAATTCCGGCTGCTGCCGGAGCATCGGAAAGGAGTTCCCGTCATGGAAGCTTGTCTGCCATTCTTGATTTGGGGCGGATTATTTGTCATTACTGTCATTGCAGAATTCGCCAGCCAGCAGCTCATCAGCATCTGGTTCGCTGCCGGCTCTCTGGCGGCATTCCTTGCCGCATGCTTTGGCGGTTCTGTGATTCTGCAAACGGTTCTGTTCCTTCTGGTTTCTGTGGTGCTTCTGATTCTCACGCGCCCCATTGCGAAAAAGATCTTTTCGTTCGGCGTGAAGAACACCAACATGCAGGAGGTCGGACGAATTGCTGCGGTCATTCAGCCCATCGATACAGTACAGGGAACGGGACGGGTTCGTCTGGACGGTGTAGACTGGATCGCCATTTCACAGACTGGTGCGCCGATTCCGAACCATACCAGCGTTCGGGTCATCGCCGTGGACGGAAGCAAACTCATTGTCGCCCCGCTGGAAGATTCCCAACCTGCTGCTGCACCCAGCAGTCACTAACTCACACTAACTCAAATGAAGGAGACACATTTATGCTGATTGTTTTACTGCTCGTGATTATTTTCATCATTTTGATATTTGTCACCCGCATCCGCATCGTACCGCAGGCAAATGTCTACGTCGTTGAGCGTCTCGGTGCTTTTTACAAGGCATGGGGTACCGGCATCCATTTTCTGGTGCCGTTCATTGACCGTGTGGCGAAACGGGTTTCCATCAAGGAACAAGTCGTTGACTTCAAACCGCAGGCCGTAATCACCAAGGATAATGTCACCATGCAGATCGACACCGTCGTATTCTTCCAGATCACCAATTCTGTACAGTTTGCATACGGCGTAGAACATCCTATCGCTGCCATCGAAAACCTGACGGCAACCACTCTGCGAAACATCATCGGCGAGCTGGAACTGGACGCAACCCTGACCTCCCGTGACCTCATCAACACCCGTATTACCGAAACCCTTGATCTGGCAACCGACCGCTGGGGCATTAAAGTCATCCGTGTGGAACTGAAGAACATCCTTCCGCCGGCAGAGATTCGGGATGCCATGGAAAAGCAGATGAAGGCAGAGCGGGAAAAGCGTGAGAAGATTCTCCGTGCACAGGGCGAGCGAGAGTATCAGGTCACTGTTGCACAGGGTGAAAAGGACGCCAAGATCCTCCGTGCCGAGGCAGAAAAGCAGACTGCGATCCTCAAGGCTGAAGCTGACAAGGAAGCCGTGATCCTCCGTGGCGAGGCAATCAAGGAGCAGAAGATGCGCATCGCTGTCGGTGAGGCGCAGGCAATCGAGCTGGTGCAGAAAGCACTGGCAGACAGTCTGGTCAAGCTGAACGAGGCAAACCCCAGCGCATCGGTATTGCAGCTGAAAGCACTGGAAGCATTTGAAAAGGCAGCAGACGGCAAGGCAACCAAGATCATCATCCCCAGCGAAATCCAGGGGCTTGCCGGTCTGGCAGCCGGCATCAAGGAAGCCGTGATCTCCAGCGACGATTCGTTCCGTGAGGTTCCGGCACCCAAGGAATCCGCAGCAGCACCGAAAAAATGACCGGCGTTGACCGATTTCTGCCAAAACAAAATGTAGATAAACAGGACGGCGAAATGCCGTCCTTTTTTGTGAAAAAAAACGATTTTTTTCAAAACTTTGCGGCTTTCCCCACTGCGGCTTGCAATCCTGCCGAAAGATGTTGTATAATGATACTATTCTACCAAAGGACGTGAATTGATTGATATTTTCCAGATTATTCTTTCTGTATCTCTTCTTTCCCATTTGTTTCTTATGCTATTTTGCCACCAAGAAAAACGCTTACCGCAACACAGTGCTGATCGTCTTTTCCCTGCTGTTTTATGCGTGGGGCGAGCCGTCTTTCCTGTGGCTGCTGGTGCTCAGCGCACTGGTCAACTACCTCTTCGGCAGGCTGCTGGAACGCTTCCGTGACAAGGGCGCCGGAAAGCTGTTTCTGGCGCTGGCGCTGATTCTCAATCTTGGCGTACTCATCGGATTCAAGTACACGGGATTTGTGCTGGAAAACATCAACGCCGCCTTTTCCCTCTCCATTCCCATTCCGGATCTGCCGCTGCCGCTGGGCATCAGCTTTTATACATTTCGAATCGTATCCTACCTCATCGACTGCGCCTGGGGCAAGGTGCGTGCAGAGCGCAATTTCTTTTCGTTCCTGCTCTATGTGTCCCTGTTCCCTATCACAGTTTCCGGCCCGATCGTGCGCTATGAAACCATCCAAAAGGAACTCCACGGCAGAACCGTCACTGCAAACGACCTCAGCGACGGACTGGGACGCATTGCTGCGGGACTTGGTAAAAAGGTCATTCTCGCCGACAACCTGGGCGTGATCGTGGAACAGTTCCTGGGAAACAACATCGCCTCTCAGACTACCCTCGGCACATGGTACGGCGTAGTGCTCTATGCCCTGCAAATGTACTTCGATTTCTCCGGCTATTCTGATATGGCGATCGGTATCTCCCGCATCTTCGGCTTCCATCTGGAGGAAAACTTCCGTCATCCGTTCCTGTGCAGGGACATCACAGAATTCTGGCAGCGCTGGCATATCTCTCTGGGAACATTCTTCCGTGACTATCTGCTGTATGTGCCGATTTTCGGCAAACGGCGCAAGTTCGGCGGACTCTTTCTGGTTTGGTTCTGCACGGGACTCTGGCACGGTGCCAGCTGGAACTACATCATCTGGGGACTGTACTACGGCGTTTTCATTTTCATCGAAACCTGTATCGGCAAGAAACGCATGAAGAAAATTCCAGCAGTGATTCGCCATGTGCTGAACAAGCTAATTATTGTCATCGGATTCGGCATCTTCTACTGCACCGGCAGTATCTCCCGTCTGGGCAGCCTGTTCCTCGCTATGGCGGGACAAAACGGAAAGGGACTGTTTGACGCTGTGCTGCTCACTTCAGTGCAGAACAATCTGTTCCTGCTGATCGGAGCGCTCCTCTGCTGCTTCCCGCTGCTGGAGCTGCCGAAACGCTGGATGGCGAAAAGCTCCGGTGCCAATCTGGTGCTCTCCGTCTGCGGAACAGTGCTTGCAGCAGCACTGCTGGTCATCAGCAGCATTCTGCTGGTGGACTCTACCAACACGCCGTTCTTGTACACAAAATTTTAAGGAAAGGAGTTGCCTGCAATGGAGAAAACACAACAGCCGCAGAAACCCTCAGAATCCGCAGAATCTGCGGATCTGGACGCTGCACTGGAGGAGAAATTTCAGCAGGTGGAAGAGGATCTGGATCACTTCCGTACCCTGAATGATACGCCCATAGCGGATGCCAAGCCTGCTGCGTCGAAAGAACCCGCAGAAGAGGCTCCGGCGGAAGAACCTGCGGTGGTGCCGGAAGAAGCACCCCCTGCTGTTCCGGCACAGAAAAAAACACCGGAACAGGAGCGTGAAACGGCACGGGAGCGCAAGGCACGCTACAAGCAGCGCCGGCAGATGCTCATTACCACACGCATTGGGGCGGTCCTGCGCACATTCACGCTGAGCGCCATTCTCCTGGGCGGTTCGATTTTCCTGCTGGTCGGTGCACGTCCCACGGAATCCGCCGAGGAAAACCGGAAGCTTGCGGAATTTCCCGCATTTTCCAAGGATGCGCTGCTGAACGGCTCCTATACCGCCGATCTTATGAACTATTACGAGGACACCGTTCCCGGCAGAAGCACGTTCAAACGGCTCATCAGTACCATGGAGAGCTACGCCGGATTACAGGGCGAGGAGGATGTCAAGTTCTACGGCGACATCACCCAGCTGAAAAATGCCAAGACGACCACAGCCCCCGCAGAAGATTCCGAACTCGTCAGCAGCGAAACCCTGATCTCTTCTGTTACGGAGAAATCTACCACAACCACTGTCACCACCGAGCCGGAGGCCGACCCTGTGGAGATCGGTGATGGCATTGTGCTGGTGGACAAGCGTGCCATCAGTGTCTACGGCGGAAGCTTCACTCGTGGCGAAGCATATGCTGCCACACTGAACGCCTACCATAAAGAACTGGGAAGCGCTGTCAACGTGTACTCGCTGGTCGCACCCACGGCGGTTTCGTTCTATCTGCCGTCGTCCTACGCCTCCTATACCGCCAGCGAATGGGATAACATCCAGCACATCAACGAAAATCTGGACGGTGTCATCCCTGTCGATGCCTACAGCGCTCTGGAAAAGCACACGGACGAGAACATCTACGCCCGCACCGATCACCACTGGCTGCCGCTAGGGGCATTTTATGCGGCACAGGCGTTTGCAGACACGGCAGACCTCTCATTCCCGCCGCTCTCCGCCTATCAGAGAACCACCCTCTCCGGCTATCTTGGCAGCATGTACACGTTCACCAAGAGCGCTGTTCTGCGGGACAATCCGGAGGACTTCACCTATTATACGCCGAAGAATAAGTTCACAACTCAATATTATGACACGGACTTCACCAACGAGGCGGACGGCGACCTAATGATCTCGCTGGACAATGTGGAACCGGTCAGCTGGTATCTGGTGTTTATGGGCGGCGACGAGAAAATCACCCACGTCAAGACGGACTGCAACAATGCCCGCACGCTGGTCATCGTCAAGGACAGCTACGGCAACGCCCTTGTTCCCTATCTCACCCAGTCTTTTGAGGACATCTACGTCATCGACATGCGCTATTTCGACATCAATGCCGTTTCCTTTATGAAACAGGTCGGCGCAACCGATGTGCTGTTCGCCATGAATACGTTCAGCGCCACCGGTGCAAACAGCGAGTGTCTGGAAACCATTCGCACACAATGAGGAGCATATTTCCATGAAAGAACTAGAATATCCCTTTGACAGCAGCTTTCTGCTGAAAAACCGCCGCAAGATCCGCAGGGCACTTCTGGCCGACGGCACGCTGCGCATGGAAAAGCGCATTGCCATTCTGGGCGGTTCTACCACCAATGACATTGCCTCCATGCTGGAACTGTTCCTGCTTCAGGAGGGCATTGCCCCCGTCTTTTACCAGTCGGAGTACGCCCAGTACTGGCAGGACGCCATGTTCGACAATCCGGAACTGCTGGAATTTCACCCCGACTTGATTTTCATTCACACCACCGTACGCAACATCACCGAAGCGCCCCTGCCGCTCTCCGCAGCGCCGGAAGAGGCGGAGGCTGCGCTGGAACGGCAGATGGCGCACTTCACCCAGATGTGGGAACATCTGGAGCAGACCTATCATTGTCCCATTCTGCAAAACAACTTCGAATTTCCCGCCTACCGGCTGATGGGAAACCGGGAGGCCTGGGACTGCCATGGCATGGTCTGGTTCGTCAACGAGCTGAACCGCCGGTTTGCCCAGTATGCCGCCTCGCACACGGACTTCTATCTCCATGATATTCAGTATCTCTCCGCCTGCTACGGACTGGACGCATGGCAGGATTCCACGTACTGGTATCTGTATAAGTATGCTCTGGCGCTTCCGGCAATTCCGGAGTTCGCCTACAGCCTGACCCGCATCATCCGCTCCATCTATGGCAAAAACAAAAAGGTGCTGGCGCTGGATCTGGACAACACCCTGTGGGGCGGTGTCATCGGTGACGACGGACAGGAGGGCATTGAGATTGGACAGGAAACTGCTACAGCAGAGGCGTACACCGAGGTGCAGGAGTACTGCAAGGCGCACAAGCAGCTGGGCGTGCTTCTCACCATCTGCTCCAAAAATGAACCGGAAAATGCCCTGCTGGGACTGGCGCACCCGGACTCTGTGCTGCACGCCGATGACTTCGTTTCCATTCAGGCAAACTGGGAGCCGAAGGATTTGAACCTCTGCAAAACTGCACAGGATCTCTCGCTGCTTCCGGAGAGCTTCGTCTTTGTGGACGACAACCCGGCAGAACGGGAGATCGTTTCCGCACAGATTCCCGGCATTGCCGTGCCGGAATTCGACTCCCCCGCCGAGTGCATCCGTATCCTGGACCGTGCCGGTTATTTTGAAACTACAACATTCTCCGCTGCCGACGCCAAGCGCAGCGAGATGTATCAGGCAAACGCCAAGCGGGCACAGCTCCAGCAATCCTATGCCAACTACACCGAATACCTGCTGGGGCTGGAGATGATCGCAGAGATTCAGGACTTTACGCCGGTGGCACTCCCCCGCATCGTCCAGCTCACCAACAAGAGCAACCAGTTCAACCTGACCACACGCCGTTACACCCAGAGCGAAATGGAACAGGTGGCGGAGAGTCCTAATTACATCCGGCTCTACGGCAGACTGCGGGACAAGTTCGGCGACAATGGCATTGTGTCCGTCGTCATCGGCGAGATCTCCGGCGATGCCCTGCACATCGACCTGTGGCTCATGAGCTGCCGTGTTCTAAAGCGGGACATGGAGCTTGCCATGCTGGACGAACTAGTGGAACAGTGCCGGACACGTGGGATTCGCACCATCTACGGCTACTACTACCAGACGGCAAAAAACGCCATGGTGCGGGAGCTATTCGGCACCTTTGGTTTCACCAAAACCGAACAATTCGAAAACGGCGACAGCACATGGATGCTGCCGGTTGCCTCCTATGAAAAACGCAACCACGTCATTCAAATCGAAAAGAGAAAGGAAACCACGGAAAAATGACACACGAAGAAGTTATGGCAAAACTCAACGAGATCTTTCGGGACGTGTTTGATGACGACAGCATCACCGTCACCGAAACTACCACCGCCAACGACATCAAGGCGTGGGACAGTCTGGAACACATCAACCTCATTGAGGCAGTGGAATCGGAATTCAACATGCAGTTCCAGATGCGTGAGGTGTCCGGCATGAAAAACGTGGGCGAGATGGCAGATATTGTGGCAGCCCGTGCTTCCGAGCCGAAGCCGAAAAAGAAAAAACGTGGCTGGTTCCGCTGAGCCATTACACACAGATAACGCACAAAGACCGTCCCCTGCTTGTCAACAGGGAACGGTCTTTTTTCTGTCATTCACAGTTCTGTCAGATGTATTGCGTCTTAGTCGTCATTCTCCATGCACTTCTTATATGCGCCCTCCGGATCGTCCGAGTAGCCCAGCATCATGGCGATCAGTCCGTCTGCATACTTGTCCAGCATTGCCAGCGAGAGCAGTACAATGTGGTCGAAGTAATCGTAATCCAGATCGGCACCCTCCGGCACGATGGAGCTGTACTTGAATACTACCTCACCGTCATCCAGATCGAATTCGAAGTTGCCGTAGCGCATGCCGTCGTTTACGTAGGCGAGGAACAGAGCCAGATTTCCAAAATTCTTCTTCTTGGCATTGATTCCTCTCACCTTCGTATAGATCGTGAAACCGTTGTCGTGCACCAGTGCAAACAGTCTTGCGCTGGAGATTGCGCAATCGTCACCCATGCTATAGTTTGCCGACAGCGTGCCACGCTCCTCGTCAAACTCATAGTGTGCGTTGTCATCCTCGAAGTACTGTACCATCTGCGAAGCAATTTCTGTTGAATAAGACATATCTGCCCATCCTCCTTGTAGTGATCGTATTTTTTGCGTTTGTGACGAAACCACATCTCTGTGTTCCATCTGTTGGCATTATACCATATTCGCCAAAAATAGTCAAGTGCGAAATCTGGTTTTTATTCGCTTTTCTTCCTATTTTTTTGAACTAAACAGATTTTTGCGCTGTCTGCATGAAATATACACTAAATACACATACTGTATCCAAAAATGCTCTGTGCAAAAGCACTTGACAAAATACCCCATAGGGGTATATAATAGACGAAGAGGCAGCGGTGATTCCGTCTGCCGAATATTCTGAAAAAAGGAGGAACGCAACATGGAACACGAAGAGGGATGTCCCTGCTGTCATAAGACAAAGGAACGCACCGAAGAGGAATACACCAAGCTGATTCACCGCCTCAACCGCATCGAGGGGCAGATTCGCGGCATTCGCGGCATGGTCGAAAAAGACGCATACTGCCCTGATATTCTGACCCAGGTTGCGGC
>ENA-OPCN01002222-OPCN01002222.1-human-gut-metagenome-genome-assembly--contig:-NODE-2222-length-11183-cov-1.402948_pt1 | contig 11183 bp, 18 predicted proteins | sample MGYA00241567_ERZ501485 | MGnify/ENA primary metagenome ERZ501485 (study PRJEB25962, sample SAMEA2042579) | human gut metagenome | biome: human gut; feature: human-associated habitat; material: faeces...
AAATTTTATCTGAAAAACCAAACAAAAAAAAAATAAAAAATGGGAGAAAAAATTTAGCTGTATCGAATGCGCCTGTTCTCCCGATACCGGTGCACCGGGGGGTGTACCCTCCCCTAGCATACCGGCTAATTACAAACACATCAATCAAAGAAACAGAAACAGTTTATATTATATGAATAACATTTACATTCCTGTATATCAACAACATACATGCAAGCTATTGATTTTGTGACATTTTGGCGTGTAAATACAGCTCACATTTGGAACATTGAAGAGGTAAATAGTACTTGATTTGTTCCTCCTGAGTTGAAACTTCTTTTTTTAATTGCACATCATTTAATCTTGCAGCAATATCATTCACCAGTTTTGAATCACCCGCATTATCGGCTCTGGTAAGGTGCTTGTTTAATATTGCTACTATTTCCTCCTTAGTTCGATTGGATTTAACTTTCCCCTCCTCTTCCTCTTCACTGCTCATTATGACATATTCTTTTTTCATTTTTAAATACGCTTGGCATTGTGGTAGTTTATACCATCTTCTAGCCAAAGTGTAAATAGCTTGTTCATTTGCCTTAGATTCTTTAGGTCTGCTAAGCCGATACGCAGTCAATACTTTTTCTGTACTCTTGAGGTTGGATATAATTGTCGCATCAAGACAGAATTTCTCTAAATCTGTCAACTTTGCTATTAATGCTATTTCTTTTTGTCTTTCTTCGCTTATCATATCTTCAATATTAAACAGTTACGCTTCAAAGATAGTAAATAGTCATAATAAAACAAAGTATTCTTATATGGGCTTATTTGTGATTAATATTACAAACAAAAAGTACAACAAACAACTGAAAATAAGCGCATTAATACATTATTATATAAAATATTATATGTATATTTGTAGTATAAGAAAGAGATAAACTTACAGGCGTGTTACTTGAAATGATGGATAAAAAGAGGGTCTGCTAGTAGTGGAATACCAACAGACCCAAATAGGAAAAGCAAAAGCTTAACCCGTGGCTGGGGACAAAAATAGTAAGACTTTTGTAATCCTTCCCAATTTACCCACCGAATTAACATGCTATATAGATCGATTATTAACTAATAAATATATAGTGATATGAAGACATTAGAACTATTAAACGGTGTAATCAAAGGATGCGACAATGGTTTGTTGATTAATAACCGTACTAATTTACAGAAAGAAATGAAGAATCTAATTAAACAACCAAGAACCAAAGAATACCGCCTAATGTATTTCTTTTCTGCATGGGTAACATCTGAATGTATTTATGCTGAGAATGACGAAGAGGCTATTTTTGACGCTGATAATACCCCTAAAATAGCCGCAGATACACTTCAATACGCTTTATTTTGTGGTAATAAACTGATTAAAAAATATTAATATATTGCTACGAAATTAGGTGTAGAGATACGGTATATTGGCTTTTACAAATTTCTAAAATATGAAAACAACATCTTTTAAACAGGCATTCTTAAGAAAGTATCCTAAATACAAAAGGGTACTTAAGTATATGAACGAGAGTTTAGGCCATGAATTCGGATGGAAAGACTTCACCAAGCTCAATATTATTGATTTTATTGATCATATATCCGACAAAGTAGCTCAATCCTCGCAAAAAACCTATTGCGCAATGATCAAGTCGGTGCTGAATGTATATTCAGAATCAATAGAAATACCATGCAGGAACTACGCTAGTATATTAACAGTCAAGAATGTCAAATCCTCAAATACGTGGTTAACTGAAGAAGAGCTTTCCAGGCTTATTTCTTATGATCCAGCAAACGAACTTGAAAGATCTGTTAGAAATCAATTTATTATAGGAGCCTATACGGGTTGCCGACATTCGGATTTTATGAAACTAGACAAAACCAACATCGTAAACAACTGTATTGTATATGTAAGCCAGAAAACAAATACACAAGCATGTATACCTTTAAAGCCGATTGTTATGGATTACCTATCAACCGATTTAAAAGAATATTCAGATGTTACTTTTAATCGTACAATTAGAGGTATTTGCCAAAAATGCGGGATAACTGACCAAATCAAGTTATTTCAGGCCGGCAAGGAAGAGATTGGCGAAAAGTGGGAGTTTATTTCATCTCACACGGCCCGACGGTCTTTTGCGACAAACTTGTATCTGTTAGGACTTGATATTTTCACGATCTCTAAAATGATGGGGCACTCATCGGTTGAAATGACTACCCGTTATATCGTATGCCAGCTTAAAGACCTTCCAGAAAACGTTATGAAGTATTTTTCTTAGTTTGACTCAAACCTGGAAAGGTGTGAGCTATTTACTGAACCAAGTGTTTCTAAAGGTTAAATGTTTGGTGGTACAAAACTTTTTCGTCTAAAATGTTTTGTATCACCAAACATTTTCGTATCTTTGTAGTGTAATAATAAAACAAGCAAGTTATGAACATCATAGGTAGTAAAATAGTCGGATACAGATACGGTGAAGCACCAGAATGTGGACAATCATTTAATACGCAAACCAGACAATATGAATGTGGCGTTTCGATGGCTCAGGTGGGTTATATGGAAGAAGTTGGCTCATTTGCCGTTTCTGGCGCTTATGGTCGTAAAAAATACTACTATGAAGGTACTATCGTTGGTTTTGGTGGTGACGATGAAGTCTGTCTGGGTGATGTTAGAAAAATTTCTTATAACGAATACAGATCACTTAAATCAACCTACAAAGAAGTAAGTAACGCACTTGTTAATGAAAAATGTGATTCTCTTCTTTCTTTATTGAGAAGAGGATGGACAGTATATCCTAATACTGTGGAAGGTATAGAAGAAATGAGAAATCAAATGTTGAAAAAATGATACGAGAAGCGATTAAAGAAGCAATGAGTCTTCGTAAAGTCAAGGCCATAGACCTCGCGGAGCAAATAGGGATAAATAGGGGTAGTATGTCTCTCTTTCTTTCCGGGAAGGCGAATCTTAGTCAAGATAAAATTGAAGCTACACTAAGGTATCTCAATATAGAACTTGTTATAAAAGAATAATCTTATTCAAATGATACGAGAAATAATCAAAGAGGCTATGGAGCTTCATAAGGTTGGAGCTTCGGCACTTGCTGATGCTATTGGAATAAGTAAGAGCGGTATGGCCTCCTTTCTGTCTGGTAAATCGAACTTGAGTCAAAGTAAAATAGAGAATGTTTTTAATACTCTTGGCATAGAGTTTGTTATAAAACAACCTCAAATTAAGCAGAGACCTTTAAATAAAAGGGATACTATTTGGCACGAAATGTTTAATTGTGTAAAATCTTACCATACTAATATAGGAACATGGCCTTCTTCATATAGTACCGATAAGAGGATAAAAAAACTTGGTTTGTGGTGTGTAAATCAAAGACAATATAAAAAAATAGGGAAAATAAGCGATATTCGAAAGCAAATGCTTGATTCCATTGGATTCGATTGGGGGGAAGTGCTTAATGATAAATGGCTTGAAACGTTTGAAGCATTAAAAAGTTATAGGGAAAAGGTAGGAAAGTGGCCATATCGGAAATCAGACAATAAAGATGAAGCAAGATTGGCGGCGTGGCTTTATAGTCAAAGATCAATAGTAAAAGGAAATAAGGGTTGCAAGATGCCCTTAGATCATCTTGAAAAATTGGAATCAATTAATTTTATGGAATGTGATTATCGAGGAAAACAAAAATAGCTCAAATTGTGAAAGATATGAAAAGAGTAACGGTAATATGTGACGCTTGCGGTAAAGAAATACAACCATCATATTTTCGCAGCGCAAGATTGGAGTTTAGAATAGATAAATGGAGTGGCGGTTCTGTTGGCGGCAGTGAAGATATTTTCATTCAAAAAGCTGATTTATGCTATGAATGTGCCCACAAACTACAAAGTTTTATAAAAGACGAATTGAACATTAAACCATACAATCCATAATGAAAAAAGTGAAAAATCATAGAAAGTAAGACGGATTATAAAAAGCGGTGAAAAATTAATCACCGCTTTCTTTGGTATATCATGGAATAAAATCCCCAAGTCATAGAAGGGGAATAACGATATTTCACTTTTTTTTCCCAAACAATTCGGAATGGCTGCCGATTCTTAGCACATTGATTATATCCCCGTCAATCCAAATTAGGAGGAAATCCCCCTCAATATGGCATTCCATGCAGCCTTTATACTCACCTTTTAACATGTGAGCCTTATATCCTTCCGGCAATTCAATTTCATTCTCCAACATTCGAAACACCTCCAGTAGCTTTGCCAACTTTGCAGGGTCATTCCTATACCTTTTGAAGTCCTTTTTGTATTGAGTTGAATACCGCAATGTTTTCATCATTCACAGGATTTTATAAAGGCTTCCATACTGCTCGTGTCTATTGTGCCGGCGAATTTACCTGTGCGTGCTTCTTTTATAGCTGCGATCGTTTCCTCGTTTGGCTCGGAATATATTGCGTCCATCAAAGTGCTCTCGACGAAATTATTCAGACTTCTGTTGGCTTTTTTAGCCTGTTCCTGTAAGACTTGCAACAAATCCTCACGCAAACGGAACGAAGTTTGTTTTCTTACTACTGCTTCCATATCTTCATTGTATTATGTTGTAATGCAAAAGTAATACATTGTATACCATAAAACAAACTTTCACTGCTTTTTCTTTGTAGTTCGCAATAAGATCAATCGTCTTCGGGGAAAAGTAAAGACATTTGTTGATATTGTTTAGGAAGAGCTGTATCTAATAATTGCATGAATTTAGGCAAATTATAATTACATGCCTTGGCTAAAGTTTGCACTGATGCTAAATGTTCTTTCAGTTTAGGATGACCTGATTCAGGGGTTAGATATTGATGCAGTTTACCTTTTCTATTTCCATTCTCATTTTTTGGATTAGCCTTTTTCAATTCAGTTAATATCATAGGCCCTAACCTCTCATATACAATATCATTAATCCAATATCCAACAACACCTGGATGTTTATTTGTTTTGCTCCAGTTCCAATTATGCAGTTTGTAAAGCATTTCAAAAAAATTATCATCAAACGTTTTAACCCATCGAGCAGCTTCTTGGGATATAATCGTTTTTAAGAATTGTTGCAATTCATCTTTTGCCCTGTTTTTATCTTTGTTATAGCCGGTCGCTTCATCAACCAAGGCTATGATGCCAACTTTTGCTACAGATCTTATAATAATATTTGCACTTTTAATAATAACAGGATTTGTGAAAGTTCCAACTTCGCCGGCTTTAATTATTGCATCACAAATATCTATCAGAAGGGTAGCTTCATAGCCGTATGTGTCTAATTGAGAGCCACCTGCGTCGTTTCTTTGAAACTTTATAGGATTAAGTATTTTTTCTAATGGGCTGGATTCGCCGAGTTTAATTTCATTTAAGTAAACAGAAATTGCAGGAGAAGACACAAAACTTACTAGCCACTGTCCATTTTTAGAAGAAGCACCTATTGCACGTTGTATCCCTCTTCCTGAAAAAACCCTGGTTCCATCTTCTAGTACATAACAAGGGAGTTCCAAACTACCTAATTTAAGAGGAGTTTTGTCCGATCCGTACTTTGCTTTTATAGTTTTCTCTTGAACAATCAAATCATTCTCTTCCATACCTAAAACATTTGCTATCTTGGCAATAGTCTTTTTAGTAGTATTCCCGTTAACAGCTTTACTAAGTCCTACTTCGGTCATACCTATCTTTTCAGCTAATTCTTTTTGTGTTATTCCTTTTTCTTTAATAACCTCTTTTATCCTATGTCTCATAAGCCCAATTGTTTAATATTTTCGCAAACATACAAAATATTTATTTAATATTAAACTATTATAAAGAATAAATAAACTATTCGAAATTCAAAATCGGGAAGCATGAAAATATTTTTACTGTTTTTTCTTTGTAGTTTCAGAAATTTGTGGATGATTTGGTAATATCGGCTGAAGGAGCTTGAGTCGCCGTAAAATTATATCCTATTCCAAAAAAATACGCTGCCAATTTATTGACAGCGTACAAATTCTAAGGGAAGCTATAATGATATTGAAAGGAGTTCTTCGCCTAACTTGTGTAATGCCTTTTCTAATTTCAAATTTTGCTCTGGCTTAGGGTTTCTATTACCAGACGCATAATGCCACAATTGCTTTTGATTGATACCGGTAATACGCTCTAATCCAGCTTTTGTGAATATACCAGAATAAAAATCCAAAAGGGATTTTACATCCATTTTGAAAATTAACTCATAATCCCCTTTCAATTCTTCTGGTATATCGCAACCAAGTTCTTTACATTCAACGATAAAAGCTTCTATGGCTTCTATTATATTCATTTTTATTTCATCCACGGTCTTTCCGGTGGCAACTATGCCTCCAAGACCTTCGATAAATGCAGAATAATTATTCTCCGCTCTTTCAATAATAATTTTCAATGATTTATTTTCCATATTGTGCTACATAAAACATTAATAATGCCTTTGTTATAAAAGAGGTACGGAAACAGCAGGACTATTTAAGCCCTGCTTCCCTTAAAATGGAATTTAATGTCCCGTCTTTCAGATCATCGCTTAGGTTACCCGGTATAACTATAGGCCTTCTGGCTCCTTTCTTATGAAATATCCGGTGATCCCCACGCATCCGGATGAACTCCCATCCATCATCTTCAAGTAAGGAAATCACTTCCTTCACTTTCATTACCACGTGTACCTCCTTTTTTTAATTTAAAAGTACTCTTCTTACAACGAAGAATCAATAGCACAAAGATAACTATATTTCTACTATTAGCAAATAAAATGATAACTATTTTTCTACAAAAATAAAAATGTTTACACAAATCCTCTCTGGAGGTATATTCACCGCCTTTTCTTTTATATACAGGAATATAATTTATGGTCAGGGCATAAAAAAAGCCCGGTTCCCCAGGCCATATCACATCTGGTACGAAACTTCGTAGGACTTGCCGGAGGAGGTGTATTTCCAGACGAAGAGAGGTTTGTATACCATGCTGAACTTTAACTCATATTGTAAAGGCTTTTTATACTCAACAAAGCCACAATCTTTCTGTTGATATACAACCTTGTTCGTTTTAGTGTCGTACATGGTTAATTCTGTTACTTCTACGGTTTTGTGGCTGTTATTATAAAAAGCAGCTATAACATCGCCTGTTGTGTATCCATTAATAGAGGTAGAGGAACCGTACACGCTAGCTCTTATTAGTTCTTCTAAAGGTCTTTCAGTGACAGTTACCTTGCATTCTGCCTTTACACTGTTGTCTGATGTTGCAACCAAAATACTACATGTGCCCGGCATAAATGTTTGTACGTTACCATCCTGATCGACTGTTGCGATAGATTCGTTAGAAGACGTCCATGTCAACTCTGAATTGTCTGCGTTTTCAGGGGTGACACTTGCAGTTATACTGAATTTTTCACCTTGCTTTACTGTTTTCTCTACAGGATTAAGAGCTATAATTTCTGCTTTAATTGCTTCAACCGTGACATTACAAGCATATTCTTGACCGTTGACAGTGGTGTATATTTTAGCTTCACCGGCCTTTAAAGCGGTAACAAAAATCACACCGTCCCCTTTAACATCAATTGAAACAACTTTTTCATCTGATACGTTCCATTTGAGGTTGTCGGCTGCACCTTTAGGAGACAATTTATATGTAAGTTCCACTTTGTCCCCTTTCTTCATTGATAACTGCTTGTTGGATAATTCTAGGCTTTCGGCTTGTACCTCTTCGACAGTAACAAAGCATTCTGCTTTTATCTCTCCACCATAATTCATATCAGATCCTTTCACCATAGCAATCACGACTATTTTACCTGCATTCAAAGCGGTAAACTTTCCATTTTCATCAACTTTCCCAACACTATCATCGTGATCAAAAAGATTTACATACCAGTCATACTCCGGCGTTGGAGCACTTTCAGGCGTTTTTTGAACTTTGAATGTGTACTCTTCGCCAACTTTTAAGGTAAGTTCTGTTCTGTCTAGTGTGATGGCGGTTAATCTAGCTTCTTCGTCTTCGTTTGAGCAGGCAAACAATACAGCCATAAACATCATGGCGCAAAAAATCTTCTTCATTTTAATTACTGGTTTAGTTTGTAGGTGTAAAATTATCATTATTACTGATTATAACATTTCTAAAAAACAAACTATTTATCATATGCCTTAATAGGTATTATTTTAATTTACCCATATAAGACACATCATAGGTATTAATATTGATGTTATAATAATACTTATTCAGGAGTCTATCCTGTTTTACTCCGGATATAGGATCGCTTTCTATTTTCTTCTCACTATACACATATTTGATATTCTTGCCGTCAAGATAAGTTGTATCCATTTTGTAAAAAATATCTTCTTCTCCTAAATGATCACCTTGTGGTTTTAGTCCTTCTGTTTCTCCAATCTCTTTTACGAGCTCCCATTTTTTTAAGTTTATTATTTTGTAAGGGATTAGTATATTTTTATCGTTGTCAGAAGATGTAACTGGTGCTACTATTTCATCTGTCAAGAATATCATAATGCTTTTTTTATCATTAATGGAGCCTAAATACTCTCCGAAAAATATAGATTTATTATTATTCCAATATGTAAAATATTTAAATTCCCCGTTATCACCAATTATGTGTAATTTATCTTCTTCCGAAGTAAGCGTAGAATGCACTAAAGACAGATATCTGTCATTCCCTATAAAGGCATATACATTGAAGTCTTTTTCTAACGTTCTTCCTTGATAGTTTAGCTTATCTATTTCTTTAAAATTATTCATGTCAAATGTTGATAAATGCTCTTGATAATTGTAAGATGATAATTCTTTATGATTTTCAACATTGGTATACCATCCACGCAACAAGGTAAAATTATCACATGTCAGCACTACTGAATTTTGGTTATAATGAGAGTATTTCCAATTGTTTTCTTTAGGTAACTCAAAAGAAGATATCTCTTTTCCGTTACTATCAAATTTGCAGATCCAGCCATTATATTTTTTTTGTCCTAATAAAACTTTATGGTTATCCCAAATAAATAATTTGTCAATTGAGTTAATTTCTTCTTTGTTATTAGGATAAAGGTTATTATCATTCAAAAACTGCTCAACAATGCTTATACTAGGCATATCTATTGGCATTTCCTTCTTCTCGTCTCCCGAACAGGCGCAAAGCAATAAAGCCATCATTGAGATGGCACAAAAAATCTTCTTCATTTTATTATAGGTTAATTTTGTAGGCACAAAAGTACCTTGATTGATTAATACAGCCAAGAAAAAGATTGACAAAATGATAGCACATGCTGTAAAATATATTTTTAGGCTTTGATTTACCTTTTGTACAAATTAAATTGTGGTATATCTATAAGCTCGGCTACTTTTGACAACTGACCGAGCTTATTGGTTCCTTACACATCTGAATCTCCAAGTATTGACAAATAATTCTGTAAAGATACATATTCAGCTTCTGACACAAGTCTTTGAAAGTCTTCCGGCGTGTTGTCTATGTGTGAGACCTCCAATGCCTTATAATAACCCAATTTTGCATCGTCAGAGCCTTTAAGATTCACGATAGTATATCCGTTACGCAATAGATATAGATTCATTAATAATCTGGACGTTCTACCATTACCATCAACAAAAGGATGAATACGCACAAGTTCATCATGAAGGTAGGCCGCTATTAAAATAGGGTGTATCTTTTGATCCTCCATTTCTCGGAACTTAATCATAAAGTCCTCCATTTGTTTGTTAATCAAGTATGGCTGCGGAGGTATGTGTCTACTTCCCGATATCATAACGGGAACAGTACGATATTTCCCGGCATTCTCTCGATCTATACCATGAAGAACTAAAGAATGTATTTCTTTGATCGTCCTTTCACTTATTTCTATGTCACTCTTTGCGAAATCCTTAATGTAATCGATAGCCTCTGCATGATTAATTGCTTCTAAATGCTCGCGCATAGACTTCCCCGATATGGTTACACCTTCATTTACGACAAGTTCAGTTTCCTGCAACGTAAGCGTGTTACCTTCTATACGATTACTTTCATAAGTATATTCAATAGCTAAAGCCTCTTCTATCTTTTTTAATGCCTCCGCCGGTAATGGGCGTATTTTAGACAGACGATCTTTCAATGTGTCACACTCCTGTAAAAGTGCTGTTAAATCTTTTTCCATATTTAGTCTATTTTGAGGTTAATATCTTTCCCACAATGAGGGCAAGTAAGAGATAAAGAGTCTTTCTTTGGTTGCTCGAATAGCTTCGTTACCGGAACGTTGAGAGCTAAAGCAATTTTATTTAAAGTTTCTACTGTAGGGTTACCATTTACCATATTTGATAAATTCACCCTATTAATCCCCATCTTATCGGCAAGCTCTGTTATAGTCATGCCTTTTTCTTTGATAACTTCTTTAATTCTTAAATCCATACTGTAATGTTTTAGTTTTCGATACAAATATACAAATAAAAGTTGTTTGTAATCTTATATCGGTACATTTAGACGTTAAAGTAATGTTAAATATTTCTTTTTACTTTGTGTTGTGTACCGTTTTATATTACATTTGCAACGTAATCGAAAATTAAAACGGTACAAAGCAATGGCAACACAGAAATACAACAAAAGCGAAATCATGAAATCTGCTCATACATTATATAAAGAATGTAAGCAGTACGGTAGAACGTTCGGATCATGCCTGAAACAAGCATGGTCATCTGCTAAGGCTATGGTTCGCTTGACTGAACAGAGGGCTGCTTTTCAAAAGCAGATGGAAGAAAGAAAGCATAACGTTGTATTGTCTCATGTTGGCATGAGTAGCTTGTATGCAAACCGGGCTTACTCCGGAGATTAATAGACCATACATTAATTAATATATACAAAATGAAAGCAAATGTGATTTTATCAAAGAGAAGTAGCAGTAATGAGATCAAGGCTTATTTCATTGCTATACTCAAACTGTCGAAGAGCGACGATCCGTTTCCGGCAGACTTGGACGAAGTTTGGCCATTAGTGTACAGTAGAAAGTCTGATGCTACTGACTCATTGAGAAAGAATTTTATTGAGAATGTGGACTTTATTACCATGCGGCAAAATCCGCACGGTGGAAAATTCACTGCAACAGACTACAAACTTTCCATCTCCTGCCTAGAGTACTTTATCGCCCGAAAGGTTCGTCCAGTCTTTGAGGTCTACCGGCAGG
>ENA-OPCN01002223-OPCN01002223.1-human-gut-metagenome-genome-assembly--contig:-NODE-2223-length-11181-cov-3.808646_pt1 | contig 11181 bp, 8 predicted proteins | sample MGYA00241567_ERZ501485 | MGnify/ENA primary metagenome ERZ501485 (study PRJEB25962, sample SAMEA2042579) | human gut metagenome | biome: human gut; feature: human-associated habitat; material: faeces...
GCGGCGGGCGCACTATGTTTTTAAAGCACTGGCGCTTCGGTCAAATCCGGAACAGCCGTCTTGCGTTTTCTGCCGTTGCGGCAGCGGCAGCTTCTGCGGAAATGCCGCGAAGCGCCGCGATCTTTTTTGCCACGAACGGCACGAGGCTCGGGTCATTGCGGCGGCCCCTGAACGGCTCCGGGGCCATATAGGGGCAGTCCGTTTCGATGAGGATGCGGTCCAGCGGGATCTTTTCCGCGACCTCGACCGCCTTGCGCGCGTTTTTGAACGTGACCACGCCGGTAAAGCCGATGTACCAGCCGCGCTTTACCAGCTCCTTCGCCATCTCATAGCTGCCGGAAAAGCAGTGGAACACGCCGGTCACGTCCGGGAAATCGCTGACGATGCGCAGTCCGTCCTCATGCGCCTCGCGCTCATGGATCACGACGGGAAGCGACAGCTCCTGCGCAAGCTTCATCTGCATCCGGAACGCCCGCTGCTGCACGTCTCTCGGAGGGTCTTCGTAATGATAATCCAGACCGATCTCTCCGATGGCCTTCACGCGCGGGTCCTTGCACAGCGCGCGGTATTCCCCGATCCGCGCCTCGTCCACCTGCTCCGCGTCGTCCGGGTGGCTGCCGACGGCGGCCCAGATCCAGTCGTACTGATGGGCCAGCTCGACCGCGTGATGGGACGACGGGCCGTCGCAGCCGATCTCCATCATGCCGGTGACGTCCGCTGCGCGCATTTTTTCCACAATGTTCACAAAGTCCTGTGCAAAACAGTCCTCGCCCAGATGGGCGTGAGAATCAAAATACATGGCTTACTCCTTATTCTGCTCCAGCCAGATGAGCAGCACCGCGATATCCGCGGGCGATACGCCCGAAATGCGGCTGGCCTGTCCGACGGACAGGGGGCGGATTTCGCTCAGCTTCTGCCGCGCCTCGACGCGCAGGCCCTGAATGGACAGATAATCGATCGACTCCGGCAGGAGCCTGCCCTCCTCGCGGGCGAATTCCTCAACCTGCTTCTGTTGGCGGGCGATATAGCCCGCGTATTTCATGCGGATCTCAACGGCCTCGCGGATGACGGGCGGCAGATCGGGCCGCTCCGGGTCAAAGGGGGCCAGATCATCATAACTCAGCTGCGGCCGGCGCACCAGATCGGCAAGCCGCGCCGAGCCTTCGACCGGCGCGGTGTCATGCGCGCGGAGCATCTCGTTCAGCGCTTCGCTTTCGGCCACGCCCGTGGCCTCCAGCCGTTTGATCTCCTGCGCGACCGTGCGGTATTTTTCCTGCACGGCGGTATCCTGCGCGTCCGAGACGAGGCCGATGCGGCGGCCGATGGGCGTCAATCGCTCGTCGGCGTTGTCCTGCCGGTGCAGGAGCCGGTATTCTGAGCGCGAGGTCATGATGCGGTACGGCTCGTTCGTGCCCTTCGTGACCAGATCGTCGATGAGCGTGCCGATATAGCCGTCGGAGCGCTTTAAGACCATCGGCTCTTCGCCTTTTATCTTCAGCGCCGCGTTCACGCCCGCGACGAAGCCCTGCACGGCGGCCTCCTCATAGCCGGACGAACCGTTGAACTGGCCCGCGCCGTAAAGGCCGGGGATCTTTTTGCTTTCGAGCGTCGGCAGAAGCTCGGTCGGGTCGATGCAGGCATATTCAATGGCGTAGGCCGGGCGCATCATCTCCGCGTGCTCCAGCCCCCTGATGGTGTGGAGCATTTCGAGCTGCACATCCTCCGGAAGCGAGGAGGAAAGGCCCTGAATGTATAATTCGTCCGTATACAGCCCGCATGGCTCGACAAACAGCTGGTGGCGGGACTTGTCCGGGAAGCGGTCGATCTTTGTCTCGATGGACGGGCAATAGCGCGGGCCGACGGATTCGATCATGCCGTTAAAGAGCGGAGACCGGTCATGGTTGGCCTTGATGATCTCGTGCGTTTTTTCGTTCGTATAGGTCAGATAGCAGACCGCCTTGTTTTCCGGCGGTGTTTCGGTCGAAAACGAGAAGGGAACCGGGTACTGATCGCCGGGCTGCAGCTCCATCTGCGACACGTCGATTGAACGGCGGTTCACACGCGGCGGCGTGCCGGTCTTGAACCGGCGCATCCGAAGGCCGAGCGCAGCCAGCTGCTCCGCAAGGCCGATGCCTGCCTGCATCCCGTCCGGGCCGGAGGAATAGGCGCAGTCGCCGGTGATGACGCGTGCGTCCAGATACGTGCCGGAGGCGATCACGCAGGCCTTGACGGAATAGACCGCGCCGAGGCGCGTGACGACAGCGGACACATGGCCGTCCGTCAGGCGAAGCTGCGTGACCATGGCCTGCTTGAGATCAAGATGCTCCTGCCGCTCAAGCGTGCGCTTCATATCCTCCTGATAGCGCCGCCGGTCGGCCTGCGCGCGGAGGGAGTGGACAGCGGGGCCCTTGCCAAGGTTCAGCATCCGGTACTGGATGCACGAGCGGTCGGCGGCCTTTGCCATTTCCCCGCCCAGCGCGTCAAGCTCCCGCACCAGATGGCCCTTGCCCGTGCCGCCGATGGCGGGGTTGCAGGGCATATTGCCGACGGCATCCAGATTGATCGTGAACACGACCGTCTCCAGCCCCATCCGCGCACAGGCTAGTCCTGCCTCAATCCCGGCGTGTCCCGCGCCGATCACGGCGATATCATACCGCCCAGCGTCAAATTCCATAGATATCCCTCCAATACGGGTGCTATTTTATCAGTAAATATACCCGATTGCAAGAAGTGTGGCCGCACGCGGAAAAAAATTCCGCCGCGACAGCGTTCGGCAGACTTTTCCCTCTGCGGGTGCTATCTTATAGCTACAGCTTATCCAATGCGAGCGCACTTCATATCCCTGGCAGCGGCCCAGGCCGCCGCCAAATCCCACAACCCCATCTTCCCCCGGCCAGAGCTGGCCGGGGGTCTTTTTTGATCGTACGGTGCTGCCCTTACGCATACCCGTACATACCGCGCACGGAGACTTCTCCGGAGGCGACGGCGGCTTTTGTCCCGTCGGGGTAGGTAACGAGAAGGGCCGCCTCTTCGTCGATGCCGTCGGCGTGGGCGTAGGTCACGTCGTCGCCCCGGACGAGCTTGACGTCCTGTCCGATGGTGATGCAGTGGGCGGCAAATTCCCGCAGCCAGGCGTCTTTTTCGGTGAACAGGGCCTGCTCCAGTTCGCAAAGCGACCGGACGAGGGCGGCGGCGAGGCGGGCGCGGTCGGGCTTCTGGCCGGTAAAGGCCTCCAGACTGGCCGACATGGCGCTGACCTCCGGCGGCAGGTCGACGCGGGCGCAGTTGATGCCGATGCCAACGACGGCGTAGTCGACCTCGCGCGATTCGGCCTCGATGCCGATCTCAGTGAGGATGCCGCAGAGCTTCTTCCCGCCGAGCACAAGATCGTTCGTCCATTTGATATCGGGATACACGCCGCTGACCGCGAAGACCGCCCGTGCGGCGGCGACCGCAGCCATGGCCGTGAGGTGCATGAGGGCTTCCGGCTTTGCGTGCGGGCGCAGGATCACGCTGAAATACAGACCGCCCGGCGGGGAGACGAAGGTACGGCTCCGGCGGTCTGGCAGCCGGTCAGGATGGCCGTGCCGTCCGGCGCACCCTCGGCGGCAAGGCGCTTGCAGGCGTTGTTCGTGGAATCCACGCTGGGCACGGCTGTCACCAGCGTCTGCCACGGATGGCCGGACAGGTGAGCACGCACAAGGGCCGTATCGAGCCGGTCTGGAACGGATGCGAGCGTATAGCCGCGCTTCGGCGCGGCGTCGATCCCATAGCCCTCCTGCCGCAGCTGGTCGATGGTCTTCCAGACGGCGGCCCGGGTCACGCCGAGGGTCTTGCAGATGCCCTCGCCGGAGACAGGCTCCTGTGCGTTCAACAGCATGGAGAGAACTTCTTCTTTCAACATGATAAATATCCCCTTGATTTTTCGTTCAGTTTCGTGTATTGTAAACCTGTTTCTAAATTTGGTTTACAAAAGGAGAACTTCTTATGCAGCACAGAAAGACCTTGATGCTGGTTCTGACGGCACTGTTCGCCGCGCTGACGGCGATCGGCGCCTTTTTCAAAATTCCCTTCGCGCTGGCGGCGATCTCGCTGCAATTCCTGTTCACAGCCATGGCCGGCATTCTGCTCGGCGCGGGCTACGGCGCGCTGTCGCAGGCCGTGTATGTGCTGATCGGACTGGTGGGCGTGCCGATCTTCGCGCTGGGCGGCGGATTTTCGTATGTTCTGCAGCCGACGTTCGGGTTCCTGCTGGGGCTGATCCCGTCGGCGTTTGTGATCGGGAAGCTGGCGAAGCGGCCCCTGACCTTCTGGGGGACGGCGCTTGCCATGCTGGCAGGGCTGGCCGTTCTGTATGCTATCGGCGTGCCGTATATGGCGCTGATCGCGAACGCATATCTGGGCAAGGGGCTGACATTCTGGCAGGTCATCAAGAACGGTATGCTGATCTATCTGCCGGGCGACCTTTTGAAGATCGCACTTGGAAGCTTTTTGTGCGTCGCCATCACGCGGCGGCTGCCGCAGGTCTTCGCCGCGGCCTGATATCCGCTTTTCTTTTATAGAATCACACTTTTTCCCGCTTGTCAACCTGCCGCATCAGCGGTTCTTGCTAAAAGCGCCCAAACAGGCGTATCCCGTTTCGTGCATTTTTCCGAATTGCGCCTTGACAGACACGCGGCAAACCGGTACAATGTAGGGTAGGATTTGTATGGCTGTAATGGGACTTGGGGAAGCTCATTGCGCTTTATGATTCAAATCGCCGGAGTGCCGGCGTACCCAATACTGAAAACAGGAGGTGTGATTCGCAGTTTATGGAATTTAATACGCTATGCCTCATCCTTAGCATCGCGGCAGTCGTGCTCTGCGCGGTCTTCTTCGCGGCCGGCGTTCTGTACCGCAAAAAGGTTGCGGAAAAGCAGATCGGTTCCGCCGAAGAGGAAGCCCGGCGCATCATCAACGAAGCCATCAAGGGCGGAGAAAGCAAAAAGCGCGAAATGCTGCTCGAAGCGAAGGAAGAGATCCATAAATCACGCAGCGAATACGAACAGGAGGTCAAGGAGCGCCGCGCGGAAGTCTCCAAGCAGGAGCGCCGTCTGCAGCAGAAGGAAGAAGCCCTTGACAAGAAGATCAATCTTCACGAGAAGAAAGAGGACGAGCTGGCCAAGAAGATCGCGGCCATCGACAAGAAGCAGGAAGAGGTCGACTCTCTCAAGCGCAGCCAGATGGAGGTTCTGGAAAAGATCTCCGGCCTGACGCAGGACGAGGCCAAGGCCTACATCCTCAAGGGCGTGGAAGACGACGTGCGCCACGAGACCGCGATGAAGATCAAGGAGATCGAGACGCAGATGAAGGAGGAGGCCGATCAGACGGCCCGCGAGATCATCGCCACCGCCATCCAGCGCTGCGCGGCAGACCATGCCGCCGAAACGACCGTCTCCGTCGTACCGCTGCCCAACGATGAGATGAAGGGCCGCATCATCGGCCGCGAGGGCCGCAACATCCGCACGCTCGAAACCATCACCGGCGTTGACCTCATCATCGACGATACCCCGGAGGCCATCACCGTCTCCTCGTTCGATCCCGTCCGCCGCGAGGTCGCGCGGCTTGCGCTTGAAAAGCTCATCGCCGACGGCCGCATCCATCCGACCCGCATTGAGGACATGGTCGAAAAGGCCCGCCGCGAGGTCGACCACACCATCAAGGTCGAGGGCGAACGCGCCACGTTCGAAACGGGCGTGCACAATCTGCACCCCGAGCTGATCAAGCTCCTGGGCCGCCAGAAATACCGCACGTCCTACGGCCAGAACGTTCTGAACCACTCCATTGAGGTCGCGCACATTGCGGGCCTGATGGCGTCCGAGCTGGGCGTCGACGTGACGCTGGCAAAGCGCGCAGGCCTGCTGCACGACCTCGGCAAATCCGTCGACCACGAGATGGAAGGCAGCCACGTCCAGCTGGGCGTCGAGCTTTCCAGAAAGTACAAGGAGAACCCCGTCGTCATCAACGCCATCGAGGCGCACCATGGCGACGTTGAGCCGCAGACCGTCATCGCCTGTCTCGTGCAGGCAGCCGACGCGATCTCCGCTGCACGCCCCGGTGCACGCCGTGAGAACGTCGAGAACTATATCCGCAGGCTCGAAAAGCTCGAAGAGCTGACGAACTCCTTCCCCGGCGTTGAGAAAGCCTACGCCATTCAGGCCGGCCGCGAGGTCCGCGTAATGGTAAAGCCCGAGGAGGTCACGGAGGACAACATGATCCTTCTGGCCCACGATCTTGCCAAGAAGATCGAGTCCGAACTCGAATACCCCGGCCAGATCAAGGTCAACGTCATCCGCGAAACAAAAGCAGTCGAATACGCAAAATAAAACCAGCAGCGCCCGGGTCATGCCCGGGCGCTGTTTTTATGGTCAACGATACACGTAAGCAATAAAGAAAAGATTGGGAAAAGAAAACAAGCCCCTTGTCATGCGCTTCCGTAGGCATGACAAGGGGCAGTGTTGGTCTATGAAACCTTAAATTTCCGGCTTTCCAGAACCGCCTGCTCGTCGCAGCGGTTGTTTTTTTCGTTTTCCTCGTGGCCCTTGACCCAGTGATAGTGCATCTCATGCTGGCTCACAAGGCCGAGGAGCATTTCCCAGAGGTCGGGGTTCAGGGCGGGCTTTTTATCGGACTTGACCCAGCCCTTTTTTCGCCAGCCCCATGCCCAGCCCTTTTCCAGCGCGTCAATGACATACTTGGAATCGGAATACAGCTCCACGATGCACGGCTCGCGCAGGGCAAGCAGGGCCTGGATGACGGCGGTGAGTTCCATGCGGTTGTTCGTGGTGCGCGCTTCGCCGCCGGAGATCAGCTTCTCGTGTCCGTTGTATTCCAGAATCGCACACCAGCCGCCGGGGCCGGGATTGCCGGAGCAGGCCCCGTCGGTATAGATGGTTACTGTTTTCATACAAAATCGTTTCCATCAGATGTGCTGATTTCCGGTTCCGGATTCTGGTTCTCCGCAGGCTCTTCCGGCTCGCGGTCGACGCGGTCGACGGAAATGACGCGGCTGCCGGCTTCAAGCCGCATGAGAATGACGCCCTGCGTGTCGCGGCCGTAGATGTTGATATCCGCCGCCGCCATGCGGATGAGCACACCGCCGTTTTCGATCAGCATGATATCATCCGCATCGTCCACGATCGCCACGCCCGCGATTCTGCCGGTCTTGGCCGTGATGTTATAGCCCTTGAGGCCCTTGCCGCCGCGGTTCTGCGGACGGCGCTGGCCGTCCTCACCGAGGCGCAGATAGGCTTCGATCTCCGTGCGTTTGCCGTAGCCGTATTCCGTGACGGAAAGCAGCTGCTTGGCCTTCGCGGCGATGCCCGCGCCGACCACATAGTCGCCCGCGTCCAGCATCATGCCGCGCACACCGGCCGCGTCGCGGCCCATGACGCGCACGTCGTTTTCGTTGAAGCAGATGACCATGCCGTTCGCGCTTGCAAGCAGGATATTCTGCTTGCCGTCGGTCTTCATGACAGCGATCAATTCATCGCCCTCCGAGAGCGTCAGCGCGCGGATACCGGCCTTGCGCGCGGTATTGAGGCTTGCCAGCTCCAGCCGCTTGACGGTGCCGTTTCTGGTGACGAAGACGAGATAATCCTCGTCGAACTCATGCACGGTGATACCCGCCGTGACCTTCTCGCCCGGCTCAAACGGGAGAATGTTGACCAGATTCGTGCCCTTGGCCGTGCGGCCTGCCTCCGGGATCTGATAGCCCTTGCGGCGGTGCACCTTGCCGAGGTTCGTGAAGAAGAGGATATAATCATGTGTGGAGGCGGTGAACACACCCTCTACGAAGTCTTCTTCCTTCGTCGTCATGCCCGTGACGCCTCTGCCGCCGCGCTTCTGGCTGCGGTAGGTCGAGGCGGGAACGCGCTTGCAGTAGCCCGCGTGGGAGAGCGTGAAGACGCACTGTTCTTCTTCGATCAGGTCTTCAATGTCGATCTCGTCCTCGACGTCCTGAATTTCAGTCAGGCGGTCGTCGCCGTATTTGTCGCGGATGGCAGTCAGCTCGTCCTTCAGGACGCCTTTGAGCATTTCCTCGTTCGACAGCAGCTCGCGGTAATATTCGATGCGCTTTTCAAGCTCTGCGTATTCCGCCTCGAGCTTTTCGCGCTCCAGACCCTGCAGGCGCTTGAGCTGCATGTCCAGCACGACCTGCGCCTGAATTTCGGACAGATTGAACCGCTCCATCAGGCGCTCTTTCGCGTTGTCGTAGCTTTCGCGGATGGTCTTGATAACCTCGTCGATGTTGTCTTCGGCGATGAGCAGGCCCTGCAGCACGTGCTGCCGGTCGAGCGCTTTTTTGAGGTCGTACTGCGTCCGCTTTGTGATGATCTCCTCCTGGAAGGCGAGATATTCATCGAGCATATGGCGCAGGGACAGAATCTTCGGCTGCTGCTGGTTGTTGACCAGCGCAAGCATCGTCACGCCGAACGTCGTCTGCATCTGCGTCTGGGCAAACAGGCGATTCAGAACGACCTGCGGGTTCGCGTCCTTTTTGAGTTCAATGACGACGCGCATACCGTTGCGGTCCGTCTCGTCGCGGATGTCGGAAATGCCCTCAAGGCGCTTGTCGCGCACCTGCTCGGCCATGTTGGCGATGAGCTGGCGCTTGTTGACCTGATAGGGAAGCTCAGTGACGATGATACGCTCGCGGTTCTGGCCGAATTCCTCAAACTCCGTCCGGGCGCGGACGGTGATCTTGCCGCGGCCCGTGGCATACGCGGCGCGGATGCCGCTGCGGCCCATGATAATGCCCTTTGTCGGGAAATCCGGACCCTTAATATAGTCCATGAGGTCTGCCAGCTCTGCCTCCGGGTTTTCCAGAATGCAGATACAGGCGTTGATGACCTCGGTCAGATTATGCGGCGGGATATTTGTCGCCATGCCGACGGCGATACCGGACGAGCCGTTGACCAGCAGATTCGGGAAGCGCGAGGGAAGAACGCGCGGTTCCTTTCTCGATTCGTCAAAGTTCGGGTCCCACAGAACCGTTTCCTTGTCGATATCGCGCAGCATCTCGTTGCAGAGCTTCGACATACGCGCCTCGGTGTAACGATAGGCCGCAGGGGGATCGCCGTCAACGGAACCGAAGTTGCCGTGGCCGTCGACAAGCGGATAGCGCATGGAGAAATCCTGCGCCAGACGGACCATCGCGTCATAGACCGACGCATCGCCGTGCGGATGATACCGGCCCAGCACGTCGCCGACGCACGTCGCCGACTTCTTGAACGGCTTGTCGGAGGTCAGACCGTCCTCGTACATGGCGTAGAGAATGCGCCGGTGGACGGGCTTCAGACCGTCGCGTACATCGGGCAGCGCACGGCCGACAATGACGGACATCGCGTAGTCGATGTACGAGCTTTTCATCTCATGCACAAGCTCCGACTGCACGATCCGCTGTTCGGGGAACATGATATCCTCGGGCTTGTAGTCTTTTTTATGTGCCATTTATGCTTTCTCCTTTGTAGGGGCGGACGACTCTGTCCGCCCCAGGGAAGTTGCGTGTTCAGAACTGCTCATTTACAAACAGGGCATTTCTTCCGGGCGGACAGAGCCGTCCGTCCCCTGCGATTTCTTCCAGACAGGTCAGATATCCAGATTCACGACGTATTTCGCGTTTTCCTCGATGAACTCCTTGCGCGGCTCGACGGCCTCGCCCATCAGGACGGTGAAGATCTGGTCGGCCTGCACGGCGTCTTCGAGCGTGATGCGGCGGAGCGTGCGCGTAGTGGGGTCCATGGTCGTCTCCCACAGCTCGTGCGGGTTCATTTCGCCAAGGCCCTTGTACCGGGCAATATCGATCTTCGCGTTCGGGTTGTCCGCGCGCATTTCGGCGGAGATCTGATCGCGCTCCGGGTCGGAATACGCCACGCGCTGCGTCTTGCCGCGCGAGAGCTTGTAAAGCGGCGGGACGGCGGAATAGACATAGCCGTGCTCGATCAGGGGCCGCATGAAGCGGAAGAAGAATGTGAGCAGGAGCGTGCGGATATGGCTGCCGTCCACGTCGGCATCGGCCATGATGATGACCTTGTGATAGCGCAGCTTGTCGAGATTGAATTCGTCGCCGATGCCGGCGCCGAGCGCGGTAATGACCGGCTGGAGCTTGTCGTTGCCGTAGACCTTGTCGGCACGGGCCTTTTCCACGTTCAGCATCTTTCCCCAGAGGGGGAGGATGGCCTGGAAGCGGGAATCTCTACCCTGCGTGGCCGAACCGCCTGCGGAATCGCCCTCGACGATGTAAAGCTCGGTGAGCGTGGGGTCGGTGTCGTTGCAGTCGCGCAGCTTGTCCGGCATCTGTCCGGATTCGAGGCCGGTCTTGCGGCGGATGGCCTCGCGGGCCTTCCTGGCGGCCTCGCGTGCGCGGTTGGCCATCATGGCTTTGTCGAGAATGAGTTTGCCGACGGCGGGGTTTTCCTCAAGGAATTCCGTCAGCTGCTGCGTGACGATGTTGCTGACAAGCGTGCGCATGGAGGCGTTGCCGAGCTTGGCCTTTGTCTGGCCCTCGAACTGCGCCTCGGTCAGCTTGACGGAAACGATGGCGGTCAGACCTTCGCGCACATCGTCGCCGGTGACCTTGTCGTCGCCCTTGATATAGCCCTTTTTGACGCCGTAGGCGTTGAGCACGTTTGTCAGCGCCCGCTTAAAGCCCTCCTCGTGCATACCGCCTTCTGGGGTATGGATATCGTTTGCAAACGAGACGATGTTGGAGTTGAACGAGTCGTTATACTGCAGCGCGACCTCCGCCGTGTCGTCTCCCTTGGAGCCGGACATATAGATGACCTGCTCGTGGATCGGCGTTTTGTGGCGGTTGTACCAGCGGACAAATTCGCGGATACCGCCCTCGTAGCACATGGAGTCCATGCGTTCCTTTTCGGGCTTGTCGGCGGATTCGATGCGCTCGTCGCGGATGGTGATATGCAGACCGGCGTTCAGGAACGCCTGCTCGCGCATACGGGTATGGAGCGTTTCGTAGTCATATTCCAGCGTGTCGAACATCTCGGGGTCGGGCTTGAAGGTGACCTTCGTGCCGTGCTTGTCCGTGGTGCCGATGACGCGCATTTCCTGGGTAATATGGCCGCGGGAGAATTTCATCTGATAAATTTTCCCGTCCTTGCTGACCTCAACCTCCAGCCACTC
>ENA-OPCN01002224-OPCN01002224.1-human-gut-metagenome-genome-assembly--contig:-NODE-2224-length-11181-cov-1.806399_pt1 | contig 11181 bp, 10 predicted proteins | sample MGYA00241567_ERZ501485 | MGnify/ENA primary metagenome ERZ501485 (study PRJEB25962, sample SAMEA2042579) | human gut metagenome | biome: human gut; feature: human-associated habitat; material: faeces...
AGTAAGTGCATTAGCAGAAATAAGACGAAGATTTAAAAAAGAAAGGACAGGAATGTTCGACCACGAATATATCAATCCGACAGTTGCGATGTCGCCTAAAAAGGCTTTCTATGCTGACAAAGAGTCATTGCCAGTTAAAGAGACAATAGGAAGAATCTGCAGTGAATTTGTAATGTGTTATCCGCCGGGAATACCGATTTTAGCACCGGGAGAAATGATAACAGAAGAAATACTTACATATATATCATATGCAAAGGAAAAAGGCTGTTTTATGACAGGACCTGAAAGTATGGATATAACAAGATTAAATGTTGTAAAGGAGGAGAAGTAATCAGATGGAATTATGGTTTACTGAAAAACATACATCAGATGTTAATTTTTCAATTAAAGTTAACAGACAATTATTTAGTACACAGAGTGATTATCAGAGAATAGATGTATTTGATTCAAGGAATTTGGAAGATTTCTGACTCTCGACGGATATATGATGCTTACTGAAAAAGACGAATTTATATATCATGAGATGATTGTACATGTACCAATGGCGGTTCATCCTAATGTAAAGAAGGTATTAGTTATAGGCGCAGGAGATGGTGGTGTAATAAGAGAATTATGCAGATATTCATCCATTGAACACATAGATATGGTTGAAATAGATGAACTTGTCGTAGAAGTGTGTAAAAAATATCTTCCGCTTACAGCATGCAGCTTAGATGATGAAAGAGTCCATATTACATATCAGGATGGTCTTAAATACGTGCGCAACCACGAAAATGAATATGATTTAATAATTGTAGATTCTACGGACCCGTTTGGACCAGGCGAAGGACTTTTTACCAAGGAATTCTATGGTAATTGCTATAAAGCACTTAAAGAAGATGGTATAATAGTTAATCAGCATGAAAGTCCATTCTATAGTGAAGATGCACTGGCTATGCAAAGAGCACATAAGCGTATAGTTGAAAGTTTTAAGATAAGTAAGGTATATCAGGCACATATTCCTACATATCCGTCAGGACATTGGTTATTTGGATTTTCATCTAAGAAATATCATCCGACCAAGGACTTTAGCGGTGCTAAATGGGATATGTTAGGTATACAGACAAGGTATTATAATACCAGACTTCATGTTGGTGCATTTGCACTTCCTAATTATGTAGAGGAGCTGTTAAGAGATGTGGAATAGAAATATTGAAAACTTTATTGGTTGTGAATCTGATTTTGAAAATGCGGATATTGTTATATTTGGTGCTCCATTTGATTCGACAACATCATACAGACCTGGTACACGTTTTGCAAGTAAGACAATAAGAAGTGAGTCATATGGAATTGAGACATATAGTCCATATCAGGACAGAGATTTAGAGGATATTAAGGTATTCGATGGTGGGGATATAGAACTGCCATTTGGCAATCCGAGAAAAGCTCTTGATATGATTGGTGAAAAGACTGCTTTAATTCTTGAAAATGGAAAGATACCATGTATGATCGGTGGAGAACATTTAGTGACATTAGGTGCATTTGAAAAGGTTTATGAAAAATATCCTAATGTAAGGGTGATCCATTTCGATGCCCATACAGACCTGAGAGATGAGTATTTAGGTGAAAATCTTTCACATGCTTCAGTTATCAGAAGAATATGGGACCTTGTAGGAGATGACAGAATATATCAGTTCGGTATAAGAAGTGGTGAAAGAAATGAATTCTACTGGGCAAAAGAACATACAACACTTAATAAGTTCAATTTTGACAGATTAGAAGATGCTATAAGAGAATGTAAAGGTTATCCGGTATATTTTACTATCGATTTAGATGTGTTAGATCCATCAATATTTCCTGGAACAGGAACTCCGGAAGCTGGAGGCGTTACATTCCTAGAACTTCTCAGTGCGATTATAAAAGTATCAGAATTAAATATTGTAGGAATGGACGTTAATGAACTGGCACCTAATTTAGATACTTCAGGAGTATCTACAGCGGTTGCATGCAAGATTATAAGAGAATTATTACTTTCCATAAGAAAAAATTAATGTAAGAAAGGTTAAAATGGTGAATCAGAATGGGTAAAGCTTTAATAATAGGTTGTGGTGGAGTTGCAGGAGTTGCAATCCATAAATGCTGTCAGAACAGTGAAGTATTTGAAGAAATAATGATTGCAAGCAGAACAAAGAGTAAATGTGATAAATTAAAAGAAGAATTAAAAGATAAGACAAAAACAATTATACATACAGCAAAGGTAGATGCAGATAGTGTAGATGAATTAATTGAACTTATTAATGGATTTAAGCCTGATGTTGTATTGAATCTTGCTCTTCCTTATCAGGATTTAACAATAATGGATGCGTGCCTTGCAACTAAGACACATTATGTAGATACAGCTAATTATGAACCTCTTGACACAGCAAAGTTTGAATATAAATGGCAGTGGGCATATCGTGAGAAATTCAAGGAAGCAGGAATAACAGCACTCTTAGGAAGTGGTTTTGATCCGGGAGTAACAGGTGTATTCAGTGCATATGCTTTAAAACATGAATTTGATGAAATTAATTATATAGATATATTGGATTGTAATGGCGGCGATCATGGCTATCCTTTTGCTACAAATTTTAATCCTGAGATTAATATAAGAGAAGTTTCGGCAAATGGAAGTTATTGGGAAGATGGAAAGTGGGTTGAAACTAAGCCGATGGAAATAAAAAGAGAGTATAATTTTAAAGGTGTAGGTAAAAAAGATATGTATCTTTTACATCATGAGGAATTAGAATCACTTGGAATAAATATACCGGGAATTAAGAGAATCAGATTCTTTATGACGTTTGGACAGAGCTATCTTACACATCTTAAATGTTTAGAAAATGTTGGAATGACATCAATTGAACCTATAGAATTTGAAGGAAAACAAATTGTACCATTACAATTTCTAAAGGCGGTATTACCTGATCCTGCAAGTTTAGGTCCAAGAACAGTTGGAAAGACTAATATAGGATGTATATTCAGAGGCAAGAAAGATGGCAAAGATAAGACATATTATCTGTATAATATTTGTGACCATCAGGAATGCTATAAAGAGGTTGGTTCACAGGCAATCAGTTATACAACAGGTGTTCCTGCAATGATTGGTGCAATGCTTGTAATGACAGGTGTGTGGAAAGGTCCTGGTGTATTTAATATCGAGGAATTTGATCCTGATCCATTTATGGAAGCACTTAATAAGTTTGGACTTCCTTGGGAAGAAGATTTTAATCCAGTATTAGTAGATTAATCAGAAATAGATGTAGAAATTATTGCAGAACAGAATTCAATGTTTTGCGATAATTTCTACAATATGATAAGTTTGCAAAATGGAGAGTTTTATGGAAGATAATTTTGAAATATATAAATTAAGTATTAGACAGGCACTTTATATATGTGAAAAATATGAAGGAAACGGATATTTATTTGATAAAGGAGAATTGCAGGAATATTTTCAGGATGACTTACTGCGTATGGGATATTTACTTGCAACTATGGATGGTGTTTTGTGCTACAGAGAGAAGAAAATTCTATGTTCTACATTCGACATTATTGAAAATGAAGAGCTTCTTAGAAAATATTACTGGGAAGATGTCTGTCTTAAAAATAATTTTTTGACAAAGATTCCAAAATCAATACTATATGTGCTTAGTGAAGAAAGAAAAATCATGAAGAAATCAATGAATATTTTTCTTAAGGATACAAGAATTCTATACAAAGCATTAAAACAGTTCGGATATGGTGTAATAAGTAGTAATACAATACAGTTTCCATACCAGATGATGGCATTTGAAGATATGTTAAGAAATATTCTCAATCTTATTCTGAATGCAGAAGATATGGATATATATTTTGATGAAGTAGAAATTGATAAAACAGAATCTAATTTCAATAAGGTAATGTTAAGCAGAGGCGATTATACTGATAAATCACAAAATTTCTATGCGCGTGCAAATATGAGAGATGAAAATGCGTATTATAATCCTTATTCCGGAGATAAAAGTTTTACCGGATATTATGATTTAAAAGGCAGCTCAAAAAGTGAAAGTGTGAATATCAATTTTAGTATAAAAAGAGATTATTCAATGAGTGGCTCTGTTAAAGAAATGTATGAAAATAAAGTACCTGAATCATTAAGAAATAATCCTGATTATCATAGATATGTAGATGGAAATATGGAACCTTCAGCTAATATCAAGGCTTTACTTGATGATATAGATTCAATGATTGGTTTAGACGGAGTGAAGAAAGAGATTCACAGTCTTGTAAACATTTTACAGGTGCAGAAGATAAGAAAAGAAAGAGGCTTAAAATATCCTGTAATGAGCAATCATCTTGTATTCATAGGTAATCCGGGAACAGGTAAGACAACGGTTGCAAGAAAAATCGGTCAGATATATAAATGCCTTGGATTGCTAGAAAAGGGTGATTTAACAGAAACAGACCGTTCAGGACTTGTTGCAGGTTATATGGGACAGACTGCCGAAAAGGTTCAGGAAGTCGTTGAGAAAGCTATGGGTGGTATACTGTTTATTGATGAAGCATATGCACTTACAAGTTATGAGAATAATGGCGGAGATTTTGGACAAGAGGCAGTTGATACATTGCTTAAACTAATGGAGGATAACAGAGACAGACTGATTGTAATTGTTGCGGGTTATCCTGAGCCTATGGAGAAATTTTTAGACTCTAATCCGGGACTTCGTTCAAGATTTAACAAATATATACAGTTTGAAGACTATTCGGTTAGTCAGTTAGTTGATATATTTATTGAAATGTGTACATCTCAGGACTTTATAATAGGAGAGGGTGTTAAAGAAGAGCTTGCCCTTAAAATTGGTGTTATGGTTGCTAATGCAGGCGAAAATTTTGCTAACGCAAGAGAAATACGAAATTATTTTGAAAATGTTGTTGCAAAGCAGGCAGAGAGACTTATGAAGAAGTCATATGATGAAATAAATGGTGATGCATTGCTTACAATTGAAAAGGAAGATTTATAATGAAGTATACGTATGATAATATTCCTACTCCATGCTTTGTGGTGGAGGAAGATTTGCTAGAGAAAAATCTGAAAATCTTAAGAAATGTTATGGATAGAACAGGTTGTCATATTCTGTTAGCACAGAAATGTTTTTCAATGTTTTATACATATCCGCTGATTGGTAAATATTTATCAGGGACAACAGCAAGTGGACTATACGAAGCCAGACTTGGTAAAGAATATATGGGCGGTGAAACACACGTATATTCAGCCGCTTACAGAGATGATGAGATAGATGAAATCTTAGAAATCTGTGACCATATAGTATTTAATTCCCAGTCACAATGGAGCAGATATAAGGAAAAGGCAATTAAGGCAGGCAAGAAGTACGGCCTTAGAATTAATCCTGAATATTCAACACAGGAGGGTCATGAGATATATGATCCATGTGCTAAATATTCGAGAATGGGAATAACATTAGATAATTTTAAGAAAGCTGATTTAGATGGAATATCAGGCTTACATTTTCATACATTATGTGAGCAGAATTCAGATGATTTACTTTAAACTCTTGAAATAATCGAAGAAAAATTCGGATATGCATTGTATGATATGGAATGGATTAATTTCGGTGGCGGACATCATATAACAAGAGAAGATTACGATATCGAAACATTGATAAAATGCATAATTCATATGAAAGAGAAATATAATCTTGAAGTGTATATTGAACCTGGAGAAGCGGTTGCACTCAATGCAGGCTATCTTGTTACAACTGTTTTAGACATTATTGAAAATGAAAGAAACATTGCAATTTTAGATACTTCAGCAGCCTGCCATATGCCTGATGTCTTAGAAATGCCATATACACCATTAATATGTGACAAAACCTGCGATAATAATGGTATCAGATACAGACTTGGAGGTCCTACATGTCTTGCCGGAGATATAATTGGCGATTATTATTTTAAAGAGCCGTTGAAAGTCGGAGACAGGATTAAGTTCTGTGATATGGCAATTTATTCTATGGTTAAAACTAATACATTTAATGGAATGAAGCTTCCATCAATTGCATATGAAAAAGACGGAGAGATACAAATTATAAAAGAATTTGGTTATGATGACTTCAAAATGAGATTATCATAACAGGTTGTTGTCAGTACGGAATTCTTTAATTATTCTGCAAGGCATTTTAGAAAGAATTATGACTCTGTCACTGATTGATAAAGCCTCATCAATATTAGAAGATATAAAAATAGCACTTTTGTGTTCTAAATGAATAAGATTAATAATATCTGTTCTGATAGCTGAACGGGCTTCACTGTTAAATGAGGTAAAAGGCTCATCTAAAAGAAGTAAATCAGGCTCAGAAGCAAGAACTTTGATAAGAGCAGCTTTTTTATCACAGCATTTGCAGGAATTAATGTTTGAACATTTTTCAGAAAAAGATGAATTGATTTCAGGGTGTTTATAGAGGGATGGTGGATTATTATAGTATTTCGAGAAATTACGGTAGATATTATGCCATTGGAATAAATCGCCATTCTGAACCATATATCCGATATGGGTTTTATTGCAGCTTATATATCCGCAGGTGGGACTGGTCAGACCGCAGATTATAGAAAGTATGGTGCTTTTACCACATTTTTCAGGACCGATTATAGATATAATTTCACCAGGAAATACTTCTAATGAGAGGCTGTCAATTATTGTTATCTGTTCTGATGCTGACATATACGAAAATGAAATATTATTTAATTTAAGAATTGGTTTCATCGAATGACCTCCACATTTTACATTATAGATATTATATGTATTATAATAGATGTCAGGCGTGTGGGAGTGCAATGTACGAAACAGTTAGCAGGGTAGCTTGTGACATCAATATCATATTATATAGTATGTCAAAAAGCTTATAATGTGATTGATTTAAAAGGTGTATTAGGGTATAATTATAACATTATGCAAGTCATACAAGAAGATAGTGATAAAATTATAAGAAAAAACAATGGGGGAAAATTCTTTGGAAGATAAAAAAACTAATTTAGAGAAAATGTTAGAATGTATAGATAAAGAGCATATATATATTCAGACACATAACTTTCCAGATCCAGATGCTATTGCAAGTGCATTCGGGCTTCAGGTATTATTAGAGAAGAATGGAATAAGAAGTACAATATGTTATCAGGGAAGGATTGATAAATATAGTACAAAGAAGATGATAGAAAGTTTAGAAATCGATATAAAGCATTTAAGTGAAGTTAAGGATATTACGAAAGAAGACGAGATTATTTTAGTTGATTCGCAGGCTGGTAATGCTAATCTTAAGAATTTAGAAGGTCATATTACTATGTGTATAGACCACCATCCATCATTTGGGATGGCTGATTATAAGTTCTGTGATATAAGACCTAGAGTAGGTGCGTGTGCATCTATTATAGTGGCATATTTTATATCTAATAATATAAAGATTGACAGAAATGTTGCAACAGCGCTTATGTTTGGAATTAAGGTTGATACTGCTAACTTATCAAGAGGTGTATCGGATCTTGATCTCAATATGTTCTATTCACTATACAATCTGTGTGATATTGATTTAATTAATTCATTAGAGACGAGTACGTTGCAATTTGGAGATTTGACAGCTTATGCCAATGCAATTAAGAGTATAAAGGTATATGACAATATAAGCTTTGCGAATACAGGAAATCATTGCCCTGAACCATTAATAGCATCAATATCTGACTTTATGTTACTTATTGCAGGCGTCAATCTGTGCGTAGTATATTCAATTAAGGTTGACGGAATCAAAATCTCTGTAAGAAGTGATGTATCATCATTTGATGCGGGACAATTGACTAATGATGCCTTATTAGGAATTGGAAGTGGTGGTGGACATCCGTCTATGGCAGGAGGTTTTGTACCATTTACTGAATCTCATGAAAAAGTAGATGAATTAATTGAACATATTGAGAATAATTTTATAGATACTGTTATCAGATATGAGAAATATAATATGAGAACAGTTAAATAGTTTATATAAATAAATACCGGCCTTTTAATCTAAGACTTTGAAATCTTGCGTTTAAAGGTCGGTATTTTTATATATTTCATACAATAGAAAGCTTCCGATGGGATTCGAACCCACGACCCACGCATTACGAATGCGTTGCTCTACCAACTGAGCCACAGAAGCAATGTGATTAGCACACTACTTATATTATATAAAAAAAATGAAAAATATTCAATATAAAATTTAAAAAGTAGTTGCATTTTGAAAAAAATGTGGTATAGTATACATACGTCGCAAACAGTTGTACGTGATAGACGGACAGAAACAATAGCGATAATAAATTTACATTTAAAATATATGAGGTGAAAATATGAGTCAGAAATTAAGAGTCGGAATTTTAGGTGCAACAGGTATGGTAGGACAGAGATTTATCTCACTCCTTGAGAATCACCCTTGGTTTGAAGTAGTTACAGTAGCAGCAAGTCCACGTTCAGCAGGAAAGACATATGAAGAAGCTGTAGGAGGACGTTGGAAAATGGATACTCCAATGCCGGAAGCAGTTAAGAAATTAGTAGTATTAAATGTTAATGAAGTTGAAAAAGTTGCTGCAACAGTAGATTTCGTATTTAGTGCAGTAGATATGACTAAAGATGAGATTAAAGCTATTGAAGAAGCATACGCTAAGACAGAAACACCTGTTGTATCAAACAACAGTGCACACAGATGGACACCTGATGTGCCAATGGTAGTTCCAGAAATTAATCCTGAACATTTCAAAGTTATAGAGTCACAGAAGAAACGTCTTGGAACAACAAGAGGTTTCGTAGCAGTAAAACCTAACTGCTCAATCCAGAGTTATGCTCCTGTACTTACAGCATGGAAAGAATTTGAGCCATACGAAGTAGTAGCTACTACATATCAGGCTATTTCAGGTGCAGGTAAGACATTTAAAGACTGGCCAGAGATGGAGGGTAACATTATTCCGTTTATCGGCGGCGAAGAAGAAAAGAGTGAGCAGGAACCATTAAGATTATGGGGTAAAGTAGAAGATGGAGTAATCAAGAAAGCTGAATCTCCTGTTATCACAACACAGTGTATAAGAGTACCTGTTCTTAACGGACATACAGCAGCAGTATTTGTTAAGTTCAAGAAGAAACCAACTAAAGAGCAGTTAATCGAGAAATTAGTTACATTTAGTGGTGTTCCACAGGAATTAGAACTTCCAAGTGCTCCAAAGCAGTTTATCCAGTATCTTGAAGAAGATAATCGTCCACAGGTTTCATTAGATGTTAATTATGAAAATGGTATGGGCGTTTCAGTAGGACGTTTAAGAGAAGATACAGTTTATGATTATAAATTCGTTGGATTATCTCATAATACAGTAAGAGGTGCAGCAGGTGGTGCAGTACTTTGCGCTGAATTACTTAAAGCTCAGGGATATATTCAGGCAAAATAATTAGTATATTATATATTTATATAGTAAGAAAATAATGTATGAGTTACAGCCGGTTTTTTGGTGAATTTAGTTACCAGAAAGCCGGCTGTTTGTATTTTGACTTCATTTAGATAAAATGGTATAATATGGAATATTAACAGAGGATAAAGTAGAATTTTAAATAATAATTAACATATAAAGAGAAAAGTGTATAGATAACGGAGGATATAAGAAAAAGTGAGAGTTGGACTATATAATTTTGATAAGAATGAATTAGAGGAAGTTAAAGAAATAGTTAATAATGAGTTATGTAATATGGAGATTATAAATGAAATTGTGGTTATATCCAAAGAAGATAAAGAAAGATTAGGAAGAGCCGATGATTTCTTCAATATATTAATAATTGGCAATTCGTTTGACATTCTTGTAGAATTAGAGCATACATTACAAAATATTTCTCATTATACAAAAATCATTATTGGAATTGATGAGAGAAGCTTTGCAATGTCTGATTTTGGTATAAAAGTGTATGGTTACTTTATGAAAAACACCATAAAAGAGAGCCTGCCACAGATTATAAGAAATCTGGCGGATAAACTTACAAATGAGGATGACGATAAAAAGCAGATTAAGAAACTAATTAATGAAATAACTTACATATCAGTAGAACATATATATTTAGTTGTTCATTTTAAGAATATGACAGCTAAAATTATCAGAAAGACTTTGAAGTCAGTGGAGGAAGAATTAAAAATGTATGGTTGTTTTATTAAAATTCATAAATCGTGTCTTGTTAATATGAAATATGTAGATGATGTTATTGGCAATAAAGCAATTATAAATGGTAAGGAAATAGATATTTCAACACGTAGGTTAAAGATGTTTAAGGATATATATCATAATTACCAAATGAATAACAGAAAGCTTGATAGATAGGTCATAGAAAGAACAGGATAATCATTACATTATAATAGAAAATAAATGTATAGGGATAGCGGAGAATATAAATTATGCAGATGGAAAACATAAGCAAATCATACTTCATATATCAGGAAATATTAGGATAGATGGTATTGAATATGATAATTGTGGAAAAAATCAGTTTGATACTATTGCAGATATTTATAAAAATAAATATGAATAGCATATAATAAAGATAATGAATATCAGACTATATTAATATTTGAAACATAAAAGGCGGGATTATTCCCGTCTTTTATTATATGCCTTTATGATGAAAAATTTTGAAAATATGTAGATATTTTTAAAACAAAATTTTAGTAGTAAAAGTAATAAAATGTCGAAAAACGCATTAAATACGTTGCGTTCAGAACAAAAGTCTTGCATTCAGAACATTTTTGTTGCAATTATTCATATGGAATAATATAATTGCCCCAGAAACGTTTCTGGTAACTAACAGGTCATATTACATATATAAAATATAAAAGAGATATGTAATTATTTTAATATTTATTTATAAGGAGAGAGTTTATGAAGAAGAAGAGAAATTTAGCATTATTTATTTGTATTATGATAGTTGCAGTTAATTCTGCTTTAGTATATGCCAAAACAGATTCAGCAACAAGAAGTTTTACTGATAAGGCAACTAATGTATCAGGAACTGCTAAAGTAACAATATCAAGTGGAATTGCTGGTGTTAATACAGTAAAATCTAATGGTTCAATATCAGGAAGTGGAGTATGGATGACAAGCAGTCAGTATTACTGTACAAAAGTTGAT
>ENA-OPCN01002226-OPCN01002226.1-human-gut-metagenome-genome-assembly--contig:-NODE-2226-length-11167-cov-1.570104_pt1 | contig 11167 bp, 8 predicted proteins | sample MGYA00241567_ERZ501485 | MGnify/ENA primary metagenome ERZ501485 (study PRJEB25962, sample SAMEA2042579) | human gut metagenome | biome: human gut; feature: human-associated habitat; material: faeces...
GCTTTGCTATTGAAGGAGAACGTGACTTTTTGCACCTCGCGGTGGAATTCGTGCAGAAGCTTCCGCAGCGTGGCAATTGGTCGGCAAAGGCTTCGGTGCTTGCGCGCGTGCAATATTTCATGAATTGGGCCGAAACTGATGGATGCAGACTCAATGACGACGAATTCGCTGCTGTGCTGCAACGGGATTGCGGTACCAGCGTGGAATCGAACGAGTCCGTGGCCGCCGCTTTCGCCATTGCGGCGCGCTTTTTTGACGATCCCACGCATGCTTTGTGTTTCGCGGCTTCTGTCGGTGGTGACACTGACACCATTGCGGCCATTACGGGTGCGATGCTGGGGGCGTGGCATAGTATGCAAGGTTTCGACAAAACCATGCTTGATCAGGTACTTTCACAACTTGCTGAAGATAATCACCTTGATTTGGTCGGCACTGTTACGTCACTAAGCGCGTTACGTGATGATAGTGCGCTTAATGATGCAAATATCGTTTGATCTGCAGGAGCCGTGGTTGGCGAAACTATGACGAAAGTGCGAAAGACATTGCAATGACTGGAAAAGTTATTTCTCTTGGGCAGGTTATTGTCGATCTGACCATGAATGTGGACGCGGTGCCGCGTGCGGGTGAAGATGTGTTCGCCGGCAATGTGCAAATGCAGGTTGGTGCCAGCTTCAACACGCTGTATGCCGTTCGCCGCATGGGCGTTAAGGCGTCTCATGCTGGTGTGATTGGTACGGGGCCGTGGGCTTCGCAGATTCTACAAACGTTGGAAAATCAGGGAATTCAGCATATTGGCAAGCGGGATGCCGTGCGTGATTCGGGATTTTGCGTGGCGTTGACCGACGCGAATGCTGAACGAACGTTCATTTCGACGAGAGGTGCGGAAGCATATGGCAGTGTCGATGCGTTCGATTCTGTGAATCCAGAAAAGCAGGATGTCGTGCATATGAGCGGATACACGTTGGTGCATCACACGGCGGACGCACTGCTTGCTTTTGCGAAAAGAACGACTGAACATCGCGAGTTTACTGCAGTATTCGATCCTTCTCCGATGATCGCGACAGTTGATGATGACGTTTTTCGTACGATGCTCGCATATCGTCCGATATGGTCGTGCAATGAATGCGAGGCAACGTTGATTGCGCAACGTTTGGCGGCGCTCGATAATGGCAATTCTTGCGATTGCAAGGTTTCGCAGGATATTGTGCAAGAGATTGAGAACGCGAATGTCAATGAAGAGACGGTTGCGTGGCTGTGCGATCGATTGCGATCTCCTGTAATCGTTCGCGTGGGAGCGGATGGTGCGTGGTTGGCGATTCCCGGTGACGAAGCGCTGCGAATTCCTGGTTTTCCAATGAAAGCGGTGGATACCAATGGCGCCGGTGATTGTCACGCGGGTGTGTTGTGCGCCCTGCTGTGCGAAGGCGTGCCGTTGGAGGATGCTGTACGTTGCGCCAATGCTGCTTCGGCGTTGGCTGTAACGCGATCGGGGCCGGCTACCTGCCCTGATCGAAAGGAGGTTGAGCGGCTCCTAGGAAGGGCGTTCTAAGACTTATGGTACAAATGACTATAAGTGGTTATATCATGTGCGCGATTACGTTGATGCGGCGTGCATATAGCCTGTCCGCAGTGTCGTGCGGCAGATTTAAGGAGATTGGATTCGTATGAGCAATGAGAAAGGAACCCTCTCCATTGAGGAGCAGGGCATTGATACCATTTCTGAAGAGGAACGTAAAGGCACGCCAGCCAGCCTGTTCTGGCCTTGGTTCGCTGCCAATGTTTCCATGTTCGCCATGTCGTATGGCGCGTGGGCGCTCGGTTTCGGCATTTCGTTCTGGCAGGCCACCGCCATGACCATTATTGGCGTGGTTGTCTCGTTCCTGCTGGTCGGCATCATTTCCATCGCGGGCAAACGCGGCAACGCGCCCACCATGGTGCTCACCCGCGCCACGTTCGGTGTGGAAGGTGCCAAAGTGCCAGCGGCGCTGAGCTGGATCGCCACATTAGGCTGGGAGATTTCACTGACCACCACCGCTGTGCTGGCATTATCAAGCACCATCGAAAAACTCGGTTGGGGCTCTGGTGTCGCGCCCAAGATTATCTCCACTATTGTGGTGGTCGGCCTTGTAGTGGTCGCAGGTATTTTCGGATACGACCTGATTATGCGCTGCCAGCAGGTCATCACCATCGTGACCGGTGTGATCACTGTCGGTTTCTTTATTCTTGGCTGGGGTCATATCGACTTTTCCGCCATTAACTCGGTTCCGACGGGATCATTGCCAGCCATGCTCGGCTGCTGCTTCTTCGTGATGACCGGCTTTGGCTTGGGCTGGGTAAACATCGCTGCCGATTACTCGCGCTATCTGCCGCGCAAATCCTCCAATGGCGGCATTGTGTTCTGGACCACATTCGGTGCGTCCATTGCCAATGTGTTCCTGATTTTCTACGGTCTGCTGCTCGCGGTTTCCAATGCCGACATGGCTGAAAACGTTGGAAATGATCCGATTGGAGCCATGGCCTCCATTCTGCCGACCTGGTACTTGATTCCGTACACCATCGTGGCCGTGCTCGGTTTGATGTCCGGCTCCATTATGGACAATTATTCCAACGGGCTTGCGCTGCTGTCGTTCGGTGTGAAGTTGCCGCGTACCGTGGCTGCCACGCTCACCGCCGCTTTGACTGTGCTTGGTGTGGTCTACGTGACTTTCTTCTCCGACACGTTCATCGGCCCGTTCCAAGGCTTTCTGACCACGCTCGGTGTGCCGATGGCCGTATGGGCTGGCATGTTCGTGGCCGATGTGATCATTCGCAAGAAGGATTACAGCACCGCTGATTTGTATGATCCGAAAGGTCGTTACGGTGCGTGGAACGGTAAGTCTTTCGCCATTCTTGTAGTCGGTACCGTGCTTGGTTGGGGATTGGTGGTCAACACTGCCGCCAGCTGGCTGAACTGGCAGGGTTATCTGCTGTTCCTTATCGGTGGCAAAGAAGGTAGTTGGGCTGCCGCCAATCTTGGTGTGATTGTTGCGCTGATTATTGGTCTTGCGGGATCGTTGATGTTCCAGCGTGGCGATATTGCCAAGCAGGAAGCTGATCTGCCGGTTTCGGAAGCATGAGTTGCTTATTGCGATAATACACGGAAAGGAAAAGTCATGATTGCGGAAGATGAATGGCTGGTAGTTATCGACAGGCAGCGTGTTTTTGCGGAAAGTGAATGGTCCGCATGGGCTTGCCCGGACGGCTCCTATCACACTACTGATGAAGCGTTCGCACGATTGGCTAAGGCGTTCGGCGATCGTGTGGTCTACACACGATATGTTGCGCCTGAGCCGCCGCAAAACGCTTGGGTTGATTATTTCAAAGATTGGCCGCAGTTTTTAGTTGCTCCCGACGATCCGATGTACGATCTCACTGCGGATACCGCGGAATTGGCGCAAGGCCATGCCGTGGTCAGTTGCGATACTTTCGGCAAGTGGGGAAGTGTGCTGAGAGAAGCCATTAAAGGCGCTAAAAAGATCACGGTATGTGGTGTCGCCACCGATTGCTGTGTGCTTACCACTGTGCTCGCCGCAGCTGACAATGGTGTAGCGGTGCGCGTTGCTGCTGACGCTTGTGCAGGCAGCTCGCCAGAAAACCATCAGATGGCATTGAACACCATGGCATTGTTCACGCCGCTGGTCACCGTTACCAACACTGACGCTATTCTGAAGTAAAAAATCGCAAGCAAGCCATTTTCCGCGGGGCTTACTGAAGTTTTTCAGTAAGCCCCGTTCATGTATATCGCAGCAAAACGGGTCTTCAAAAGCGTTTGAGAGTCCGGGTTCCTCCATTTGCTGGAAGTTTTATCTCGTTGTCGACCCTGTGAGCGTCCAGATCCTCCCAGTGGGTGGGATGGGGCGAGGCGGGATGAAAGGGAAGACTGATTGTTATACGATGCGGCGGTCGGCGGCCCAGCGGGTGAGTTCGGTGCGGTTTGACAGCTGCAGTTTGCGTAGTACGGAGCTGACGTGCGTTTCCACGGTTTTGATGGAAATAAACAGTTCCGCTGCCACTTCCTTGTACGTGTAGCCGCGCGCGATCAAGCGCATGACTTCCTGCTCACGGTTCGACAAGCGGTCCAACTCGTCATCGTGGATCGGTCCGCTTGCAGAGCCTCCTATGCCAGCCGGTGAGCCATTTTGGAAGGCAGACAGCACGAATCCCGCCAATTTCGGCGAAAACACGGCATAGCCCTCATATACTTGCTTGATGGAAGAAATCAAATCATCGCCGGAAATCGTCTTTGTCACATAGCCTTGCGCTCCGGCACGAATTACCGATCCGACATCCTGCGGCGAATCAGACACCGACAGTGCCAGAAACACGGTATTAGGGGAGTATGCGCGCGATTTCATGAGAATTTCAGCTCCGCCGCCGCCCTCGCCGCCGGGAACATGCACATCAAGCAGCACCACATTCGGCTTCGTCTGCGCGATCATTGCCACCGATCCCTCGACATCGGACGCCTGCCCGACGATGTCGAAATGCGGCTGCAGCGTTGCGATAACGCCCGCACGGAACATTTCATGATCGTCAACGATGGCGATACGTATCTGCTGTTCCTGCTCGTTCATTGCTGCTCCTCAAAATGGTTGGTGGGTTGATTGCTGAATTGATTGGTACGTTGATTGTTGGATTGACGGTTATGGTGATCGGGAAAATCGGTTTGTTGTGAGTTGCTTTGCGGTTCGTGCGATTGCTGCGCATTCGTGTCTGCGGCTGCGGTTGCGGATGCGGGCATGTCTGCGATTGGCATATGCATGCGCACCTCCGTGCCCCATTGCGGTCTCGATACAATCTCCACTGTACCGCCACGTCGCTTGATTCGTCCGATAATTGATTCACGAATGCCAAGGCGATTCGCGGGAATCGCATTCATGTCAAATCCGTTGCCATGGTCGCGTACGAACACTTCCACAAGTTTGCTGCTTGCTTCGCAGTAGACGGAAATCGGCTCTCCTCCATGCGCTACCGCATTGATAAGCGCCTGTTGCGTGGCGTCAAGCAGCGCATCGGTTTGCGCGCTTGGACGTGCGTCGCCCACCGTCACCACTTCGATTGGCTTGCCATGCGTGTCTTCCACATGTGCGGCGATTTCTTTCAAACCGGCGTTCACGGAACGGTCAGACGTGGTGCGTTCCTGATACAGCCATTCACGCAATTCGCGTTCCTGCGAGCGTGCCAGCGAAAACACCGTCTGCTGATCGTCGGCATGCAACTGAATCAGCGCCAACGTTTGCAGTACGCCATCATGCAGATGCGCGGTCATGTCGGCACGTTCCTCTTCGCGTTCCTTCGATGCGCGTTCCGTACCTAAATCGCGAATCAGCGCCATGATCCATGGCACAATCGCAAGCAATACGCCAATCAGCAGTGCCAAACCGGCGCACAGTATGCGAATCATGGAAAACGCGTCAAAATGTATGCAGGAACTGACGTACAAAGCGTATGCGGCGAAAATAATCGCAATGCCGCCAAGCATCGTCCATAATTGACCTTCTTCGGCGTTGAAACGCAACCAAGAGACGCCGATACCGACCAGACCAAGCAGCAGGGGCACAATCAGAGTGCGTTCAACACCGCCTGCGAACATGACGAAACAGATGGAAAGCAGTATCAGACCAGCTAATGCAAGCAAAGCGGGTTTTGGTGCTTTCTTCAGCGTCTGTTCAAGGTTTTCGCTGGAAGATTGCGTATTACCATGCGTTTCGTCGTTGCGTTCAGTCGTATCTTCAAAAGATGGTGGTTGCGTGTGCTGACCATCTTGCGTAGCTGTAAAAGATTGATATTCCAGGGAAACGGGATATGTCCCGTACGGCATGTTGCCCCGGGAAAGCGGTGCCTGCCATGGCGAACGCTTGCCGGCAATAATGTACGTCTGCTGTATGGGGTCTCCTACGGGAAGTGCCATCCACAGGAAAATGTAAGCGATGAGCCCTGAACCGAACAGACATGTGGTGGCGAGGAAAAACAGGCGCACCCATAGCACGGCAATGCCCAAATGCATGCTGATCGCCTTGCATACGCCGGCTCCCATGCGTCCGTATGGAGGACGCATCAACGGCAGTTTGGCCGGCTGTGTCGGCATCGGACGTCCAGGGCTTGGTCGCAGCAGTAGCGCATATATACGGCGCTCGCCTGGTCGTACTGGCTTTGCGTGTACCACGGTTTTCCTAAGGATTTCATACTTCCATTGTGCCCTGTGAAGGACGCTGTTTCAGGGCATTCATATAGTGTTCAGGGCAGATTCAGGGTGTTCCCCGATACGTGTGGCACGCGCGAGTTGCTGTAATGGAACCATGAGCAATGCAAACAATGATCCGCTGGGCGATCGCGGCAACGCAGGGCCGCAGCCCGCTGCTGGACAACCGTATTATCAGCAGCCTGCGTACGGTTCGCCGCAACCTTCCCGCGGTGGCCGTTTCTTCGCGTGGATTCGTTCCAGCCAGGTCAAGCGTGGACATGACCGTTGGATTGGCGGCGTGTGCGATGGCATAGCACGTCGTCTTGGATGGAATACCACGTTGGTTCGTGCGCTTGTGGTGGTTGCCACGCTGTTTTTCGGCGCGGGTGCCGCGTTCTATGGTCTGGCGTGGTTTGTGCTGCCGGATGAGCGTGACAATCAGATTCTTGCTGAGGATTTGATTAACGGCAAGTGGGATTGGAATTGCATTGGCGCGTTGCTGTTCTGCATTGTGGCCATCTGTTTGCCGGGTGCGGGATGGCTTGCTTTCGCGTTGGCCGCGTTGGTGCTGTGGCTTCTGCTCAATAGGCAGATTTATGCGCCGAATGTTCGTTCAAATCAGTGTCAGCAGCCTCCGTATGGTCAGCCCCCGTATGATCAGGCTCCGTACGGTCAACCGCAATATGGTCAGCCTCAATATGGAAGGCCTCCGTACGGCCAGCCGGTGCCTCCTGCATCGCCGTCTTCAGCGCAATCGAATCCTTATACCCAGCCGATGCAGGCGAGTGGCACATATAACGGGGCGGCCAACACGGCTTCGTCACCGGAATCGCAATCGCCTCAGCCTCAACGCCCTCAGCCTCAACAGCCTCCATATCATGCCTACCAACAGCAGGCCAACGGTCCGGCCGCTTTTGCCACGGCCAATGTTCCTCCAACATTCACCGCTCCGGTAGCCCCGGTAGCGCAGACGCCTACGTCGCCAAGAAGGGGACGTCGTAAACCGGCTGGTCCGCTGCTGGTGTTGGTGATGTCCGGTCTCGCGTTGATCGCATGCGCGCTATGCGTATGGTGCATTATGACGTACGGCATCCAAGGCGGGCAGCGGGGCATCGAATACACGTTGCAGGCATCCGCGGCATGCGTCGGTGGCATCTGCCTAGTGACGGGAATCGTTATTGTCGCGCTCGGATTCGTGGGCAGAAGAACGGGAGGATTGCATCCTCTGACATGGATATCCGTATTCATGTCGTTGGTCATGGTGATGGCTTTGGCGGGTTATTCACTGTTCAGCCATCGGATTAACACGGGCATTCCCTCATCCTACAAGACGGTCAATGTGTCGGGAATAACCACCATGGGTTCCACCGCCAGTGAAATGAGCGAATACGAGCAGGGCATCGTCGCAAAAGGCAATGATTACGCCACCGACGTGCTGCATATCGACTTAAGCGATTACGCGAAAAACAACGGTCCGCACAAAGTGGATCTTCAGGATGGCACGCAGGGCACAACTTCCTGCCCTACCGGAACGTTGAATGTGGTGGCTTCAAGCGCGCAGGTCGTGGTGACTTTGCCGAACGGTTGCTGGTGGACGTTCGGGTCTGACAGCAATTTCTATACCATCACCGATTTCGTCGGCAGTCCGGACGGGCTCACGTTGGATTCCGGCGAGGTCGAGTTCTCGATTCTGAGCAACGATTCCACGAAATCGGTAGTGAAAAAGCGTGCGCTGGGAACTTACGATTGGAGTTGCGGCTCGTACGGAGACGAATCCGGCATCGAGGATTTCGATGATGAGTCCGATACGGAAGATGGCACGGATACCGGCACCGATTCCACTAGGACCGATTCCCCTTTCAAAGACGGGGATGTAGACAAGGCCTACCGCGAAATCTACGACAATCATCAAGATTGGCCGTGCTTCACCGGTGATGACAAGGCTCCGGTCATGCCAGCCGGACTGCAGATCAATGACTTGGCAACGGTCGGCGGCAGCGTCGCGGTGCAGTATGCGTCCGACAACACATTGGGCAAAGCGGGAAAGGAGTGACCATGAGTGACGACAAAACCCAGGAAATGCCGGTTATGACGGATGCCGGAGATATGCCTACCGAAACGTTGCATACCGTGGATGCGCAGTCCACGTATGACCAGTCGCAGCACAGTGGGCGTGCAACGCAGGATGATAAGCCGCGTGTGGAATCCGTTCCAGCGCAAAGCGTTCCGACTTATACCGCTTCGGCAGCCGGTGCGAATGGCGGGCACAAGAATCGGCAGATTGGAGACGACATCATCAGACCTTCCGGAAGAAGCGGTTCGACCATCGCGCTCGGCGTGTTCACGTGCTTCATGGGGGTGGTGACGTTGCTTTGCGGCATGCATGTGCCAATGAATCTCTGGTGGTGGGCCAGCGATCCGAAACAGTCCTTCGTGTTCCTGCTCGGAGGCATCGGCGTGCTGCTTATCGCCGTCGCCGTGATTTGGGCGATAGTCAGCGCGGTGCGTTCAAACCGATCCAAGAATGGAAACGATGTGGACAGCGACGATCCATTCGACGCTCCCCATAGCTCGGATACCACGGCCTTTTCGACTGATTCGGATAAGTCGCCGCTTTCGGAACGATCGTGAGAATCAGCTGAATAACCCCTGATGTCAGCCGCACCAACGAAATCAAGGCTGACATCGCAAACAAATGCGTGGCCACCATGGCATGACCAAATCCAACACTTGCTTTTCCATCTTGACGTTGGATTTTGGTCGTACCATGGTGGCCATTTTTATTGTGATTTATGGGGTTTGCTGCAGTTTTCGGTAGTTTTCACGGTGCGTTTTCACTGTGTTTTACTGTGCGGCCTCAGCCTGTGCCAAGTCCTCAAATCCAGCCAAACGAACCGTATTGCGAATCGTCTCTTCAGTGAGATTGCGCTGTTCATGCCGCAAACGCTCCACAAAATCGCGGTACAATGCCACAGTGCGGTCGGAATAGGTTCCCAATTCGCCGCGCAGATACGTTTCGAACGACGTGGTCTCTGGCGTATCTTCGACAGTGGTCAGTACACGCATCGCCTCGCCAAGATGGGGAAAACGCTCACGAAAATCACGCGCCCACGCCACCTGAACTGTTATGATGCCTTCCTGCAAGGCGTTGCGACCCGCGGAAATCCGGGGAATATACGGCGCAATGTTTGCACAATACTCCTGTGGATATGTGGATTGCATCATGCGACCATACTTTTCCGTCACCAAATTACGTCCAACACGGTCGGCTTCCTGCAAGTCCGACCGGTAGCTGTGCAGCAATTCCTCCGGCCACGTCATGAACTGACTGGCACGCATCTGATGAAACATCGGCCAATTGCCTTGGCAGGACGCGCGGCCACCCTCATTATTGGTTTGCTGAAACTGATTCCACTCCAGTTTGATAATGGATTCAACAAGATTTGCTGTATCGTGACCGTCTATTACATCTGAAATTACGTTGCCATTCATATGATTTCGATTCTTGATTTCGTCTTATTGCTGATCTGGATGTGCGATGCCTGCAATGAAGTTATTGCAATCACAAGCTGTGCAGACAACTTGCATCGGACTTGATATGGTCCTCAACATACGGACGTTGCCATTCCACAAAAGTTTCGTGAGATTCGGTCAATCCCTCCCGCAGCAATTCATCCACAACATCGCTGCAGATGCGCTCAACGGTGGCGATAATATACTCTGCCGCAGGCTTCGCACCCTTGCCGCCCTCACCGAAACCGGCACCGCTGAAACATGCGGCGGAACTCAATCGCAATATGTCTTCCAACTGCTCGCACACGCCGGCAAGCCTTGTTGCCATACGGCGGCTCAGCTTACGCATGGCAGCAAACTGCCATTTATAATATGGTAGATACCCAACGCTCACCGGCTCATTGATCAGAAACACCAACGAAGCCGTGGCGTTCACGAACTCATGAATGCTCAACATCGCAGCAGCACCATCGTCACGTTGCAGCATGCGCGGCAGATTGTATTGCCCCGCCTGAGCCATCATGCCCAAACGGCGAGAAATCAAGGAAAGTCGAACATCTTCCGGCATGAACTTAAACCCCTGCCGAGTCTTGGAAAACACCCCCAACGGATCAGCGAACACCTGACCGTTTGTGGCAGTGGCAAGCGTCGCATCGTCCAAACTCAGCCAAGACGCATAGTCGTTTTGCGCCGGAGCCTCACGAAACAGTGTGATCCGCTCGAAGAAATCACCGATACGAAACACGCCATCGCGGCGGAACTCGCCTTGTGCACGCGGCGTAAGTGGCGATTGAGATGCGGCAAGAGCGTTGGAATCAGCCGAACCATGCCCTGCAAAATGCGGCTTGCCTTGCTCATCAACAGTGGAATCGCGACTCAACGCATCGTAATCAGCCTGCAATTGCTCGCCAATCGCATCATAATCCTCATCGGTAAGCCACAGGCAGAAACGCGGTGCAAAATCATGATCGCGAGAAAACTCATCGTCGAAACCGAAACATTCCGAACCATAACCGACCAAACCTGCGGCAATCCGCCCCTGATATGCCGAATATGCGCCGGCAAGCAACGGTTTGCCGAGATCATTCCAGAATGCGCGAGACAAAACAAGTCCTGAAATATGGTGAGAAATCGCAGGAATCGAAGATGCGCCGGATTCTGCCATATAGTGCGGTTCACTTGATTGCTGAGATTCGCTTGATTTCGGTGAATGCTGAGATTTCAAGGATTCTTGCGATTCTTGATATTCTTGCGATTCTTGCGTTTTATGAGATGATGGCATGTGCTTATGCAATGCCTGTTTTGCCGCTTCAAGATTGGCTGCAGTCGTGTGATAGTAGTCGGTGTTGCGTCCGTAGCATTCTTCAATCACGCTCAACGCATGCTCATAACCGGAAACTGCATCCTGCAGGCGGCCGGCCATATAGCAGG
>ENA-OPCN01002235-OPCN01002235.1-human-gut-metagenome-genome-assembly--contig:-NODE-2235-length-11136-cov-2.060103_pt1 | contig 11136 bp, 10 predicted proteins | sample MGYA00241567_ERZ501485 | MGnify/ENA primary metagenome ERZ501485 (study PRJEB25962, sample SAMEA2042579) | human gut metagenome | biome: human gut; feature: human-associated habitat; material: faeces...
CAGATCCTCCAGTCGCCCATACCGAGCGGGCGGAAAACCGGCACCAGCACACCGGCCACTGCTGCCAGGATACTGTCTGCGGAATCCGTTACCATATTCATATGCAGATCAAAACTCTGCAGGAACCAAACCACGATCGTTGCAATAAAAATAACCGAAAATGCACGCTGCAGGAAGTCTTTTGCTTTTTCCCACAGAAGCTGTGTCACATTTTTTGCCCCCGGCAGGCGGTAATTCGGCAGCTCCATAACAAACGGAACCGGCTCGCCTTTAAATAATGTTCCTTTATAAAGGAATGAGATCAAAATTCCGACACCGATGCCAAGCAAATATAACCCTGCCATGATAAAGCCACCGCGTTTCGGGAAAAATGCACTGACAAAGAACGAATAAATCGGCAGCTTTGCCGTACAACTCATAAATGGAGTCAACAGAATCGTCATCTTCCGATCCCGCTCACTGGTCAGGGTTCGTGTTGCCATAACCGCCGGAACGGTACAACCAAATCCGATCAGCATTGGTACAATACTTCGACCCGAAAGTCCGATCTTGCGCAGCAATTTGTCCATGACAAAGGCCACTCTGGCAATATAACCACTGTCTTCCATCAGAGACAGGAAGAAAAACAGTGTCACGATGATCGGTAAAAAGCTCAGCACACTTCCAACACCGTTAAAAATACCGTCAATAACAAGACTGTGCATAGCTCCATTTACATGGGTTGCTGTCATCGCCGCATCCACGATATCAGCCAGCTTATCGATTCCCATCTCCAGCAGGGTCTGCAAACCTGCTCCGATCACATTGAAGGTCAGATAAAACACCAGTACCATGATTCCTACAAAACACGGGATTGCCGTGTATTTTCCTGTCAGGATCCGGTCAATCTTCTCACTCCGGATACGTTCCTTACTCTCTTTTGGTTTTACCACAGTCTGTTCACACAGACGTTCAATAAAATCAAACCGCATATCAGCAATCGCTGCACTCCGGTCAACTTCACGTTCTGTCCATCTGCTGCACGATATGCTCCAGCATCTCCCGCTCGTTCTGATCCAGCTTTAACTGCTCCAGGATCAGGTGATCTCCCTCAATCGCTTTGGTTGCCGCAAATCGCACCGGAATCTGTGCTGCCTGTGCATGATCTTCAATCAGATGAATCACTGCATGAATGCAACGATGCACGGATCTGTTATGATCATTTTTATCACAGAAATCCTGACGAAGCGGTCGCTCCTGATATTTTGCAATATGTAATGCATGACGGACAAGCTCGTCCACACCCTGGTTTTTAGCTGCCGATATCGGAATCACCGGAACACCAAGCAGTGCTTCCATGCCGTTGACATCTATGGAGCCCTGATTTCCAATCACTTCATCCATCATATTCAGGGCAACTACCATCGGGATATCCATCTCCAGAAGCTGCATCGTCAGATACAGATTTCGCTCAATATTCGTCGCATCGACGATATTGATAATGCCCTTCGGGTGCTCATTTAATACGAAGTTCCGTGTCTTCACTGCTGTACGGAGACATGGAATAAATACCCGGCAGATCCGTCACATCTGTCTCCGGATGTCCTTTGATCGAACCATCCTTTCTGTCAACCGTAACACCTGGAAAATTTCCTACATGCTGATTCGATCCGGTCAGCTGATTAAACAAAGTCGTTTTTCCGCAGTTCTGATTGCCCACCAGCGCATAGGTCAGTTTTGTGCCTTCCGGCAATGGATTTTCATCTTTTTTCGAATGAAACTTTCCGGTCTCACCGATGCCCGGATGCTTTGAGCCAAGTTCCTTCACCGTTCTTTGGTGCTCATTGCTTCGTTTTCCGATCGGATCGATCTCAATCTGATCTGCTTCCTCCAGACGCAGAGTTAGTTCATATCCATGAATCTGAAGTTCCATCGGATCCCCCATTGGGGCAAGCTTTACTACCGTCACTTCTGCTCCCGGAATCATTCCCATATCTAAAAAATGCTGACGCAGGGCACCTTCTCCACCTACGGTTTTAATTACTGCACTTTTTCCAATTTTCAGTTCTCGTAATGTCATAATGTCTTGTACTTCCTCTTATGTATTTTCTATGTGTGTTTTTGAGAAACTTTTTTCATTATAACACTGTTTTTGATATTTTTTCATCAATTATTTGCAAAAAAAGAAGGAGATCCAACAATCCCACTGATACTTTTTCCTATCGTGCTAGTTTTTCTTCCTTCTTTTACATAATTTCATAATTCTCGGTCTGTTATACCGCTGCATGATAGCAAAGGACAAATCTATCATGGCTGACAGCACAGATGTGATCAGAAATACCCAGAAAGCGCCAAATGCAGGAACTGTAAGCAATGGAAGAAAACTGAATATCACAATTACTTCATGGCTTAGTTCCGCCTGACACATCGCTCCTGCAATTTCTTCCGGTGTATGTATCCTCAGATCAAAATTTTCCGGTTCATAAGTTGGCATCTTACTTTTCCACTTCTTTACATGCAGCTTCTTGTACAATTTTTCTTCCCATGTTCTCTGCTGATACCATGTTTTTGACAAATCTGCCCGATTCTGCATCACACTACTGAAAATACCTGCCACCACATAACGTATAACAAAATGATAACTGATGGTTCCCGCTGTAATAGCCAGTGACAGCATCACACTATTTTCTGTTGACCTATATAATATTGTAAATATGATCGTCGCCAGAACGGCAACTACCATCGTGGATTTCATTGCTTTTTTCACAGTGGTAATTCCTTCAAATTTCTAGTATTTTCTGTATTCTCTTTGTAATCATCCTATCACGCTAACCGTTTCCCTGCAAGTTTTACATACCTTCCATCATCTTTTAACTCGCAGAAGTGGCGTTTAGCTGTCACGCAGCGCCGTCGTGGATGAAAAAGCCCTATACTTCACTGTGTAAATGGGGAGGATGCAGGCAAAATGGAGCATATCCTCAGTTGAAAAATCCATATACTTCACCGTATAAATAGAGAAATCCGGCAATTTTTTCTCAGGAAGCGATTGCTAGCGACCGAGACAAAATTGCCGGATTTCTCTTTTTTCAACTACACAGGCAAGATCTACTCCTGGATATAAGCCACAGATTCCTCACTTGCACCAACTTTCAGAGCTGCAATATAGCCGGTTCTCGTACACTGGTCTACTTTTCCCGGGTGGATTGCATCACCAATAACAAATACCTCTGCCTCTCCGGCAGCTTCTTTCAAGGCACTGTAATCTACAGATTTCATACCAAGTGCATACAATACAGTATCTGCCTTCAGTACCTGTACACCATCTGCATTTTCAATCTTCACACTGTTTGGTGTGATCTCCAGACACTTTGTTTTTGGAAGCATGGTCATATCATTTTTCTCCATCTCCCATACAAGTGCTTCTCGATACATACCAAAAGACTCATTTGCCACACGGTCAAGCATCTCTACTACAGTTACCTCATGTCCTGTTTTCTGCAGATAAAGTCCTGTCTCACATCCAACCAGACCACCACCGATCATGACTACTTTTTTGCCCGGTTCACAGGTTCCGTCATATACAGCCATCGCCTGATGTGCATGTTCTATACCCTTGATCGGCGGGCATGCCGGAACAGAACCTGTTGCAAGGATTACTGCATCCGGTGCAAACTCTTTTACAAATTCCGGTGTCACTTCTGTATTCATAAGAATTTCCACATCATGACGTTTTACTTCGCGGATCATCATATCTTTGAAATTGCGAAGATCCGGTTTGTCGATATCCACATCTGTAAAATACAGCAATCCGCCAAGTTTATCAGATTTTTCTGCCAAAGTTACTTTATGTCCGCGTTCTGCCGCAGTGATGGCCGCCTGGATACCTGCAATACCGCCACCTACGATCAGAACCTTCTGAGAACCTTTTTCTGCTGCCGGAAGCTGCTCAATGTCAAATGGCAGATGTGCCATCGGATTAATGGTACAGTGACCTACATATACAGCCAGCTGTTCACTGGTAAATGGCAGATCATCATAGCCTTCCTCCGGGGAACCCGGGAAACATTTATAACATCTTAAACAACGTCGGATCTGTGCTTCATCACCATTCATGCATTTCTGTGCAAAATCCGGGTCTGCCAGCATCTGACGTCCGAAAATTGCGAAATCAATCTTGCCATCTGCAATCGCCTGATCTACCTGCTCCGGGGAGTTGATACCACCGACTGCTCCTACCGGCAGAGATGTATATTTCTTAATAATAGAAGCCGGTCCGATATTCAGTCCGTGTTCATGGAACATACTGGACTCTGTACCGGATTTTACAGATTCCTCATAAATACCACAGGTAACATGTACAGATGTAATGTACTGTTCTACCATCCGGATGAATTCTCCGGTTTCTTCCGGTGTGATTCCGCCTGGCTGGTGATCGGTTCCGTCGATACGAAGTTCGAACAGGAAATCCGGGCCAACCGCTTCACGGATTGCTTTGCAGATCTGAATTGGGAATTTTGCACGGTTTTCCAGAGATCCACCGTACTCATCGGTACGTGTATTCATTAATGGGGAAAGGTACTGTGTAAAGATAAATCCATGTCCGCCATGAACGAGGATTCCGTCAAATCCGGCTTTCTGCATATAAACAGCTGCCACTGCGAAATCATTTGCAATACGATCCATATCATCCTTCGTCATTGCACGAACCGGAACACCTGCGGAGTTTACACAGTCAACCGGTCCGATTGCTTCCTGCTGATCGTTGAACGGAACTTTTTCTTTTCCACAATGAACCAGCTCAGCCAGTGCAATACAATCATGTTTTTTTATACGGTCAGCATACGTTTTTACTGCTTTGAATGTCGCCATATCTTCTTCCGGTTTTGCAAAATCAAATGGTTTGAAGCCTGGGATACGCACTGCGTCACGGAAGTTGACATCTGTCTCACCAAGAATAACACAGGCATTGCCTCCTTTTGCCGGTCCCTCCAATTTACGATAGGAAACTTCTGCTGCCATTGGATTCTGAGCTACCAGACTGAACGCCATCGGTGCGCTTACGATACGGTTTTTGTATACTTTGTTGCCGACTTTCATCGGACTTAATAAATGTGTAAATGCCATAATTTCTCCTCTTCTTAAAAATAATATCGAATTAATCCAGTTCCGGGAATTTCAGTTCTTTATATTTTGGTAATTTTGCCGCAACTTCTTCCCGTTTCTTCGGATCCATGAAAAATCCTCCCTGTGTCTCGGCGATTTCATCACAATGGACACCACGGCCTTCCTCTGTGGTACGGTCACGCTCCAGCCTGTTAGGCGCGATGACAAATTTCCATTTACCATCCGGGGTTCGCTCCAGATCTCCGCCTGCTCCACATACGGTACACTCGATCGGATATTGCAGACCTTTCCACTGCGGCTCGCCCAGACACAGTGAATTGCTGTGGCAGTTCGGACACCATCCGTAATCCGGATCTCCCAGCCATTTCCGCTCTTCCGGTTTTGTATTCAGTGCTTCCATAACATTTTTTCCAATTTCTCTTGCGCGTGCAATTTTTTCATCATACAGAAGAACCTGTCCCGGTGCCGGAACCTGCGTAGCCATGTACATATCCACGATTTTAAAGCTGTTTGTAAATGTAGTTGCCTGCATGCACTCCAGTGCCATGGACTGCCAGGAACGGGTAGAACCACCCACTGCGATCAGCGCGCCCACACGGTCTCTCGGCTCAATCGCTCCGATTTTTGTTAAAAATGCTGATTCGTATGCCAGATTTCTGTGCATGAATTTCAAAAATAAGGATGGCGGCATAAGATCATACGTCGGTGCCGAAAAAATAACTGCGTCCTGATTCAACATCACATCCATAATCTTCTTTTTATCATCTGCATCATCCAGGGAACATCCGGTATATTTTCCCATAGACATTCCCATGGTGCAGGATGTACATCCGTTACAGTCAATGATATTGTAATCCTTTAAATTGATCATTCTGACCTCTGCTCCCATCTCCTGACAGACAAGCAGTGCCTCTTTTAATAAAATTTCTGAATTACTGTTTTTTCTTCCTGCAGTAACTCCCATAACCTGAAAAGCCATATTGAATTTACCTCCTCTGCTTTTGTACGAAAACCAATCACTTCGGTGGGGAAACACCTGATATTTTTCGTGCATAATTTTCGTTTACACCTAACCTCTTTTGTGTTACATTGATTGTAACATGAAGATTTTCTTTTGTGAAATTCATATATTTTTGCATTATTGATAAATATTTTTTATAAATATTTTTAAATATAATCACATAACCAGACCGGAGGTACTTATGGATCAGAAACAACTGACCTATTTTATCGCAGTAGCTAAATATCGCAATTTTTCCCGGGCTGCCCAGGATTTTTATCTGACCCAGCCTGCCATCAGCCATCAGATCAAAATGTTGGAAAAGGAATTGGATACAGAACTTTTTGTCCGAAACACAAAAAAAGTCACTCTGACAGACAGCGGGGAATTATTTCTCGAAGATGCAAAATCCATTCTCGATGCAATGGAACAGGCAAAACAAAAACTGGATCTGGCAAAAGAACAGCCTTCCGTACTGCGTATCAGCCATCTTTCTGCTCCCACCCACCAGTTTCTTCCGGAGGTAGTAAATCAGTTTCACATCCGCTATCCTCATATAAAAATCAAACTGATGCGCCAGGATGCTTTACAGATATCCGAGACAGCTGCCCGACAAGATGCGGATATCTATTATTCCATGATGCCGGATCTGCAGCAGATTTCTACTCTGGATGTCAAAAAAATCCAATCCGACGCTTTTTGTCTGGTTACTCGGAAAGATCATCCTGCGTTACAGAAAATGGTTCTGGATTATGACAAACTCTCCACGGAACCATTCCTCGTTTTTCATCCGGAGCATGCCAGATACATGAACCAGCGGATCATGGAACTGTGTACACAGATCGGTTTCCATCCCCGCGTCACGGAACAGTTTGACCTGTATGAAAATCTGCTGCAGGCAGTGGAAGCAGGCACCGGCATTTCCATTCTGCCTTATCGCAGCCGCAGCTATATGCATGCGAACAATCTGGCCTTTACTTTGCTGGATAGCAGCAATGATACACTGGATCTGGCCATTGCCTGGGAACACGAAATAAGCAATCCGGCAGTACCGCTGTTTTTAGAAGTTTTTCGGGAATATATGCGGGAGCACCCGGAACATTTTTAAACATTATATTGTGGATTCCCTTATACCCACACATAGATTTACAAATGCAACTATTTTCAAGAATGCCCTCGGCATTCTTGCTGTGAGATGCACGTCATGCAATGCATGACATATTCTTCTGTGCATCTCTGTAAGTCTACACACTTTTTACCGGGAGGTTTCTGACATGAATACAACACAGCAAATCTTGAATACAGCTGTTGTCGGCTGTGGAGCCATCAGCGATATTTATCTGGAAAATATGATCCATCATTTTGATAATTTAAATGTAACTGCCTGCTGTGCAAACCACTTAGAACACGCGAAAACAAAGGCAGATGCGTATGGGATCAAAGGCTGCACCTACGAAGAGATTTTAAAAGATCCTTCTATTGATATGGTCGTCATCCTGACTCCGGCACCGACACACGAAATATTGATCCGTCAGGCACTGGAAGCCGGGAAGCATGTGTATACAGAAAAAACTATGACCTTATCCGCACAGAGTGCCATGAATCTGCAATGCCTTGCAAAAAGCAAAGGGCTGTACCTTGGTTCTGCACCGGATACCTTTCTGGGAGCTGCCTTACAGACTGCACGGAAAGCCATTGATGACGGTCTGATCGGTGAAGTCACATCCTTTGACATCTGTGCCAACCGGGATCTTGATTATCTCTCCGGCGTATCACCGTTTCTATGTATGCCCGGCGGCGGTATCTGCTATGATTACAGCGTGTATCATCTGACGGCCCTGGTCAGTCTGCTGGGACCGGTGGAATCAGTATCCGCTCTGGTCCGGAATCTTGCCCCACAGCGCACAAATACCTTTCCGGACAGTCCGACCTTCGGTCAGAAGATTTCCTATCCAAATGAAAGCCAGGTATTTTCGATATTAAAAATGGAACATGAAATCACCGGAACCCTGTCCATTAACGGTGACAGTGTGATTCATGATCTGGCACATTTTATGATCTACGGAAAAAAGGGTATCCTGAAGCTGACCGATCCGAATACCTTCGGAGGCAATGTGATCTTTCTTCCTGCACAGAAAAATTTTGAAGATCATCCCGCACCTGAGATACTGAATTATGGTTTTTCTTACGAAGAAAACAGCCGTGGACTCGGACCTTCCGAAATGGCAGACGCAATTTTCACCAAACGTGAAAGCCGTACAAACGCTTCCCTGGCTATACATGTGCTGGATGTCATCGACCATATGGTGGAAAGCAGCGAAAAGGGTGCTTTTGTGCAGATTCCAACTACATGCAGGCGGCCGGAACCACTATTAAGGAGGAATTTATTTTGAAATTTGATTTAAAAAAAGATTTGAAGCGACTGCTGGTCGTATGCCTTGCCTCTGTACTGATGGCGTTAAATATCAAATCCTTTGTACGCACCGGAGGTTTGTATCCGGGCGGTGCCACAGGACTTTCCCTGTTGATCCAGCGCGGGGCACAGATGTATCTGGGACTTGCTCTGCCCTACACGGTGATCAATGTGATCTTGAATGCCATTCCTATCTACATCGGTTTCCGCTTTATCGGGAAAAAATTTACCCTGTACTCCTGTCTGTGTATTGTACTGACCAGTGTACTTACGGACCTGATTCCAGGCATTGCTATTACTTCTGATGTCCTGCTGATCAGTATTTTCGGAGGCATTATCAATGGTTTTGCTATCAGTCTCTGTCTGCTGACGGGTTCTACCACCGGAGGAACGGATTTTATCTCCATCTATCTGTCTGAGAAAAAAGGAATGGATGCCTTTAATATCATTCTCGGATTGAATGCAGTCATTCTGGTTGCCGCAGGATTTATGTTTGGATGGGACAAGGCGCTCTACTCCATCCTTTTCCAGTTTGCATCTACACAGGTGCTGCACACTCTGTACAAAAAATACCAGCAGGAGACATTTTTCATTGTCACCAATCATGGAGAACAGGTATATCAGGCTATCTCAAAAGCTACCAATCACGGTGCCACCATTCTGGATGGCGAAGGACCTTATGAGCATACAGAACGACAGGTAGTATACTCTGTCGTCTCCAGTGCAGAGAGTAAAAAAGTCCGGAAAGCAGTGAAAGAAACTGATCCGAATGCCTTTATCAATGTGGTGAAAACAGAGCGTCTGTTTGGACATTTTTACTATAAACCAAATGATTGAGCATGTGCTCTCTCCGTATCCCGGAAAGTTTTGTAAATTGAAAAAGGAAGCACCTGCCCTATCAGCCAGTAATCGCCTGCCAGGGAAAGTGCTTCCTTTTCTTTGCATTTACAGTTCTTCTTTTTTTCTGTACTTACGGTATAAACTGACACCAATCGCAATCCCGGCTGCGGCAATGATCATCACAACATATACTGCCGGCCGCTGAATGTCATCTGTTTTGGGTGTCCGCATCATTGTCGTCGTTTTAACACCAGTCTGTGCCGGCTCCGTCACAGTTCCCGGAGTTGTCTCTGTTTTCCATTTATTATGGAAAACAATCCGGCTCTGTTTGTCGGGCTGACCGGATTTTAATGCCCACACTTCAGCTTCCAGCCCACCGCCTTCCACATTCAGGACACGTACTGTCACATCATACTCCGTGACATCATACTCAATATTCTGATCCGTACCGGCAAGCTGGCGGATATGATACTGATAATCTCCCGGTGTTGTATACAGAATGGCATCGAATGTTCCGCTCCCATCCGCTCCCATCTGTATCTGGTTCTGCTCTGGCAACGGAAGCTCGTTCCGCTCGTTTTGAGCTTCCATTACCACGGTAAAAACCGGTGTATTCTCTGTCTGTCCACTGACTGCAGTTCCTGTCAGCTGCACCGACACCGGAACGGATACCAGACAGGTTTTCTCCGCTGCCATGGCTGGCACTACTGCCAGCAGAACAAACCAGAATAGCACAACCAGCAACAGCAACAGGACACCTCGTTTTCTATTTTCACTGATTTTTTCATTCATCCTGGCATCTTTTTTCCCAAAATCACACTGCACAATCTTAGACCGGCTCATCGTCTTCTGTTTCATGTGTTTTTCACGCACCTCCTTTCCGGTCATTCGTCTTTTTGTCTATTCAGAAACCTTCTCCAATTTTCCGAATAACACCACCCTTCCGTTTGTGGCAGACTCCGCACAAGTGGACAGGGCAACAACGGAATCTTCCCCTGTCACCCGGATATCCCGATACTGCACAGCATGTTCCTTCACATAGGACAAAAGTTCCTGCATCTGCCCGGTTGTGTCCGGTTCTGCGATATAGCCATAGATTCGTCTGTCTGTGGCTTCCGCCTCCACGCAGGCAAAGATTGTAATCGACCTGGTTTCCTCCGGCAGATACAATGTGCCGGTCTCATGTGCCGTAAAGTACGCCTCGTCCGTAAATTCCACCACATCGCCAAACATGGCACCATTGCTCATATGATGTCCGTAAATCAGGTTATAAGGATCTGTAAAATCCGGTTGATTGGCACTGCTCAGGAAAATAGATCCTGACAGAGCAAAGTTTCCATAAACATCTTTGTTGATATATTCCATATCATCTTTTCCCCGGACTACCGGATAATCAATGCCAGTATCGTCAATCGTCAGCCAGGCACAGACATCTGCATTGATGTTCTGCAGATCCTGTAAGGACGGATTCGCATCCTCCCCCTTTACCGGCTTCAGTTCCATCAGTTCATCATCCACGAAAGCGCCGTGGTAAATGCGCCAGGTATCCCATAGCGAATAGCCACCATATAGAAATAATACCGCCATAAGACAGCCTGTAAAAACGCTTACTACACTATTCGCTGCCCTTACCGTTTTTTCTGACATTTTCGCCCACCGGCTGCATGATATTGTTTCTTTTTTCAAGATAATTTTTTTCTGCGGAAAAACAGTGCTCCCAGGAGAGAAGCCAGACCTGCCGATAATGCATATGGTGTTATACTCAGCATTACACCGGTCG
>ENA-OPCN01002245-OPCN01002245.1-human-gut-metagenome-genome-assembly--contig:-NODE-2245-length-11086-cov-1.696854_pt1 | contig 11086 bp, 8 predicted proteins | sample MGYA00241567_ERZ501485 | MGnify/ENA primary metagenome ERZ501485 (study PRJEB25962, sample SAMEA2042579) | human gut metagenome | biome: human gut; feature: human-associated habitat; material: faeces...
ATCATGCCACGTTCTGAAATTATGTCTTCATCTATATTGTCTTCATTAATTATAATTAATGATGGTATATTTTTTAATGCAATATCTAAGCTTTCTGTAGGTACGCTTTTAAAGCGATAACTTCTATCTTCTTTAAAAAGCCTTTTTAATGTTTCTCTTAAATCTGGTTTATCATCAATTATATAAATTTCCTGTATCATAATTACTCCTTATTCTTTTTCTTTATATTTTCTTTTAATCTTTTTAAGTCAATTTTTTGATTTAAATTATATTGGTGAATTAAGGGGTAAAAAGACAAATATAGATTTAAAAATTTTGTTATTGTTTCAGATTTCATACTTGGAAATGCCTTTTTTAGACGGTTTGCTTGTCTATATATTCTTAGCTTTAGCTTTGCTTGCGCTATTTTTAATTCCTTTATTTTACTTTCTGCATTTTCTATAGTATTTTTTTCTATAGTTACTATTTTTTCTTTGCTTTTATCTTTTAATTCTTTTATTGCTATTCCCATATCATTAATATTTTTTACCATATTTTCAAAATTGGTCACTGCTATTACGCTTATTATTAAATCTATAAGCGTTAATATTGCTACTGCTATATTTGCATAAAATAACATGTTTATATCTACCATATTTATTAGTTTTTCTACTATTGGATGAACAAGGCAAATAAATATTACTCCTAATATTCCATACATTTTCCAATTTACTTTATATGGATTATCAATATGTCGTTTCATTTATCTTATATTTCTCCTTATATAGTCAAGTTTTTTCTCAATTTCTATCTAAAATTTTACCTACTTCTCATCTAAATCGTAAGGTTACCCAGGTTGTCTCTGTTAACAGTGTTTGATACACACGTACATACAACTATGACCTCCACATGGATGCCAGGTGACAATGTGGCACATACCAGACACCGGGGGCATTTTCTTAAATTTTTGCTGGGGATAAGCACCAATGTCGCCCAATTACTGGACAACTATTGCAACACATGAAATAGCCTGGTATTATCCCAAGAAAATCACATCGTTATGATATTCAATAAACGATTTTCCTGGCAGAAATTTTTCTGGAAGATTTATCTTTTTCCCTTTATACCCATAGAACCATTCTCTCGTAACTGTGTCCATCGAAACTTGATTCATTTCTTTAGAGATAACTAATCTATAATCCTTGTCTAATGTTATCAATCCCTTATCAAAAGCTTTATCGTGTAAAGAATTCAAACACAAACCATTACATGGATTAGTCCTTTCTGTTTTTTCATCACTAACCCTCCACGGTTTAATATGACTTGCAATCAACAAATCTGATTTCTGCATTCCTGTTATACAACATCTATTTCTATAAGCACTCAAAACTGACATTCTAAAGAAATATTGTCCAATACGTTTTTTTACCAGTCTTTCTCGATATTTGCCTGGAGGAATTTCATCCAGATCATCCATGTTGATAATATTTTCTACTTGCACATTCTGCATCTTAGCCCGAATTACTTGAGCTTGATATGAGAGTTCTTCCCAGTCATTACAAAATTCATTAAAAATTTCTCCGTCTAGTTTGCTTCCATGTGCCATTGCGACAATATTTCTTTTCTGCAATTCTGGATCATAATGTGCAAGATTATGCATTTTCAAACCAACAGATCCTGGTGTTCTTCCCATAAGCTCTGCTAATTTTCTAATTTCCGGATTATTCTGACTAATTCTACTAAATGGTGTCCGACAATATAACTCATATGCTAAAATAGTTTCTTCGCGATTCCATTTAATTCCATTTCTATCTGCCATATATGTTTTCTCCATAAAAAACATTTGGAAGTAAGCGCCTCACTAACTGAATATACTTATCTTCAAATCTAAACGTGATTTTTAAAACAGATTATCTTTTTCCTCCCCTTGGCAAAAAATAATCTGTTTTAAAACTTTTTATACTCTATCGTTATCACAGCTTTCTTCGCTTAGAATACTACATTACAGCGCTCATAAAACTCAATTGGTCAAATGCTACAGTTAGCAACTTATTTGATAATATTTACTTACACTCCCTCATTGGGATTCACTGTCGGAGACTGATTAACACCAAATTTATCCTCTGCTTTTCTCAGTTGTTGTGCAAGCTTTTTTGCAATTGCTTTAGCCATAATAGGTGGTACTGCATTTCCTACCTGCTGATATTGTTTGTCTTTCGTTCCGTAAAAAATAAAACTGTCCGGAAACGTCTGTAAACGTGCTGCCTCTCTAATACTTACAGCTCTATCCTGTGTAGGATGTACCCACATAGATTTTCGTACATTAACAACTGTGCCTGATGGTTCATCGTATTTTAATCGCAGATAAATTGTATTCTGAGTCCTTGTAACATCTGTATAAGTGTTTATTTTCATTTCATTAGACAGCGAATGAAAATTCTGACCCTGATCCAATGCCCTAAACCGCTCCATAGCAGTTTTTGTAGTTTTTGTTATAATATGATTATGCAATATTTCAGAATCTCGAAGCAGTTGAGCCAGTTCACTTAAATCCGTTTTTTCTTGTAACTTAATACCATCTTTATCATCAGATACATTGTAAACTGGAGCAACATCCTCCAAATCTTTAATAGCATCTTCAACAGTTCTATATGGGCCATTTTTAAATTTTCCTTCGGGAAGCTTAACTTCATCCGTAATGTCTTTGCGAATTCCCATTACCACAAAACGCATTCTTTTTTGCGGAGCACCAAATTGAGTTGCTGAAAGAACATCCGCTGAAATTACATATCCATCATTATCACCAGTTCCTTTTAATTTTGCCTTTAAATAATCAAAAACTGCATATGAGCGAATATTAGCAATTAGCCCTTTGTCATCAGTGTAACTATCAACCACAATATCATTATCAAATATTTCTTGAGCCCTGCTTATCATTCTTTGATACATAATCGCTGGTTCAATCAGTGATTTGATTTGAGATTCTCCTATTTTTCCAACATAGAAATCTAATATTGCATTAAAGGCCACCCTATCTGCATTTATAATAAAATCATCTTGATTCTTCTCTATATGCTTCTCTGCAATTTTTATTAAGCGCGCTTTATGTTTTTCTAATACACCTTTAAATTTACCAGCATTTTTTGAAGCTTTATAGATTACATTTAATTCAAGATAATCAAAGTCATCCCACTTATATTTAATAACTGCTTGTTTTGATTGCACAACATAAAAGCTGCGTCGAGTAGTACCAACTCTGTATTAGCTGTTTCAATTACATCACTATCCACTAATTCCTGATCATCGCCACATAAATAGAATCTATGAACATCCGATCTAAGCATACTCACATTTTCCATTACAAATGCCTTGGGTTTCAATTCTAAAATTGCTCTAATATACTGTTTCACCAATGTATTATTTTGGTTGATCGCATGGTTTTTTTGTCTATTAGCATTTGAAAATCCCTGACATGGTGGACCACCGATTACAACATCAATATCACCATATTTTTCTTTTATCATGGTATAGTCGGCCTCTCTAACATCGCCAAACACAACCACGCCCGGATGATTCTTTCTATATGTTTCCTGCATAGCAGGATTAAATTCAAATGCTACTTTTATATCAAATTTTTTTGTTTGCATAAAACCAAGGCTCAACCCTCCTGCTCCCGCAAACAAATCTATCGTATTATACATAGCTCCTCCATTTTATGTTTCAGCATTAAAGCCTTCTTCCAAGGCTTTACGTAACAATGCAAGCAAACGCTTGCATTGATAAGTATTTGGTATTTTGGCCGGCATTTTACAAGCAATCGATAATGCAGATGCATCTGTTGGAGTAACCATATGATTCATAACTGCAAATTTTGTTAATCTCATCCACATCTCTACAGGATAATTTACAACTGCTGTTTGAGCCTGTATCTCATTCACAACCTTTTGCTCTTTCTTTGCAAATTTCTGTGCCGCCTTTTGCTCATCAATAGTGATTAGGTACTTTTGAATACTTTCTGGAATATCCAGCTGAACTTTTTTCACATCCTCCCAGCATTCAATTTTCTTACACCATTGAGTAACATTCGCAACCTTTCTTGATGGATCAGTTATTTTTAGCAGAACTAATTCTGCCAATTCAATCAGAATAGCTCCCACTTGTTCTGGCACACCTTGTCTATTCCAAATTAGCATTAAATCAAATTCCTGACCCTGATATTGATTATATAATAATCTTCGAAATTGTGCTATAGTATAATAAATAATATTTGCACGATACCCGCCTTCATACCAAGATTGTTTTGGTATGTTTTTTTCTAGATATTGAAATAAAAGAACCAATGCTGCTGTAGTTTGAAAATATCTCTCATTAAACTGTTCTTCATTTACATTCCACTGTTCGTCTATATATTCTGCAAACGCGTTAAAGTTAGTCTGTGCACCCCTGCTGACCATATGCGGTAATCCTCTCCATGTATTCTGAACCTTTGCAAGATCAGTTTTTTTAATTACCTTATTTTTAGGATTCTGTAATTCAAATTGTTTTTTCTTTGCAGGTGTCAATCGCATTTGCTCTTGCAAATATTGCCCCCTTGCTCTTTCATAAAACCATTTTGTCTCATACTGAGTTCCTTCAGATGCTGGTGCAAATAAGTGTCTTGAAATTTGTTCCATACGGCGATGAAACGGATGTGATGCAAAAAAATCTGCATCACTAACTTTATTTTGGCTATTTGAAGATCTAGAGATATTCCTAATTAATTCATCCGACTCTTCTGGTGTCGATTCATCAATTACAGTTAATTTCATTTGCACAAAAATAGAAGATAAATCTGCCTTATCCTTATACCTTGCATTCGATATAGATGCTGTCGTCTGTCCACCATTAATAATCTGGAAATCTCTAACAAATGTTATAAACCTTCCATGATTAGTATCTTCTATCTTAACATCCATGGCAGTTGCCGAAATTCCATTATTAAATGCAAAAAACATTTGTGGATTATTTAAAATCGTTCCTCTGATTTTCTTATTTACTGCCACTTTAGTAGATAAGAAAGATCTGACGTTTCCTTCCAAAAGCTTACTGCCATATTTATCATAAATATCAGCCAAAACAGTTCCTGAAATCACTCCTAAATAACTACTATACTGATCTGTAGATGCTGAACTAGCTTCAATACATGGTATTCCTTCTCCACAATATTTCTTAAAATCAATTTCTATAATTTGACGTCCTTGCTCTGAACAACAAACTCTAAATAAACGATCAGTATCCCAAATTTGGCCTTCAATAGGAATGGAATTATAATCATCAATTTCAACTGTTTTTATAGCATCACTCATATCTGCATCAGTAAATACGAGAAAACGATATTTACGAATTACCTTCTCATTGTATCTTAAAAGATCAACTAAATCCGCACATGGTGTACTCATCTCTATCTCTCGATACAAATTAGTAGTCAAAGCGGCATCCAGAAATTTCAGAAGCAACCCGAAATTCTTATTTGCAACTGTACCAGTAAATCGGCGTTCCAAATCATTACCATCAAAATCAGCAATAATAAGATTCATTGTATTATCGAATTCATCGTATACATATCCGTCTACTCTATAATTACTACGTCCACTTTTGCCTTTATAAAAAGATGGTGTGAAATCAGATAAAACCTCAGCATCAATTAGATACTGCGCCATATTATCTACAAAGGATGCACATGACCCTTCGCCAGTAACTGCTGCTGCAGTTTTTATACTCTCTATAAAATCTTTTTTAAATTCGGTAGAATCCATGCTAACATCCTCCCATTTTCGTTACTTCTCCCAGCTTTTTATACTATGGATATCTATCTGATAAACAGCATTTGTTATTTCTGCCGGAACATCAACTCTCCGTATTCTCGGAAATGATTCGTTTACAGTATATACTTGTTTTGATGACATACTAAAATGCTGTTTATCATATTCTTTCATGTCAATATAACCTGCAGCGCCAAGTTTCAATATTAGCTCATCTGGATTTTCGCCGTGTCGTGAAATCAACTCTATCACTTCATGAACCAATCCATATAATGTGAATGATTTTGGTTGATCCGGTGCACATTTATCAATACGATAAACAACCAATTCTCCTTCGTCATTTTTATCTAATTGCTCAACAGAAGAAATCGATATCTCTGAAGACGAAGCCCCTGTAGATTTTATTTCATGCCAACAATCCGCATATACAAAATCTTGATCCGCTCCTTCTGAACCAACCCATCCAGCTAAAGCAACCGATGGTAACATTCCATTCTCTATTTTTTCTTTTAAAAACATTAGCTCTCCAATGAGACCTTTCTGTGTGTTACTACCTAATACTGCATTGCTTTTATGGTCTAATAACTTTAACCACGCATTATATCTGCGCAATACTTTAAGCAATGCAATATCTTCATTTTCCACATTGGAATATTCAATAATATCTCCTGCCATTGTTATGAAAACATCTTCCTGTTTTCTATCCATCAGCGTAAAGGAAATTGCATATTTACCATCCTTTCTCTGATTACATGTAGCATCGATACATTTTGATGAATCTATTTTTTTAATTGCCTTTTGACTCACTATTACAACTGACTTATGCTCTGGCGTTGCATATCGAACATACCATTCAAGCGGATGTTTTACAGATAATTTCAATGCTCCACCAGAATAGTAATTAATAGTATTCCATTTTTCTCTTAATTCGTTTTCTTTACCACTCATTACATATCCTCATCGTCATCATAATTGTCATCAACATCCACCCAATTTCTTAACTCAATTAAGTTAACTTTATAATTCGCAGTTTCAGTGGAGTCACTAGTTTTAGGGAAACCAACTCCCAACGCAAATAAAAATTTAGGTAAATCTTTATTCTCGGACTTTGAATAATCAGCTTGTATTATATGTAGCATTAAAATGGGATTTCTATTGGCGATCAGATACGCTTTGTCCGGAATATTTTTCTTATTCTCATTTCCAGGTATAGATCTATATACTTTTTCCGCATCTTGAATCTCGTCTTTGGATAATCCAATTCGTGTACATCCACCAGCTCCAACACGCAACTTAGTGCCACTCACACTGATCATTTTTTTATCAGCTAAAATTTTTCTTTTTTCTGTCCCCTCGATCTCCAGCAGTTCATCACCGCACTGCAACGGTTCTTCGTACTGAGCACCTGTTCCAGTTTTTATCAATACTACATCCCATCCATTGTTCCACTTGTGATTCTCTATAAACTCCGCAAGTGCTCTACCATTGAAGCTCAAATGCCATGGATTTGTCTCAAAATCCTGCAATAATTGAGCCACATTACCCCCAGGAACATTTTTCCAGTAATAATGTCCCTTCGTACGCTCTTCATCAAAGAATCTGTCTCCAATACTGCTCAATGAATTCACAAAATTCTTGAATACAGTCTCATTTGAAGCCAAAATATTTTTTGATGCTTTTAATCTAGGCGTCTCAAGTAAATTACCAGACACTGTGACAGGACATGTCAAATTAGTCGCTGTACGCATTTTGTTTCGCGCTGTCACAATTAATGCGCCAGGATCTTGTCGAACTTTCAGACCAAAATCTCTGGGAGTTTGATTTGCGTTTCTCATTTTCGAGATTTCTTCCTTAAGTTCAGCTGTTGCTCTAGTAATTTGGCCATACCAATCAATAGCCTCTGGTGTCATCCATACCTTTGCAACATCACCGTAATTTGGCCTATATCCGAACCAACGCCCCATCTGCAATAAAGTATCGTACATCTTTGTATTACGATGGAAATACGTTACGCCAAGACCTTCTAAAGTCAAACCTCTAGACATACTATTTCCACCTACTGCAATCACTCGTAAACCATCATTCTTATGATTAAAATAGTCTAAGCTTGTAGCACCAGTTTTCATATTTACCGCACGAACTTCAATAGGGGAAATTGCCTTATGCAAATAATTTTTAAGCAAGTTTTCCCATTCTATTCCCACAATTCCGCTCAAATGATACTTGTCCCAAACAACATGCATTGCTTTTATGTTTCTGATTTTTTCACTTTGAGAAAGTGGTAATTTAGCATAGTTTCTAACATCCGATTTTACCTGATCTAACCAAACATTCAGCATTTCTTGTATCTGATTTTGAACATTGGTATAAAGGCTTATATGTACCATCATAGATCTATGTTCTGTGAGATCACCTCTATAATCACGAATTGCATTTAGCAACAAGAAGTAATATGTAGCTTCATATAAATCCTCTGGTAAATATTCTACAACAAAGTCTTTTTTATGTTTTGGAGGGAAGCACGCCTCTAACTCTTCTATATCAATCTCCTGAAGCATGTAATCACTATCAGAATTTTCTCCAAATATTCTATCAGCTCCAATATAATTAGTTGGAGCTGATAGTGCATAGATAAAATCAGCTGGAAAAAGATCATCGTCTTTTTCCGGATCAATAAATATATTTGCAAAAGGTGTTGCAGTAATACCTAAATAAGTAGTTTTGCTGAATAGATTTAATAAACGTCTGATACAGTCATTAATTGCTGCTGGCTGAGAATCTTCATCTTTCGTATTAACAGATGCATTATCAGCCTCGTCATCAATTAGCATGAGAGGAAGATCAATCTGTCCAGTAGCATTTTGCGTGTTATTATCTGATAGCCACTTGATTAAATTATTTAAAATCTTTTTATTCTTCTTCACTACTAAAATAACAGGACAATTAACGTTTTCAATGCCCAAATTATTGTTTCTAAGAATACCGCTATCAAAATCTTTAGTCACAGAAGTAAATGCAACGATTTTTTTATCTGTTCCGTTTCTTCTTCTTCCTACACCAACCGGTTGATTCTTTATACCCTGTTCAGCTTTAGGATCCAGATAATATTCGCTCTTTCTTCCGGTACATTCAGCATCCAATCTTTCTTGTGTTTGCTTACGCAAATTCTCCTGCATACCAGCTAAGACAATAATAATTCGATACCCCGTATCTGCTGCTTTATTACAAATGGCTGTGTAGTTAGCAGTTTTTCCAGACTGCACATCACCTAACACCAGACCTTTTATTGCAAAATGATCTTCTGATGGATCTCCACATAAATCTAATATTTCATCAGATACTTTTCCTAGATTTGTCGTAACTCTAGGATTCCAATGTTTAATTTCTTCCAGATACTTCTTATATCTGTTCCAAAAGAAGAAATCGAAGTCAGCTCTCTTTGAAGGCAACCAGGACTGATGCCCGTTATTACGATCGTTAATATATACTCCAATATCCATCTGAATAACTAATGATTGCTTGAGTCTAGAAATTATCTCTGCAAATTCATCATCTGAAACTGGCATAATAGGTGCATTTGTATTTCTTAGCAAAGTTGCTTTCTCCAAAAATTCATCTTCTGTAGGTGGAACTTCCTTATAAGAATTGTTAACAACTACGGAGATTAAACTTTCTAATTGTTCGACATTTGGATTAATCATTTTTCAAAATCTCCTCCTTAAGTTTCTCTACTATATCAAGATGTGACGAATATGGATCAATACAAGCAATGGCATCAAGCAGATTACATTTTTCTTGCTTATCAGCACACATCGTAATCATTTCCTGTAGTGATTTTACTATTTCTACATCTGACTGCTCATTATCATTAGTGATTTGTTCATCATTATTCAAATCCACATATAATTGATTAAGCGGCAAACCCTTCTCAATCTGTTGCAGTAGCGCATTTAGTGACCCCTCTATACCAGGATTTATCTTTACCATTTGTTGTACAAGCGGATGTTCGCGATTGACCTCATAATAGAATCCGCCTTGTTTATTTTTCATGCGATTCCACACATGGATTTCCGTATCGCTTACTTCTTTTTTTCCTCTGAAGGTCCACGTTCTTTTACTTCTCTCAGCGATTTGATTAATAATTATCTCCAAATTCTTTCTAACTTCTGCTGGAGGTAATGCAGACGATTTTTTTATATCCAAAGTCCACAGATCATCTAGCGTATTCGGAATATCAACACGGATTCTAGCAAGTTTTGATAAATCACCTTGCCGCATCATTCTGAACCAAGTCCCCCAGACTAACAATCTTTTATTTCTATATACATAGAACCCTTGTTGTTTTCGAAGTCCATCCTTCCCACCAAGCATTTTTATTTCATCTGATGTCAACTTGGATATGTGTGGAAGAATATATGGTCGAACTAATATCTTATTGCCTCGAATAACTAATGTTTCATCATCCATAGCTTGAACGCTTTTCTCCGTCAAAAATGGGTCAATTCCTTTAATCTTTTCTCCGTTAATTGACAGTTTAAGTTTTGTGATCCCTGATTCGCCTGCTAAATATCTGTGGTAAACAAGCGAAAGATGATCTCTTACTCTATCGATTTTACGTCCTAACGATAGTTCAAAATTAATCTCACCAGCCTTGAGACGATCTAATTTTTGCCAAACTACTAATGTTCCTGATTCGGTTTTTATCAGCTCGCTAAAGTGAGGTATTTGCTGAATATCTTCTTCATCAAGAACGTTTAAAGACCAATCTCCCACTTCTGTAACATGATCTATATCCCATTGACGTCCCTCCAAATTATCCCCTTGCTTAGAAATAACAGTTAGACATCTACACTGAGATAAAGACGCTGTTTTTAATCCCAAACCAAAACGTCCTAAATCTTTTTTATCCCTTTCTTCTATCGGATTCTTACTTCCGTATTGCATAGCAATATCGATTTCTTCCTCTGACATTCCTTTCCCATTATCGAGAATTGCAATATATGCACCATCTATTGGGAAAAAAAATATATCAACATTTTTTGCATTTGCTGCGATACTGTTATCAATAATGTCAGCCACTGCTGCCTCAAGTGAGTATCCGATAGCCCTTGTTGACTCAATTAAAGTAGGCGCATAGGGTGGCAAGCTTTTTGTTTTCATTTGTAGATCCTTTCCCACCTAATTGATTTAAACTCAAACCAATCAAAGTTTTTTATTTTTACAGTTATATCCTTTCTCAGTTATTGACGATTTTAAACAAAGTTTTTTTCTTCAATTTCATTCAAAATTGTCAGTACTATTTATGT
>ENA-OPCN01002249-OPCN01002249.1-human-gut-metagenome-genome-assembly--contig:-NODE-2249-length-11081-cov-2.672229_pt1 | contig 11081 bp, 6 predicted proteins | sample MGYA00241567_ERZ501485 | MGnify/ENA primary metagenome ERZ501485 (study PRJEB25962, sample SAMEA2042579) | human gut metagenome | biome: human gut; feature: human-associated habitat; material: faeces...
GATCAACGCCGAGAAAGAGCAGCTTGCCGCCGTGATGGAGCGGCACGGCATCGAGTGGGAACAGAAAGGCACCCACGAAGAGCACCTGTCTGTGCTGGACTTCAAAAAGCAGGAGCGTAGTAAAGAGGTAGCGGCTCTGGAAGCTGCCAAGCAGGAGTGCCAGACCGACCTGACCGAAATGCAGGAACAGCTGGAAACAGCGCAGACAGCCGTAGAAGCCGCTGAACAGCGGGTACAGAAAGCAGAGCTGACCTACCAGAAGCAGAGCCAGAAGCTGAACAAGCTGGCTCCCATTATGGAAGGTTTGGAAAACCTGTCAGCGCAATACTCCCAGCGGCCAGAAGAATGGGTGCCAGAAGCAGCCACATTTGAGACCGCCAAGAGCTATCGGGAGAAGAAGGCCATGCCGCTGATCCAGAAGTTGGTGAAGGTACTCTTTGCCCTCCATCGGAAGTACTGGGAGGTTAAGAACGAGAGGGATAAGTACCAGTATTTCTATCAGGACGAGAAGAAAGCTACCCGCCATTTGAGCCAGCAGCTGGAACAGGTAAAAGCTGAGAATTTGCAGCTCTATGCGATGAAACGTGATTTCAGGCGAGTATGGAACTATTTCGGTGCCGAAAAGATGCAGCAGGTCATTGGGTTTATGAGGGAGCAGGAGCAGACCACAGATAGGAGCCAGAAGAAGAGCAGACAGAACAGTGTAGAGCTGTAAGCATAGCAGACCCCCGCCAGCGGATGTTGGCGGGGGTCTGTACATATAAGTGATAATTCGACCCCGAAAAATGCAATAGAAATTTTTATCGGCTTGCAATCACGGAAAAGCTGTGGTACGCTTTACTAGGATAGTATAAAGGGAAAGTATATCCTTTTTGGGAAAAACACCATGGTGTACCAATAGTGGTACATTTACTATGTTAAAATGAAAGAAAACAATGCGGAAATCCGCATTTGATGGAGGAAATAAAAATGGTAGACACCAAAAAAGAGCAGGAACGCGAAGAGCTGCACCGTGCAATCTGGGCGATTGCGGATGATCTGCGCGGCGCAGTGGACGGATGGGATTTTAAGAGCTACGTTCTCGGTACGATGTTCTACCGTTATATTTCGGAGAACATCGCCAGCTATATCAATCAGGGCGAAATTGATGCAGGCAACCCGGATTTCCGCTATGAAGATATGTCTGATGCAGAGGCAGAGCAGGCACGGGAAGGACTGGTACAGGAAAAAGGGTTCTTCATCCTGCCCAGTGAGCTGTTCTGCAATGTGCGGGCAAAAGCGGCCAGCGATGAAAACCTCAACGAAACGTTGGAAACGGTGTTCCGGCACATTGAGGAATCCGCAAAGGGCAGCTCCTCTGAGGGACAGTTTGCAGGGCTGTTTGATGATTACGATGTCAACAGCAATAAGCTGGGTGCGACCGTTGCCAAGCGCAATGAGAAGCTCGTGAAACTGCTGAACGGCGTGGCAGATATGAACCTTGGCGATGTGAAAGAGCATGACATTGATGCCTTTGGCGATGCCTACGAATACCTGATGACCATGTACGCCAGCAATGCAGGCAAGTCCGGCGGCGAGTTCTTTACGCCTGCTGATGTTTCGGAGCTGCTGACCCGGCTGGGTACCGTAGGCAAGAAGGAAATCAACAAGGTATATGACCCGGCCTGCGGCTCTGGTTCGCTGCTGCTGAAGGCAGAAAAGGTGCTTGGACGGGATGCCGTGCGCAATGGCTTCTTTGGGCAAGAAATCAACATCACAACGTATAACCTGTGCCGTATCAATATGTTCCTGCATGACATCGAATTTGATAAATTCGACATTGCCTGTGAGGACACGCTGACCAATCCGCAGCACTGGGATGATGAACCTTTCGAGCTAATCGTATCGAATCCGCCGTATTCCATCAAGTGGGCCGGTGACGAGAATCCGCTGTTAATCAATGATCCACGTTTTGCCCCGGCTGGTGTGCTGGCTCCGAAGAGCAAAGCGGATTTGGCGTTTATCATGCACTCGCTGGCGTGGCTGGCTTCCAACGGTACGGCGGCAATCGTCTGTTTCCCCGGCATTATGTACCGTGGCGGTGCAGAACAGAAAATCCGCAAGTATCTGGTGGACAACAACTTCATTGACTGCATCATCCAGTTGCCGAGCAACCTGTTCTTTGGTACCAGTATTGCCACCTGCATCATGGTGCTGAAAAAGGGTAAAACGGACAATAAGGTGCTGTTCATTGATGCTTCTTCCGAGTGCGTCAAGGTGACCAATAACAACAAGCTCACGCCGGAGAACATCAATAAAATCGTGGACACCTTTGCACAGCGGGCAGAAGAAGCACACTTTTCCCATCTGGCAGAGTATTCCGAGGTACAGGAAAATGACTATAATCTGTCGGTTTCCACTTATGTGGAGGCCAGGGACACCCGCGAGAAAATCGACATTGTAAAGCTGAACGCTGAAATTGCGCAAATCGTAGCACGGGAGAATGAACTGCGAGCCGCCATTGACCAGATCGTGGCAGAAATCGAGGGCTGAGATGGAAAGCAAAAAGAAAGATTCGGCATTGGTACGTTCTTCTGCGGCAGAATATTTGACCTTTGTTGCCTCCACGGGGGAGGATAAGGACAGCATTGAGATGCGCTACGAGGATGAAAACATCTGGCTGACGCAAAAGATGATGGCGACCCTTTACGATGTGGGGCTTCCGACCATCAATGAGCATATCAAAAAGATTTATGCTGACCATGAGCAGGACGAAGCGGCAACTATTCGGAAATTCCGAATAGTTCAAAATGAGGGTGGCCGACAGGTTACTCGCAGCGTGAACCACTATAATCTGCAAATGATTATTGCGGTCGGCTTCAAGGTGAACAACCAGCGGGCGGTGCGGTTCCGTGTCTGGGCAAATCAGATCGTGGAGCAGTATACTATCAAGGGCTGGGCAATGGACGAAGAACGCCTGAAAAACGGTGGCACAGTCCTGACCAAGAAATACTTTGAAGAGCAGTTGGAGCGTATCCGGGAGATCCGCATTTCGGAGCGCAACTTCTACCAGAAACTTACTGACATTTACGCTACTTCGCTGGATTATGACCGCAATGCGCTGACCACAAAAGAGTTCTTTGCGAAGGTGCAGAATAAGATGCACTATGCCGTGCATCGCCATACGGCGGCAGAGCTGATCTATGAGCGTGCTGATGCCGAAAAACCGCACATGGGGCTTCACACATGGAAGGATGCTCCCAACGGCAAAATCAAAAAGAGCGATGTTTCGGTAGCGAAAAACTACCTGACCGAAGATGAAATGAAGTCCATGGAGCTGATCGTTTCGGCATACCTCGACCTTGCCGAGAACCGTGCCCGCCGTCATATTCCCATGACCATGGAGGACTGGGCTAAGCGGCTGGACATCTATTTGCAGGCAGATGATCTGGAAGTGCTGAAGGATGCAGGCAAAATCTCGGCGCAGCTTGCAAAGATGCACGCCGAAACGGAGTTTGAAAAGTACCGTGTAGTGCAGGATCGGTTGTACCAGAGCGATTTTGACAGGTATTTGGAGGAAAACTTAGAGTAAAGATGAGCCTTGAGATTTGGAGTTTCGTAGTGGATGTGCTCTCATTGATTGCAACAGTTGTATTGACAGTTGCAATCTATTGGCTACAGCGCTCACATGAAAAAGAACGTGAGCAAATGGAAGTGGAGGCGCAGAAAAAAGCTGTTGCTGAAGCGGCAAGAGTTTTTCTGATTGATAATGAAGATGAAATAGAATACTTGCCGTTGTCGGCGATAGCAAAGACTTTGAAACTCAAAAGAAAGCATCATAGAGCGATAACGACCAAGTTTTTAAGATGTAGTGAGGAAGTCCAAAAGGAAATTCTGAAGCAAGCCAATTTTCAGCTAATAGAGGTTTCTAAAGAACAGGTGAGTGCTGCATTAAAACGACTAAAAGATGATATTAAAGCGTGCGGTTTTGGACGAGATACTTTATATGATGGGGCTAAATACTTTCATCGAGCGATGGAGCGTTATTCGGATGAAAAAATTGAAACCGTAAATCCGTACATATTTGAGGACATAAGGCGAACACACTTTTATCAAGGCGATTCACTCCGATTATTAAAAGACACGAGCTATAACGGAACGCTATACGGATATATGTATGATTACCTTCACTCCGCAGATTTGGGAAAATCCAAATGGCTACTGCAGCCACCAATTGATATGGTTTGGTCGCAATGCAATTTAGCTGGATGCCCGGAAGAAATAATGACATTCTGGACGATGCGAATCGTTATTGACTGTTGCCGGGTATTTGCTGAATCAGAAGAAGATATTATTTTCGATGAAGATTTGATCGAAACACAGGAAGATATGTATTATTATGCGGTGATGGCGTTGTATAGTACTTACATTGCAAAGAAAGTAGAGAGTGCGAATGAGTAAGCTGGATGAAATGATTCGGGAACTTTGCCCGGATGGAGCAGAGTATGTAAAGCTCAATAGTGTATGTGATATTTATGATGGCACCCACAGTACACCAAACTATACTGAGTCGGGTGTTAAATTTGCTAGTGTTGAAAATATAGGTAATCTATATGCAACGCAAAAGTATATTTCTGAGAAAGATTTTGAAAAATATAAAATCAAACCCAGAATTGGGGATGTGATGATGACTCGAATAGGGTCAGTTGGTGTTTGTACGGTTGTTGACAGAAATGAAGCACTCGCGTTTTATGTGTCGCTGGCACTGTTGAGACCACAATTAGACAAAGTTCAAAGTCGTTTTCTAAAATATGCAATCGAGAGTATACATGGACGTAAGGAATTAAGAAAAAGAACACTTATAAATGCAGTTCCTATAAAAATTAATAAAGACGATATTGGCAAGGTGACAATTCCGCTTCCACCAATTGAGATTCAGAGTGAGATTGTCCGCATCCTAGACAATTTCACAAATCTTACAGCGGAACTTACAGCGGAACTTACAGCCAGAGGCATACAGTATAGTTACTATAGAAATAAGCTGCTGACATTTCACTCTGACACAAAAATCGTGCAACTGGCAGATATAGCGGATATTGGAACTGGAAGCAGTAATACGAACGAGGCAGTGGAAGATGGAAAATATCCGTTCTTTGTTCGCTCTCAGGAACCGTTGCGAAAAAACGATTTTGAGTATGATGAAACGGCAATTATAACGGCGGGTGATGGTGTAGGTGTAGGAAAGGTATATCATTATATCGAAGGGAGGTATGCCCTACACCAGCGTGCATACCGTATTCACATCAACACACCGGAAGTTGTGCCTAAATACTATTTCCATTACATGAAGGCGAAATTTTTGCCATACATTCAGAAAACGATGTTTCAAGGTTCGGTTGCGTCTATTCGTAGACCTATGCTGAATGCTTTCCCTGTGCCCGTTCCCTCCCTCGATGTCCAGAACCGTATTGTGAAAGTACTGGATAACTTTGAGAAGATATGCTCCGACCTCAACATTGGTTTGCCTGCAGAAATTGAAGCCCGGCAGAAGCAGTACGAGTATTACCGTGATAAACTCTTGACATTTGCAGAAAATGGAAACACAATTTTGAGCAGAGCAGAGCAGAGCAGAGCAGAGCAGAGCAGAGCAGAGCAGAGCACTGATTAAGCTCTTGCAGTATGTGTTTGGCTATGCGGTTGTTTCTCTGCAAGATGTAGTAAAGAACAGCTGCTCTGGCGGAACACCGAAAAAAGGCGTATCAGAATATTACGAGGACGGGAATATTCCTTGGCTGAGGACGCAGGAAGTGGTATTCCGGGATATTTGCAAGACGGAGTGCTTCATTACGGAGAGTGCAGTAAAAAATTCTGCGGCAAAGTGGATTCCAGAGAACTGCGTAATAGTTGCAATTTCGGGCGCGACTGCTGGAAGATGTGCAATCAATAAAATTCCGCTGACAACAAACCAGCATTGTTTGAATCTTGAAGTTGACCCGGAGATGGCGTTGTACAGATATGTGTATTACTGCATCTGTGCAAAGCAGGAAGAACTTCTTGCGAAAAAGGAGGGTGCACGTGGAGATTTGAACTCAACAAGAATTTTAAGTTTGCAAATTGATCTCCCATCGATTGAAAAACAAAAACGGATTGTTTCTATCCTTGATCGCTTTGATGCAATCTGCAATGATTTGACCAGCGGCCTGCCCACGGAGATTGAGGCAAGGCAAAAGCAGTATGAGTACTATCGGGATAGGCTGTTGAGTTTTAAGGAGTTGAATTGATTGGAATATTCTGAAATGAGAGTGGATTTTCTTGGAGCAGCTAGGGTGATAGACAACTTTATTGATGGAACGATGGAGCCATACTCGTATGAAGATTATCTGCGAGATTTTATAAATCATTCAGACTACTTCTTGCAAAAGTCGAATGGAAAACCGTATAGTAAACCTGTTTCGGAGTCAAATGGAGAATGTGACTGTATTTCGGATATGTATTCATTTGATTTTAAGCTCTTTACATCTCAATCAAAGCTACAAGCGGCTAAAATCCTTTCACCATCAATCCAAGAAATCATGCCCGGTGTTATAAGCTTTGGGCTATCAGAAAAGCATGAAGGTGTTCCAGGGTATAAACCGATTACATACAGCATTCCGTATGCAGTGTTTCGGAGCCTGAACCGGAATGAAATGATAGAGATTCGAGAGAAGAAAGAAAAAGAAGATGTATTGGAAAAAGATGTATCTCAAATTATAAAGACGTTTGAGACAAAGAAAAATATAATGTTGTTCTTTCCATATAACTTCAATTTTGATTCAAATGACAATTTTGAACAGGGAAGAAAACTTGCATTTGATGGATTGAATGCGGACTTTAAGTATCTTTTCCAATATCGAATGGACAGATTGCCAGAGTATGACACTTATGTTTCGTTCATCTACGAAAAAGAGAATTTTGTAATAGGCAAATGGACAGGAGCTAAACTTGAGTTTGTTGAAATGATACCGGTTTATAAGAGCTCACTATATTGTGAATTGTGGCATATAGCGGAAGGATAAATGGTAGGAGGAACTTGAAATGTCCTTTTTCAATATCGTTGCGGCTACCAATGAAGATACGGTTGTTGCTGCCTATGAACCCTCCAAGGTGCGCTCTGACAGCTACCAGAGCGAGGCGGAACTGGAAAAAGAGTTTATCCGCCTGCTGTGCGAGCAGGGCTATACCTATCTGCCGCTACATACCGAGGATGAACTGATTGCCAACCTCCGCAGCCAACTGGAAGAGCTGAACCACTACCAGTTTTCCGATACGGAGTGGCGGCAGTTCTTTAGTGATGTGATTGCCAACCCCAACGAGCATATTCCCGAAAAGACCCGGAAGATTCAGGAAGATAATGTGCAGGTGCTGCACCGGGATGATGGCAGTTCCAAAAATATCACGCTGATCGACAAAAAGAACATCCACAACAACCGCCTGCAGGTCATCAACCAGTATGAGGTAAAACAAGCAGACGGCGCACGGCATGATAACCGCTACGATGTGACGATTTTGGTCAACGGCTTTCCACTGGTTCATGTGGAACTGAAGCGGCGCGGGGTGGCCATCCGGGAGGCGTTCAACCAGATCAACCGCTATCAGCGGGATTCGTTCTGGGCGGGCTGCGGCTTGTATGAGTATGTGCAGATTTTTGTGATCTCTAACGGCACAAATACCAAGTACTACTCCAACAGCACCCGCTACAATGCCATCAAGGACGCCAAACACGGCAAGACGAAAAAGGAAAAGACCAGCAATAGCTTTGAATTTACCTCCTACTGGTCCGATGCAAACAACCGCGTGCTAACGGATCTGATCGACTTTACCCGGACATTCTTTGCAAAGCACACGATCCTGAGCGTGCTGACCCGGTACTGCATCTTTACCTCAGAAAAGATGCTGATGGTGATGCGCCCATATCAGATCACAGCAACCGAGAGGATATTGAACCGCATCGAGATCGCCAACAACTACAAAAAGTATGGCACTATCGAGGGCGGCGGCTACATCTGGCACACCACTGGCTCCGGCAAGACGCTGACTTCCTTCAAAACGGCACGGCTGGCATCGCAGCTGCCCTACATCGACAAGGTGCTGTTTGTGGTAGACCGCAAGGATTTGGACTACCAAACTATGAAAGAGTATGACCGCTTCGAGAAGGGAGCGGCAAACTCCAACACCAGCACCACGATTCTGAAACGCCAGTTGGAAAACCCGGAAGCACATATCATCATTACCACCATCCAGAAGCTGGCGACCTTTATCAAGAAAAATCCGGGGCATGAAGTCTACCAGAAGCACGTTGTGATCATCTTTGACGAGTGCCACCGCAGCCAGTTCGGTGATATGCATAAAGCCATTGTCCACAATTTCAAAAAGTACCACCTGTTCGGCTTTACTGGAACGCCGATTTTTGCAGTCAACGCAGGAAGCTCCACTGATCCACGCTATTTCACCACGGCGCAGACGTTCGGCGACCAACTGCACACCTACACTATCGTGGATGCCATCAACGACAAGAATGTGCTTCCGTTCCGGGTGGACTACATCAAGACGATGGATGCAGAGCCTGACATGGACGATAAACAGGTTTGGGATATCGACCGGGAAAAGGCGTTCATGGCACCCAAGCGTATTTCTCTGGTGACAAAGTACATCCTCGACCACTTCGACCAGAAAACCTATCGGGGAGACAAATCGTATGAGTTTAATCTGCTGACGAACGTGGCAGAGGTGGCCTCTGCCCAGCGTGGTGCGGTGGAGGAAATCAAGCAAAAACAGCGCGTCAGCGGTTTTAATTCGATTTTCTGCGTGGCATCTGTGCCGATGGCAAAGCTGTATTATCAGGAGTTCAAAAAACAGATGGCGGCAGACCCAACCAAGCGGCTGCGCATTGCTACCATTTACAGCTATGGAGCCAACGAAGCGGAAACGGATGGCATTCTGGACGAGGAAAACCCGGAAGATACCTCCAACCTTGACCAGAGCAGCCGGGATTTCCTGGACGCAGCCATTCAGGATTACAACGAGATGTTCCACACGAACTACTCCACCGATGGCGAACGGTTTCAGAATTACTACAAAGATGTATCGCTCCGCATGAAAAATAAAGAGCTTGACCTGCTGATCGTGGTCAATATGTTCCTGACGGGCTTCGATGCTACTACACTGAACACCCTTTGGGTGGACAAGAACCTGAAGATGCACGGTCTGATTCAGGCGTTCAGCCGGACGAACCGTATCTTGAATAGCATCAAGACCTTTGGCAATATCGTCTGCTTCCGCAACCTGCAAAAGCGGGTGGATGCGGCAATTTCGCTGTTTGGAGATAAACATGCAGGCGGCATCGTTCTGCTGCGCAAATATGCGGACTACTACCACGGTTATATGGACGAGCAGGGAAAATACCATCAGGGCTATACGGATATGATCGATGACCTGACACAGAAGTTCCCGCTGACAGAGCCGCAGATCGTCGGAGAGCAGAACCAGAAGGACTTTATCGTGCTGTTTGGTGCACTGCTGCGGATGCGGAACCTGCTGTCCTCCTTTGATGATTTCAAAGGCAACGAGATGATCTCTGAACGGGATTTACAGGACTATTTGGGCCGCTATCAGGATTTGCGGGATGAATGGCGTAACAAGAAGCACGATGAAACCAAAGAGGACATCACGGATGATGTGGTGTTCGAGGTAGAACTGATTCGGCAGGTCGAGATTAACATTGACTACATTCTGATGCTGGTCAAAAAGTACCATGACACCCATTGCGATGACAAAGAGGTGCTCATCACGATTCGCAAGGCGATTGATGCCAGCCCGGAACTGCGTAGCAAAAAGCAACTGATTGAAACCTTTATTGCAGGGGTCAACGATGTGGATGACGTGATGGCAGAGTGGAACACTTATGTGTCCGAACAGCGGGAGAAAGAGCTTGCAAAGATCATCCAAGAGGAAAAGCTGAAGGAGCCGGAGACACGCAAATATCTGGCCAATGCGTTCCGTGACGGTGAGATCAAGACCGTGGGCACTGACATTGATAAGCTGATGCCTCCTGTTTCTCGCTTTGGCGGCGGTGGCCGTGCACAGAAGAAGCAGGGTGTAATCGATAAGCTGAAGAGCTTCTTTGATAAGTTCTTTGGGATTGGTGGAAGTTCAATGGCAGAGGATGATAGCAAATAATATTTGATATTAGGAAAAATATCTGCTATAATATTCACAGAGATTCCGCTGGCTATGTGATACTATCCTGATACTAAAAAATCAGCAAGCCGCATCTACCACGGCAATCTCATGGAAAAGTGAACAGCCGAAGATAGATACACTAAACAAATTCGTTTAGTGTCAATCTGGACTTACCGAGCTCGAGTAATCCCCAATAGCACCATCACCCCGGAGGGTTCCGTTAAAACGAAACCTCCCGGGGTGTTTTTTCTTCTGGTAGGGTCAAATAGACTGTAACGTTCAAAGTATCTCCTGTATCAGAGCAAACGGTAACCCTTTTATAGCAGTTTGCATTTTTAATGCCCAAGCAACATCCGCAAACTGCATATCGCAAATATGCCGTTTTGATAGGCACTTTTTTGAAAATTGCGATAAACGCAGTATTTTGCACAAAAAAGCCCTAAACCCCTTTCTTCTCCGCCCGCAGGGGAGTATAATAGGATCCGTTGTTTGCAAAATAGGAAAGGGGAAGTATCAACTATGGAATCGAAGCAGAGGCTTTTGGAGCCGCAGCTCGTCCAAACGGGAAGGGCAGATCAGTTCAGCCGCAAGGTGTTCTGCGATGGAATGCGGGACGGTGTGCCCATTGCGCTGGGCTACTTTGCGGTATCGTTTTCGCTGGGCATTGCGGCGCGCAAGGCGGGCTTTACGCCGTTTCAGGGGTTTCTTGTCAGCCTGCTGAACAACGCCTCTGCAGGAGAATATGCCGCATTTGCGCTGATCATGGCAAACGCCACCTATTTTGAGGTGGCGGTCATCACCCTGATCGCTAATGCACGGTATCTACTGATGAGCTGCGCACTGGCACAGCGCTTTGCGCCGGAAACGCCCTTCTGGCATCGGCT
>ENA-OPCN01002252-OPCN01002252.1-human-gut-metagenome-genome-assembly--contig:-NODE-2252-length-11075-cov-2.622958_pt1 | contig 11075 bp, 9 predicted proteins | sample MGYA00241567_ERZ501485 | MGnify/ENA primary metagenome ERZ501485 (study PRJEB25962, sample SAMEA2042579) | human gut metagenome | biome: human gut; feature: human-associated habitat; material: faeces...
TCATAAAATGCAGAGACTGCGCCCTGAAATGCGAATATTTTCTGCAACTGTTCTCAGTCACTTCAGGTATCCGTATTCTGACCTTTTGCACGTTCATATAAATCTTCTTTTTAAAGAAAATCTATTAACCACACTTTTTCCATGCATCATAACCCCCTCCAGGCCGAAGCCCTTTGTAGATTATGTCGAAACTGTCCTACATGTCTGAATTTCTTCTGTTTATGTGTCTCCCTGAAGCTAATACCATCACTTCTCCAGTTTAGTCCCCTCCGTGGGATAGTTTTAACCACTGCCCTATGGCAGCACCTGTTCCCTAAGAAACAGATTGTACCAGGACCGAAGTCCCGGGTTAGGCTTAACGAGGTCTTTGCTTCCACTTTCAACCCCTTTCGACAGCCCCGCTCAAAGGTCGGGGAGCACAAGCTGCCGGATCCATTCTACTGAATGAGCTGGATCATACTGCCAAATTATTTATACCGGTTAGCGTCGACCCCGGATAGCTATATGTGACCTCTTTTATTACCAATCACATATCCTGCCAAAAACGGAACAATGTTCTGTTTTTAATAACTACTCAATGAAAGAATTGTAGTTATCCTGTCTTTGACAGAACCTTTTTGTATAGTATGTACCAAAAGACCGCCTTCCTGTGTATCTCACAGGCAAGAGCAACATAGGTAAGGAATATTGCTTCCCAGATTTAATCTTATAAAAATTAATATGCCAATTTTCATATCACCCTTCCCTTAAGATTATAATAAGACAATCCTATCTTGTAAAAATTGTTGCTGCAGATTACTAATATATTAAATATATTAGATTATTAGGAAAATTTTACACCTCTCTAAGCCTTATAAAATAAGGGTTTGTCTGATTTGCTGTGGTACACCTCTCCGACTTTTGTGGTACACCTCTCCGACTTTTGTGGTACACCTCTCCGACTTTTTAGTGACTTAAAAGTCCTGTATTTTTACCATATCATTCTTTTTGTAAAACTTTTTCTTCAATATTTGTAAGACATTTTAGATTAATGTTGATTGCTTTTGCTCAATTTTTTATCTTTCCCTCATGAGGAAATTCGAATACCATATCCAGAGTTCCCATTGTTGGAATATATTTTGCTTTAAAATCCTTTGCTTTCGGATCCGGTAACTGAATATTTTTATACTTTTTCAAAATATCTGTATGAGTTCTCAATAATTCCCATGCTCTGGAAAATGCTCTTTCCAAATATTTGTTTTTATTAGAAGCACTTGAAGTATTATCGATACTCTGTTTAAGCAACTGATTTCTTTCGACTATTGTCCTGGCAGATATATGGGCGGTTCCCCGACTGCCCGCTTGTTCTATAGTAGTCATAACGATACATACAATCTCAACGGCTTTCTGATTTCGTTCCTTCCCCAATTTGAGATTCGGAATATATGTATGAGATGGTAAAAGTTTTGGAGCACTGTTTTTATACGGAATATCAAGCTTTATTTTACTTTTCCTAATACTCGCTTTATATACATCCTGAATAACACGAACCATATAAGGACTAGCAAATTTAATGGTATTAGCTTCTGTATCGTTCCCAAGGAACACTAGAACCGGAAGAATATCATTTCCCCTTTTTCCCCTATTTATAATTCCCATGATATTTTGAAAGCTAAGAATAGTATTTATTATGCTGCTTGTATCAGATTGTGAAATTTTGTAGTTTTTTCCTAATTGTTTTGCTAAATCTGGAATATAAAACTTAACAACGTCATCAACTGTTTTATCTTCCTTCCATGTTTTCTGGAATTTATTGAGAATGATTGCGTAAAAAACTCTAAGCATCGGAAGATTAAAATCTTCAATATTGTCCTTTGTATACAAATGAGAAAGTCTTGCACTTGTAGCAGGCATTCCTTCAAAATAGAGTATTCCGTTCTCAAATACCAATCCATCTGCTGATGTTAGAGGCTGTAAATAAGCTTTATCATCATCATTGTAAGTAATAGCGTTCTGCCATGTAGGATTCGTAATAAGCGGCATTTTGCTTGGAACATCCGTAATTTCTCCAGCTTTCTTTTTTGTTCGATATTCCTTCTTCTCCGATTCCCCATTTTTTTTGCTTTTAGTTATATCTGTATTTTGGCTTGACCCTTCGACAAACTCAGAACGTTGTGCTAGGAATCTATCAGCAGCGATATGAGGCAATGTATTTAGCAATGTTTCATATGAGGATAATTCACTCTTTTCTTCATTTGTAAGCCAATTCCGATTTTTAAGATCTACATATCGATCCTTTAGCTTATCATTCACCAGAATATGTATAACATTATTGGCTTCATCAAAATTCCACCATGCATCACCTACCATATATACTGGAGCTGTATCCGTATAATCGAAAATAACATTGATTTGATCCTGCCCTTTTGCTATTCCGATATATTTTCCAGACACGACCGCATCCATTATTGTGTCGGTTCCAATATCTGGTAAAGACGTAATTTCCGATTCCGTTGTTTGTATCTGATGATTTTTCGAGACTGCCATAATTAGACGCTTCCTTTCCTTGATTTTTCTCTCTTTATTGTCTTTAATATGGCAATTTTCATTATTTTGAGACATGCAGCATATCGAAACATATTACCGTATGTTACAAAATTTTCTAACATACAATAACATAGATAAAATAAGATAGCTTAGATGAAAAGACAGGTACAACACTTCTCCGAATAATTACTATGAAGTGTAGTATCCAAAATTCAGTAAAATCAGGGCTTCCCAAAATCGCAGGTAGGACACTTCTCCGAAATTTGTAGGACACTTCCTCTGGATATCTTTGACATGAGTCGCAGGCTGAGATCCGATTTTTTGTTACTATCAGTGGTACACCTCTCCGACTTTTGTGATACACTTCCGCTGCCTTATTACCACACTTCTGCGAAATTTGTACCACACTTCCGATGTACTAAAAATCATTGTTTATACCTGATCACATCAACCGTATTTTCTACAAATTCATGAAATCAAGGAAGCTTTGATAGTAAGGTACGACACTTCTCCGAATAATTGCTACGAAATGTAGTATAACCTATTTCTTTTACGGAGATGTTATGAAACGAATTTCTCTTGCAGCATAATTTTCAGAAAAATATTTTCTGCCTGTTCCCTTACTGTATGTTACAAAAATTCACATAAAAAATACCCTGTCACCTGACAGGGCGTTTTTATGATACAAAATTAATGATATTTTTCCAAAAGTTTCATTCCGGTACTCATGCTTATTTTCTTTGCAATCACATTCGATTTTACAATGGACTCAAACAATTCCAAATCCAGATTGTACTGCTGCTCTTGACCGCTGTAATATAAGGCTTCCAGATCTGCTATATCTTGTTGCAGTCTCTTTGGCAGTTCTTCTTTTATTACAATATCTTCAAAAATATACATGTTGTACTCCATTCTTATGTTTGATTATGCTTATATTATACAGAGGCTTTCCCTGCAATGCAATGTATGGGAAAAACATCTGAAGAAACATTGTTCCGTTTTTCATACCGCCAATTATTTACAGTTTCTTTACATTCTTAGAGACTTTTCTTATTAATCACAATATATTTTTTATCTGCTGATTCTGCCATGCTTGTAACTTTTTCTCCATCGATAGAATGTAGATAAATAGGGGTATATTTAGAAGTCCAACCAAAGCCATACATATACAGATCTGATAATGTTTTCGAATTCGCCTCACATGTTTCTTCATCGATATCTTCTGCTGTTTTTAATACGATCACATCCTGATATTCTTTACGAATTGTTTCGACCTGTTTTATGTTAGAGTCTTCATCTGAAACCCCATGGATTTTTAACAGAGCTGTAGGATTGCAATTTATTAATAAGTCTCTAAAAGAAGGTGGTACAGCCTTTCGATCAATAATAAAGCGCTTGGTAATTTCCAGAAATACCATCCTCACCACTTCTTCACTGCAGAGGAGAAAATAGTCCCTGTGGTTATAGTTAGGATTTCGTATTTTTTCTTCATCTTCATTCCTGATGCCTGCATTTTCTCTTAATATATTCATCATTGTTTCTACATAAGGCATCAGTTCTCCAACGAAGCATCTGTTTGCGTGAATAGCTTCCCAATACAGTCCTTGAGCCAAAAAAGCTAATTTTTCATCCGATGCATCTTCAAACAGATTCTTGATTTTGCAATCATCCTGTGATTTTAACACCACTGATTTCCCATCAACCGCAATCGTCACACTATTGACAAAATCTCCTTCTTTACTATGAATATACCCACTTGTATCTCCTGGTACATGTTCAACAATTTCGTTGAACCTTTTAACTGTGATCGAATCTCGCGGTTCTCCAGCGTTATCTATATCTTCCTGCGTCTGCAAAATCAAATAGTCTTTCTCTCCATCCTTTTCTAAAAGTACATTTTTTACGTCATAAATTTCATCGAAAATATGATGCACACGAAGAACTGCATTGTTTGAACAATCCTTTAATTCATTAATAATTTCTTCTAAATTCATAGTTTTTACCTCTCTAGTTGCCTGTTTCTAAACAATATGATTTTTCGGTACTTTCTTTACGTTTCTTGCTACTGATGAAACAATACTGCTGAAAATAAAAATAATGCCAATGATTTTAAATATCCAAGATTTTTTGAAACCCCTTGGGACAAATACCAGTATCCCTACACCTACGAATGCAAGCACCATAAATAAAAGAATCTGATCCTCTACTAATAACAGAAAAGCCCCAGAGTACAACGACTCATGCACTCCGGAGTGTTACTCTTCCACAGTATCGATCAGAAGATGCTTTCCCTTTGTTGCTTTTGTTGCAAGCCGATCACATCGCTCATTTCCCTTATTTCCACTATGACCTTTCACCCAGATGAATGATACCTGATGCTGCGCCATCGCTGCCAGTAGACGTATCCACAGATCTTTATTTTTCACTGGAGACTTATCTGCTTTTTTCCATTTATTTTTCGCCCAACTTTTCACCCAGTTTTTATTGAAAGCATCTGTCAGATACTTGGAATCGGAATAAAGCTTTACCTGACATGGCATTACCAGTGCCTCCAGTCCAACAATGGCTGCCATAAGCTCCATGCGGTTATTGGTCGTTTTCCGATAGCCGGCGCTCATTTCTTTTTCATGCAACACTCCTTTATTATCGACATATTGTAGGACTGTTCCGTATCCTCCAGGTCCGTTTGGATTGCCCTTGGCCGATCCGTCCGTATATATTGTTACTTTCACGACACCTCACCTCTTTCCGCAATATTTCTGCTGTTTATAATATGGTGAGAATCACCAAAAACGGAACATTGTTCCGTTTTTTATGAAATTCTTAGATTTTTTCATAACCAAAAATGGTTTTTTTCATATTAATCTTAGAACGTATCATACAAAAGAAAGGAACTGACTTATGAATAATGAACACTTTTGGACTGAAAAAAGAAAGCAGATAAAAAATGCAGCGCAGCATATTGAGCTGATCAATAACAAAAACCGGGCAGAGATAGTAAAAGGAATTGCCCGGACAGAAGCATATACCGGATCTGTCCCTGTTACATATCCAGAAAGCATACATATCCCTGCTATTTTTGTCGATAGCTACGATAGCGTAACAAGTATGTTTGAACATCAGGAACAGGGCGAAAAGATGGCGGTACTGAATTTTGCGAATTATAAAACTCCCGGTGGAACATACTTAACAAAGGGAACCAGAGCACAGGAAGAAAGCCTCATGTACAGCAGCGGCACCTTATATTCTGTCCTGAAACAGTTTGATGATTCTTTTTACGCATATAACAGGCAGAATATGAACAGAGGATTGTTTCGGAATCGTGGGTTATATACCCCGGATATGATATTTTATGACAGAGAAACATTGGTTGATCAGGACATTACAGATGCCAATACCGTAAAAGCAGATGTGATCACTGTATCCGCTCCCAATGCTTCTACGGCCTTAAGATACGGAAAAGTATCGCCCCTTGAAAATGAAAGTGCCTTAGACAGTCGTATCCGATTCTTACTGGATATTGCAGAAAGTAATCAGGTAAAAATCTTAATCCTTGGAGCATTCGGATCAGGAGTCTTCGGGCAGGATGCTGCTGTTGTCGCAAAAATTTTCAAAAAATACCTCACATCTGGGAACTATTCTTTCGATAAGGTATATTTTTCAGTGCCAGACATTGAGGATGGAATGAACTACAAGAAAATGAAACAGGTTTTTGAGAATTGCTAATATGCTTTCCTCTGACCAGGACAGCGCTCCGGCGCTGTTTTCTTTTTGTCAAAAACAAAAAACGGAACATTGTTCCGTTTTTATGATAAAAACGCACCTCTTACCGGCAACATGTCTGCAGGAATTTCTTTGGCATTTTCCACTTTAAACTCTATCTTATTTTCATCCTTATTATACCAGGCCAGAATCAGCTCCCCTTTCTCGGCTTTCCGGAACACCGTTTCCATTGGAATCCTGCACTGCTCCATATCTTCCAACATCTGTTTACATGTCTCAGCAATGACGGTTAACCCAGTATCACTGTCAACGTTTAAACACAGGGAAAGATGCTCCTGTTCGTCTGTGCATACAAACAACACAGGAATATCGAAAGTAAGCAATATTTTTTTCGTGTATAGCTGCCCTGTTCTTTTCGTATATATCCATTTATACTGATCTGGCATGAGACACTCTCCTTTCTGGGATTTGTTTTTACAGGTCTGGCATCATTTCCCTAGCTATTTGCAATAATCTCTGATTTCTGGTATTACCCCGGTATTTTTGAGCTTTTTCCGAGGATATCCAGTTCAAAAATCGATATTCATTGATTTCAATTTTCATGGAAAATAATACGTTTGCGATATAATCCGTAGTTTGTATAAAATTCATTGACATTGATTCTTTTAATCTGTCGTCTACTATTGATCTTCTGTGCTTCAGGACTTTGAAACTCATATTCAGAAAGGAGCCGTTTCCTGAGATCTGTTTATATCGGTCATATCTTGTATCAACCAGTCTGATCTCAGGGCGCTGAGACAGAATTTCGTATAACCGGCTCTCTTTATCTATCAGTAGACCATAACAATTTTTCGTACTTAGGAAAAATAACAATAACCAAGGAGCGTTATATATGGTCGCCCAATAATACATATGTCCTTCACAAGAGCAAAAATCAAAGAGCATCTGCCTTGCCATTTTTTCAGAGATAAAAATCCCGGTATCCTGCTGTATGATGTTTATTGCAATATCAAAGTTATCTCTGAGGATATTGTATACGTTTCTTTCATAATCAGTCAGATGCTCTTTTCTTGATTCTGCTGTCACCTGATACCGATGCGCTGCATACGGGCAGAAATAATATGCCTGTTCATTGTATTTTGCAAATTTTGTATCCTTATTGTAGTGCTTCCCATATACTGACGGGGAGTTGTCTGCTTTTGAGTACAATCCTATAATTTGGATCGGATTATCACAGGACGGACAGACTGCAAGGTATCTGGTTCTTTTGTCCTGACCAACCTCTCTATATGGTAATTGTAGCTGAGTTTCTTCCTCGTAGTTCTCTCTGGTCAGGCCGAAAACCTGATGTTTTCCTGTTCTTAGCTTAAATCTCTTCATTTTCGTTTTCTGAAACCTCTAATGGTTCCTGCAGTTCCGGATATGTTCCATACATTTTATTCCACCACTGTTCTGGAAGCTCCGGCACCATTCCTTCTTTCTCTGCAAATTTCAGACATTCCAAGATATCCGATAAACCCATTGTAAAATCAGTTTCTTTTGACCGCAAGTGGAAATATAACAGTTCATCGCTATCTCCTAAATCCACATTTTCTTCTAATACTGCTTTTTCTGGAATTGTATTTTCTAACATTATGCTTATCGCAGGGCTGCCCTGCTCTCCTTCCTCTGTTTTCTTTAATATGGTTGTTTCCGGTTTTAATAAACAAGTCTTGGAAAATACCATGTTATAAGTGAATATTTACGGATTGATTTTCAGTAGGACAGAATTTGAACAGGGATATCAACGCTGCGAAAAACATCAAACAGGAAGGTCTCAGACTGCTCAGAGTCTGAGACGTATGATACATAGTAGGCAGGGAACTCGGCCGAACTCATACGCCTGTGGAGATCCAGGGAAAACTGCCGGATAGGTGTGACAATAACCGGGGTCGATGAAGCATGGAAGCTCTGACTTCAACGCTTTGCGTAAGTCGGGGTAGTTCACTTTATAACAAATAGGAATACTCCTGTATGTGCAAAGCGTTATATGATTGGCTAGAAGAAGAAAAATCAAAAAATATGATAGTATGATCCGAAAATTCCATGTTTCTCTGAGAGAGGCATGTGAAGTAACAGGGATATCAGAGGAGACCTATAAAAGATACTCTCTTCTTTGATATGACTTAAGTATTTTTGCAAATTTGGCAGATCGGCACATCAAAGTGATTTGTTCATGAAATATTCCATATTAATCAGTCATATAATTCTTGCAGAGAAACATTCGGCATGATAGTATAAACATAGGGAAGAAATTCCTCAGATACAGTAAAGGAGGATAGTTCCAATGGGAAAATCAGACGCACTTGGCAAAAAATTAATGCAAAATAATGATTATTTTGCAGATGCTTTTAATGCCGGATTGTTTGACGGACGTACTGTAGTAAATCCCGAAAATCTCCATTCTTTAGAACCAGATGAGATAGAGATAGGAAATAAAGAAACCGGAGCAGATGAGGTCTGGAATAAATCAAGAGATGTCATAAAAGAGCTGTTTGTTAAAACAGATGGCAAAAGCTATTATGTTTTGCTTGGAGTAGAGAATCAGTCCAGAGTACATACGGCAATGCCTTTACGATCTCTTATGTATGATACTTTCAGATATCTGAAACAGGCTAGGGATGTCGATGATAAGTATAAAAAAGCACGTAAAAATGGATTTTCTCCAAAAATGACAGCGGAAGAATTTTTATCTAGTTGGAAATATACAGATAGACTAACCCCGGTTATTACCCTTGTGATATATTATGGATCTGATGAATGGAACGGTGCTATGTCTCTACACGATATGTTTTCCGAAGACATAGATCCAGGAATTTTAAAATACGTTCCAGATTATCATATTAACTTAATACAGCCAAGTAAAATGCAGGATTTCGATAAATTCAAATCCGATTTTGGTACTTTGATGGAATCGATCCGGTATAAAGATGATGAACAAGAACTTGTAAAGTTATTTCACGAAAAACCAGAAGTAGATCCTTTAATTGGAGAAGCCATTGGATATTATGTAGATGAAAGATGGCGTAACGCAGCAAATGTTATTGAAGGAGGGAAAGTCAATATGAGTCGAGCAGCCGATGTTATCGAGGAAAGAGGCAGATTAAGTAAAGCAGTCGAAATAGTACAAAATATGATCCGGAAATTCCATGTTTCATTGGAAGAAGCATGCGAAACCGCAAATATCTCTGTTGACGACTACAAGAAGTATACAGCTAAATAATGTAATTACAGTAAAGACAGCGCTCCGGCGCTGTTTTTCTTTTGCCAATAATTCAGAAACGGAACATTGTTCCGTTTTTAAAGAATAAGAGAAAAGCCACCGCATCCGCAGTGGCTTCTCTCCTTAATGAGTTATGAAATTGTTAAAAGCATTTGCTTGAGGATTTCTTACTCGGATTTTGTCTCTCCGCATCTTGTGCATCTGTATCCTTTGATGATTGTTTCCATGTGGGATACTTCATCGTGATGGACTGTTTTGTAGATGGCTTTTTCTTTATTAGTCAATGTAACACTTGCATTAGGGTTGGTTCTAGGGCAACCTGCCGGGAGTTTATTTCCAAATCTGTCAGTTGATACGTCTCCTGCGATATGGTCAATTGCGTCATCAGAACCTGCTACAAACTGGGCGCCGCATCCCTGGCATTCATCCCAACTATCCCAATGATCTAATACTTCTTCATCATAAGCTTCCTGATCGATAACTTTCACCTGCTCAGTGATTGCTTCCCAATCATGTCCGAGAGCAGAAATCTCTAATTTAGACATTTCCTCCGGATGATCCTGACCACAAACAACACACTGTAAGGTTCTCTCACCTTTTTCCGTACAGGTCGGCTCTTTTGTTACGACATAATTGTAAGTACCATCTGCTTTCTTGTAATTATGATTTCCTTTTACCTTTTCGATAACAGTTTCCCCGCATACAGAACAGGTTTTCTCGATCTCACCGTCTTCCAGACAGGTTGCTTCTTTCAGGACTTTGGAAGTGAAGTGGTGTCCGCTGGAATACAGAGTCTCTTCTTTTGTTTCCCCGCATACTTTACACTCATATACTTCTTTTCCATCTTCCGTGCAGGTCGGTTCCACGGTCTCTTTTAATACATAATCGTGATCTGCTTTTTCAGTCTCTTTTGTATAAGTATCGCCGCATTTACTGCACTCATAGATCTCTTTGCCTGCTTCCTGGCAGGTTCCAGGAATGGTTTCTTTTAATACATAGGTGTGATCTGCCTTCGGGATTACATCTGTCTGTACATCTCCACAATGGCTGCATACTTTCACAACCTTACCCTCTGCCGTACAGGTAGCTTTTACTGTTTCTTTTGTCTGGTAATCATGTCCGATCGCCGGGATTGTCTCAGTATAAGAAGCATCACATCCACTGCATTTGTATGTCCTGATTCCTGCCTCTGTACAGGTTGCTTCCTTAGTTACAGTTGGTACATAGGTATGCTCATGCGCTACTTCGCTCTTCACGCATCCTCCAGAAACATTGTAGATTTTTCCATTGAAGGTATATCTTCCGTTATAACCGAAGTTTACCTTACCATTCTGGATCACCCATGTTCCGTTTGCGTTGCTTGCAAGTCCGTTGTAGCTGAAATCTACTTTTCCGTCCTTATTGCAGTACCACCATCCGTTCTGATTGTTTGCTACAGTCTCCTGTTTAACAACAGCACTGCCCTGGACATGATACCAGTCATTGCCGACTTTGATCACTCCGTTATCCTGGAATGTAACCTTACCGTTTGTGATTTTCCAGGTTCCGAACTTGTTGGATGCCA
>ENA-OPCN01002259-OPCN01002259.1-human-gut-metagenome-genome-assembly--contig:-NODE-2259-length-11062-cov-1.749432_pt1 | contig 11062 bp, 10 predicted proteins | sample MGYA00241567_ERZ501485 | MGnify/ENA primary metagenome ERZ501485 (study PRJEB25962, sample SAMEA2042579) | human gut metagenome | biome: human gut; feature: human-associated habitat; material: faeces...
AATGGGAACCTGGAATTCAAGAGGGCTAAGAGGTTCAACCCTGGAGGATTTTATTAACCGGACGAATGAACGCTATCAGCAGCAGGGACTGGCGCTCATTCAGAAAATCCCGACACCGATCACTCCGGTACGAATGGACAAAGATCACCGCCAGATCACGCTGGCCTATTTTGACCAGCGCAGTACGGTCGATTATATTGGAGCAGTACAGGGAATTCCCGTATGTTTTGACGCAAAAGAGTGCAGTATGGATACCTTTCCACTACACAATATCCATGAACACCAGATGAACTTTATGCGGGATTTTGAAAAACAGGATGGAATTTCCTTTTTTCTTATCTATTACAGTACAAAAAACCTGCTTTATTACATGCGTTTTGAAGAAATAGAAGTGTTTTGGGAGCGGATGAAGCAGGGCGGACGGAAAAGTGTACGCTTTGAAGAACTGGATGAGGAATATTTTATGCAGCTAAGGCAGGGCGTATTCGTTCCGTATCTAGAGATGCTCCAGAAGGATCTGGATCACCGGGAAGAAAGATAAGAAGCATGGAAAAGAGATTAGCAGGATAGAACTTCTGAGTATGCAGGCTTGACAAGCCGCGTCAAAGTTCGTATAATACAACAAGGTCACGTTTTAATATGGTAACATGCTAAAGTGACAAATAAACAAAAAAGAGGAGTTACAATCTATGGAGCAGTTATTACATACACCCGAAGGGGTCCGAGACATTTATCATGAAGAATGCGCCAAAAAGCTGGCACTTCAGAACCGACTTCATAAGACTCTGCATTTGTACGGATATCATGATATCCAGACTCCTATGTATGAATATTTTGATGTATTCAGAAAAGAGATCGGAACCATTCCTTCAAGGGAATTATATAAATTTTTTGACAGAGACGGCAACACACTGGTGTTAAGACCGGATATCACTCCGCAGATCGCACGTGCGACGGCAACTTTATTTAAGGATGATGAGCTCCCGGCAAGGCTTTGCTATGTGGGGAATACATTTATCAATCATTCCAGTTATCAGGGACGATTAAAGGAAAGTACCCAGATGGGCGCGGAGATGATCGGACTGGATGCGGCGGATGCTGATGCGGAGATGCTGGCACTTGTCATTGACTGTCTGAAGAATGCCGGACTGGAAGAATTTCAGATCAGTATAGGAAATGTAGACTTTTTCCAGAGTCTGATCGAGGAATCCGAGATTGATGATGAGACAGAAGAACGTCTGCGTGAGTTGATTAACAACCGGAACTTTTTCGGTGTAGACGAACTTTTAGAAGAGGCTGATGCAAAACCGGTGTCAAGAAAAGCATTTTCTGCACTTTCAGAGATGGTCGGTGGTGTGGAGATCCTGGAGGAGGCGAAAAAGGTAGCGCCAAGCAAAAAAGCGATGAAAGCAATCCGGCGTCTCGAAAAAATCTACGCGATCTTATCTGTCTACAAAATGGAACAGTACATTACGTTTGATCTGAGCATGAGCGGAATTTACGGATATTATACCGGTATTATCTTCCGGGGATACACTTTTGGGACCGGGGATGCCATTGTAAAAGGCGGACGTTATGACCACCTGGTTGAAAAGTTTGGAAAAGAAGAGCCGGCGATCGGTTTTGCGATCGTAGTAGATGAACTGATGAGCGCACTTTCCCGCCAGAAGATCCAGATCTCAAGTGGCGAGAAGAGTTCCCTGATTTTATATGATAAAGAACGGTTGAAGGATGCAATCCAGCTTGCCATGGAATTCAGAGGGAAGGACAAAAATACCCAGATCCTTCAGAAAGCATCGGATAAGTCGCTGGAATTCTATGTGGATTATGGAAAACGCAGTCTTGCAGGAAGCATGCTGTATCTTCGCAGCAAAGGAGATGTGCAGATGGTGAACCTGATGACCGGCGAAGAGAAAATTGTAGGGTAGGGGTGAGACGATGAAAGACACAAGATATTTGACATTTGCGCTCTGTAAGGGGCGGCTCGCAAAACAGACACTGGAGCTTCTGGAAGAACTGGGGATCACCTGTGAGGAAATGAAAGATAAAAATTCCAGAAAGCTGATTTTTGTAAATGAAGAGCTAAAATTAAAATTTTTTCTGGCAAAGGCATCTGATGTTCCGACATATGTGGAATATGGTGCAGCTGATATTGGTGTAGTAGGAAAGGATACCATCCTTGAAGAAGGACGAAATTTATATGAGGTGATGGATCTTGGCATTGGCAAATGCCGTATGTGCGTGGCTGGCCCTGCATCGGCAAGAGAGCGCCTTAAGCACCATGAACTGATTCGTGTGGCATCAAAATATCCGGTCATCGCGAAGGATTACTTCTATAATAAGAAGCATCAGACAGTTGAAATTATTAAACTTAACGGTTCTGTTGAACTAGCTCCTATTGTTAATCTCTCTGAAGTAATCGTAGATATTGTAGAAACAGGTTCTACATTACGCGAAAATGGTCTTGGTGTATTAGAAGAGATTTGTCCACTATCAGCAAGAATGGTTGTTAATCAGGTAAGTATGAAGATGGAAAATGAAAGAATTAATAAATTACTTTCAGATTTAAAAACAGTAATATAAAACGGACATTATAGAAAAATAGATTGTTGCAAAAGAGGCAGTTAAAGATTTATAATGCTGATAGCTGATAAGATAGCAGCAGATATGGAGGCAGAAATGAGAACTATAAAATTAGATGAAGAATCAAAAAAGGATATACTTGATAATTTATTAAAGAGAAGTCCTAATAATTATGGTAAATTTTCGGATAGTGTTAATGCTATATTAGAAGATGTTAAAGCAAGAAGAGATGAAGCAATATTTGAATATACGAAGAAATTCGATGGTGCCGATATTAATGCTGATAATATCATAGTTACAAAAGAAGAGATAGAAGAAGCATATAAGGAAGTTGAGAAAACAGGCCTTGTTGAAATTATAAGAAAAGCCCTTGTAAATATAAGAGATTACCATCAGAAACAGAAGCAGTATAGCTGGTTTGACAGTAAGCCTGACGGAAGTATCTTAGGTCAGAAAGTAACTCCACTTGAGAAAGTCGGCGTATATGTACCTGGTGGTAAAGCAGCATATCCATCATCAGTTCTTATGAATATCATACCTGCTAAAGTCGCAGGAGTGGACAGAATAATTATGACTACACCACCTAATAAAGAAGGGAAAGTTAATCCAGGTACATTAGTTGCAGCAAATGAAGCAGGTGCAGATGTTATCTACAAAGTAGGTGGTGCGCAGGCAATTGCAGCACTTGCGTACGGTACTGAATCAATACCGAAAGTTGATAAAATAGTAGGTCCGGGTAATATATATGTTGCCCTTGCTAAAAAGGCAGTATATGGTTATGTAAGTATAGATTCAATTGCAGGACCAAGTGAGATACTTGTGTTAGCTGATGAAACAGCTAATCCGAGATATGTGGCAGCTGATTTATTATCACAGGCTGAACATGATGAAATGGCATCTGCAATATTAGTTACTACATCTAAAGAATTAGCTGAGAAAGTATCTGAACAGGTAGATAAATTTATTGAAGAATTATCAAGAAAAGAAATTTTAACAAAATCTATTGAGAATTACGGATATATTCTTATTGCTGATAATATGGATGAAGCTATTGCTGTTGCAAATGATATTGCATCAGAGCATTTAGAGATTGTTACAAAAGATCCGTTTAATACAATGACCAAAATCAGAAATGCCGGAGCAATATTCTTAGGAGAATACAGTTCAGAACCATTAGGAGACTATTTCGCAGGTCCTAACCACGTTCTTCCTACAAATGGAACAGCTAAATTCTTTTCAGCATTATCAGTAGATGATTTCATTAAGAAATCAAGTATTATTTCATTTTCAAAAGAAGCACTTGAGCCAATACATAATGATATTATGGCATTTGCGACAGCAGAACAGTTGACAGCACATGCTAATTCGATTAAAGTAAGATTTGAAAAATAATATATCAGTTTTGTAAAATTATTATCACAGGTTATGATATTATGAATTCCATAGGTTATAACCTGTATAATAAGTTAACACAGAACTGGTATTTTGCAGTAGAAATGAGGAAAATATGGAAACAGTTATTAGAAAAGCATCGGTTAAGCGTGAGACAAATGAAACAGATATTTCTATGGATTTTGCAATTGATGGAAGTGGTAAAGCAGAGATAAGTACAGGAATAGGTTTCTTTGATCATATGCTTAACAGCTTTACAAGACACGGCCTGTTTGATATGAAGCTTAGTGTGAAAGGTGACTTATATGTAGATACACACCATTCTATAGAAGATACGGGAATAGTGTTAGGACAGGCTATTAAAGAAGCTATAGGCGATAAGAAATCAATTAAGAGATATGGAAGTGTCATTTTACCAATGGACGAAGCACTTGTACTGTGTTCATTAGATTTATCAGGCCGTCCATATCTTGTATGTGATGCGGAATTTACGACTGACAGAGTCGGATATTTTGATACAGAGATGGTTAAGGAATTCTTCTATGCAATTTCATATTCGGCAGGAATGAATCTGCATATCAAGGTGTTATCAGGAAGTAATAATCATCATATTATCGAAGGAATCTTTAAAGCATTTGCAAAGGCATTAGATGAAGCAACTATTACTGATCCAAGAATTAAGGATATAATGAGTACAAAAGGAAGTTTGTAATCAGTAAAAATACTTTAAATTAGCGAAAGGCGTGTGTGAAAAATGAATTATTGTAATCTTATTCCGAGAATTATTATAAAAAATGGTAAAGCATTTAGAAAAGATGATTCTACAGCATATGATGCAGTTGAATTATGCGAGAAATTTGAAAATGACGGAGCAGATGAAGTCTATATTTTTGAGATATCTTCAACAGATGAAGAGCATGAGACAAATATAGGAATAATCAAGGAAATTGTAGCTGAATGTGATATCCAGATTTTACTTGGAGGAAATGTAAAGAGACTAGAAGATGTTAAGAAATATCTTTATGCCGGTGCTAAAATGGTTATTTTAGAAGATTCGAAAGAATCAAACAGAGAACTTGTAAATGAAGCATCAGAAAGATTCGGTGCAGATAAGGTAGCGGTTTTATTTGAACGTAAATGTTCTGATGAAGAATTATGCAAGGCAGCTAATTTTTATTTTGATGAGGGAGCAACATTGTTTGTAGTTTCTGATAAATTGTCTGATGAGGCAGCTAAAAATTTCTCTGAGATAAATATTGATTTACTTCTTATTAATGACGAAATTACTAAAGAAGATATTGTAAAATATTGTAAAGTGACTAATATATATGGTTTTACATCAGATACAATTCTTTCAGATACGCAGGAGATAATGAACATCAAACAGGAACTTAAAAAAGATGGTGTAGATGTAAATGTATTTGAAAGTAAGATGAATTATAGTGAATTTAAGCTTAATTCAGATGGATTAATCCCTGTTGTAGTTCAGGATTATAAGACAAATGAAGTATTAATGCTTGCTTATATGAATGAAGAAGCATTTGACAATACAATTAAGACTGGAAGAATGACTTATTATAGCAGAAGCCGTAAAGAATTATGGATAAAAGGTCTTACTTCAGGACATTATCAATATGTGAAATCATTATCAATCGACTGCGATAATGACACACTTTTAGCTAAGGTTAAACAGATTGGTGCAGCCTGCCATACAGGTAAACGTTCATGCTTCTATACAGAACTTGTGAAGAAAGAATATGATGACACTAATCCGCTTATGGTATTTGAAGATGTGTTTAACGTTATAAAGGACAGAAAAGTTAATCCTAAAGAGGGTTCATATACAAATTATCTCTTTGATAAAGGAATTGATAAGATTCTTAAGAAAGTCGGAGAAGAAGCAACAGAGATAGTTATTGCTGCTAAGAATCCTGATAAAGAAGAGATTAAATATGAGATTTCAGACTTCTTATATCATGTAATGGTACTTATGGCAGAAAAAGAAGTATCATGGGAAGACATAACAAGAGAATTGGCCAGAAGATAGAATATGTACATTATTATTGAAAGGAAAGTAGTGGTTTGAGAAAACTTGCGTTATCAGACGAGATTTTACTAAGTGTTGAAAAGCCGGCAAGATATATTGGCAACGAAGTAAATATGGTAAAAAAAGATTTGTCTAAAATAGATATTAGATTTGCAATGTGTTTTCCTGATGTATACGAAATAGGAATGTCGCATTTAGGAATCCAGATTTTATATGATATGTTCAATCAGAGAGATGACATATATTGCGAAAGGGTATATTCTCCATGGACTGATTTAGATCAGATTATGAGAGAGAGGAATATACCTCTTTTTGCGTTAGAATCACAAGATCCAATTAAAAATTTTGATTTTTTAGGTATTACAATCCAGTATGAAATGTGTTATACGAATATTTTGCAGATATTAGATCTATCAGGAATTCCATTAGAGTCGGCTGATAGAACTGAAGATGATCCTATTGTAATCGGTGGTGGTCCATGTACATATAATCCCGAACCACTTGCACCGTTTTTCGATATATTTTATATGGGTGAGGGTGAAACGGTATATTTTGACTTAATGGATAAATATAAAGAGAATAAGAAAAATGGTGGTTCAAGAAGAGATTTTCTTGAAATGGCTGCTGATATAGAGGGGCTTTATGTTCCGGCATTCTATGATGTTGAATATAATGATGATGGAACTTTAAAGTCTTTTACACCTAATAATCCACATGCTAAGACTAAGATTAATAAACAGCTTGTTATGGATATGGATAATACATATTATCCAGAGAAACCGTTAGTTCCATTTATTAAGGCTACGCAGGACAGAGTTGTACTAGAGATACAAAGAGGATGTATAAGAGGATGTAGATTCTGTCAGGCCGGTTCGGTATACAAACCGGTACGTGAAAGAAGTCTTGAATTTCTTAAGGACAAAGCATATAAGATGCTTAAAAATACCGGACATGAGGAGATTTCACTCAGCTCATTAAGCTCTAGTGATTATTCTAATCTTGAGGGACTTGTTAATTTCCTTATTGAAGAATTCAAAAATAAAGGTGTAAATATTTCATTACCATCTCTTAGAATTGATGCATTTTCATTAGATGTAATGAGTAAAGTTCAGGACGTTCGAAAGAGTAGTCTTACATTTGCACCGGAAGCAGGTTCACAGAGACTTAGAAATGTAATTAATAAAGGTCTTACTGAAGAAGTTATTCTTAAAGGTGCATCTATGGCATTTGAGGGTGGATGGAATCGTGTCAAATTATATTTTATGTTAGGGCTTCCAACTGAAACAGTTGAAGATATGGAAGGAATTGCTGAATTATCAGAAAAGGTGGCTGAGGTCTATTATAGAATACCAAAAGACCAGAGAAATGGAAAGGTTCAGATAGTAGCAAGTTCGTCATTTTTTGTTCCAAAGCCATTTACACCATTTCAGTGGGCATCTATGAATACTAAAGAAGAATTCTTAGGTAAAGCACGTATAGTTAATGCTAAGATGAAAGAAATGCTTAATAAAAAAAGTATTAAATACAATTGGCATGAAGCAGATGTATCAGTCTTAGAGGGTTTATTAGCAAGGGGGGACAGAAGAGTTGCAAAGACTATTTTAGCTGCATATAAATCAGGTTGTATCTATGATGCGTGGAGTGAGACTTTTGATAATTCGAAATGGGAGAAAGCTATTAAAGATACTGATATTGATATGAATTTCTATATCTCAAGAGAACGTGATGTTGATGAATTACTTCCATGGGACTTCATAGATATAGGTGTAACTAAGGCATTTCTTAAGAATGAATGGAAACGTGCCAAAGAAGAGACTGTAACACCTAATTGCCGTATGAAGTGTGCAGGCTGTGGTGCAGCAAGATTTGGAGGAGGTGTGTGCTTTGAAAATAAGAATTAAATTTGCTAAAAATGGAAGTATGAAATTTATCGGACATCTTGATATTATGAGATATTTTCAGAAAGTAATGCGAAGAGCTGAAGTAGATATTGCTTATTCAGAGGGATTTAGTCCACATCAGATTATGTCTTTTGCAGCACCTTTAGGAGTAGGGCTTACAAGCATAGGCGAATACTTAGATATAGAGGTACATTCTACAGATAGTTCTGCGGAAATGTTAAAGAGAATTAATGACACAATGGTTGAGGGAATGGAGGTATTAAGCTATAGATTGCTTCCGGATTCTTCTAAAAATGCTATGTCATTAGTAGCAGGTGCAGATTATGTTGTGAAATTTCGTGATGGCTATGAGCCTGATATAGATATAAGAGAAAAGTTTAATGAATTTATCAAGCAATCTTCTATTGAGATACTCAAGAAAACTAAGAAAAGTGAGATGTTAGTGGATATCAGACCAATGATTTACAAAGCATATATAGATGATGATAATACATTTTTTATGAAGCTTGCAACGGGAAGTGCTAACAATCTTAAGCCTGAACTGGTTATGCAGGCATTTAGTGACTATGCGGACTTTGAATTAAAAGAGTTTTCATTAATTGTGGAGCGGCTTGAAATATATGGAATGTCAGAGGATAAGTTAATTCCTTTAGAAGATTTCGGAGAGGACATCTAATCGTGAGTAAATTTATAATTGCTGATATTGATTTAACTTATATTCATAAAAATGCAGGAGAAAAAACTTGTAATTATCTTGCGAATAAGCAAAATTATGAACCTGGTAATAAAAATGAAAATAAATCTAATAATAATGCCGATAATAAGGCATTTAATAAGGTTTTCTGTGGTCTATATGAGGATAACAGATTTTATGAAGTGAATTTCTCTGAATATATAAGTAATGACGAATCAGCAAAGGCAGATTCAATAGGAAATATATATGTCGGTAAGGTTAAGGATGTAGTAAAGAACATCAATACGGCATTTGTAGAATATAAGAAAGGCTGTATCGGATATCTTTCATTAGAAGATAATAAACATATTATCTTTTTAAATAAAAAGAATACTGATAAAGTATGCGAAGGTGACGATATTATTGTGCAGATTTCTAAAGCTGCCGTAAAGACAAAATTTCCTGTTTTAACATCAAATATAAGCCTTACTGGACGAAATGTTGTAATAAATATCGGAAAGAGTGGTATTGGATTTTCAGGAAAAATTAAAAATGCGGGATTCAAAAACCGCATTCAGGCTGAATTGGATGACATATTAGATAAGCTTAATGTAAAATTTGGTATAGTTATTAGAACTAATGCTGAGAATGCAAAAGAAGATGAAATAAAGAAAGAATTAAATGAATTATTATCAGAATGGGAACATATAAAAGAAATTGCTATGATGCGTAAGTGCTATACACTGTTAAAAAGCGAGGATGCACTATATATAAAAATGATTAAGAATTTATATGCGAATGAAACTGATGAAATAATTACTGATAATAAAGAAATTTATTATGAACTTAAGGATAAATTCAATGGAAAATATAATATTCGATTATATGATGATACCTTATTACCTCTATATAAATTATATAGTATAGAAAAAGTTGTAGAGGAAGTGTGTTCTAAAAAAGTTTGGCTTAAATCGGGAGCATATCTTGTTATAGAACCTACAGAAGCTATGACGGTTATCGATGTAAATACTGGAAAATGCATTAAGGGCAAGAGATTAAGTGATACAATTTACAATGTAAATATAGAGGCTGCTAAGGAAATAGCATACCAGATGAGACTAAGAAATATGTCAGGAATAATAATGGTAGACTTTATAAATATGGAAAATAAAGAATATCAGGATAAATTAATTGAATATTTGAAAAAGATTGTACTTAAAGATAGAATAAGGACAAATGTTGTGGATATAACAAAGTTAAATATAGTAGAAATTACAAGAAAAAAAGTTGAACGACCTGTATATGAGCAGATATACCAATAATTAATAGCATTAATTATAGATTATATTTTTGTGTAATTTTATGTAATTAGTACAATTTACTATTGACGAAAACGTTTTCATTTGTTAAAATTTAATAAGAAAATCGTTTTTAAAAAGTTTAAAGGAGATAGGTTTTATGGACAACACAAAAACAAAGAAAGATTATAATGATTCTGAATTGTATGCTAATCAGTTAAACTATAATGCATATGTAGAAAAGAAAAAGAATGTGTACAGAGTATTATATTTTGTTGCATCAATTATTTCATTAGTTTCGATATTTATACTTCCAATGTATAAATATGAATTATTAGGTAAGAAAAAAGGCCAGATGAGAATCATCGGTGAATATACAGCTGAATATATAATTGAGAAATATTTCAATTATTCATTAGGACCACACAGCTTACTTAATACAGCTCTTATAATTTCAATATTTGCAATGATTATATTATCAGCATATGTAATTGTTGGTGGTGTAATGAACTTATTTGCTAAGAAGAAAATTGAGTCAAATGCAACACTTGCTAAATTATTTAACTATGGTAAGTTAGAGATAATAGCTACAGTATTATTAGTTGTTTTAATGATTTCAATGGTTTTCTGTAAAGTAGATGCATTTGGTAATGTTGAGAATATGATAGGCTTCTGGGCAATATTCGCATCATCTATAGTGATGATTTGTACATCAATTTCATTATCATCTAAATAGAATTACCTGATAAGAATAATATTTGTGCTTGAAAAAAGACGCACTATATGTTACTATTATACCAATTGAGTAAATCGTCTATCGATTCTAAGGAGGTGTTAGAGTGCTTAAAACAGTTTTAGATATTATATTTGTTATCATTTGTATAGCTTTAACTATAATAGTTCTTATGCAGGAAGGTAAATCAGCAGGACTTACAGGTTCAATAAGTGGTATGGCAGATACATATTGGGGTAAGAATAAAGGACGTTCTATGGAAGGTGCTTTAGAGAAGATTACTAAGGTATTAGCTGTATTATTAATTGTATTAGCGGCTTTACTAAATTCTAAATTTATATAGAATAAATCAAATATATTCCTGAATACTAATTATTAGTATTCAGGTTTTTTACTTATCAGGAAATTTCGTTGAAATTGTCCTGGTAAGTAAAA
>ENA-OPCN01002260-OPCN01002260.1-human-gut-metagenome-genome-assembly--contig:-NODE-2260-length-11061-cov-3.243322_pt1 | contig 11061 bp, 10 predicted proteins | sample MGYA00241567_ERZ501485 | MGnify/ENA primary metagenome ERZ501485 (study PRJEB25962, sample SAMEA2042579) | human gut metagenome | biome: human gut; feature: human-associated habitat; material: faeces...
GGCGCGCAATTTTGCTATACGACACAAATATATATTTTACCTGCTTTAAAATGGCGGGTGAAATTTTTGCGCGGTGCGGCTATAGGGAACTTGTTCATCGAGATTTATTTTGACGTTTACTTTACCGTTACCGCCCCGCTGTTACATTCGATATTCACAAACGGTCTCTGACGGTTTTAACTCAGGATTTCAGTGCGCATCGCGCACAAAAAATATAAAAATCTTCAAAGGAGAGGATCAAATGAAAAGAGGCACGAAAGTTTTTCTCTGCCTTCTGAGCGTCGTGCTTGCAACGCTCATCGTCGCAGCGTGCATTTACTGCGGGTATTATCCGCACTACAAGCGCAATCAGCACGCCGCAGTTATCGCGGATAAGCCGCTCGAGCGCGGGGAGATGCGCATTATGAGCTGCAATCTGCGCTGCGCGAACACCTCCGACCTCGGTAAAACAAGCTGGTTCTACCGCGCGGATCTCATCGTCAAGAACATAGAAGCGGAGGCGCCGACCATCATCGGCTTCCAGGAGGCTACGAAGTGGCAGTACAACTATATGTGCCGCACGCTCACGGGCTACGATTCCGTCATGACCTTCCGCGACGATACGCTGATAGCCGAGGCCTGCCCCGTGTTTTACCGCACCGACCTCTACGACCTCGTTGACAAGGGCTCGTTCTGGCTCTCCGAGACTCCCGAAAAGATGAGCAGGGATTGGGGCTCGGCGTGTTACCGCATATGCAGCTATGTCATTCTCAAGGAGAAGCAGACGGGACTTGATTTTGTCGTGTTCAACACGCACCTCGACCATGTCAGCGAAGAGGCGAGAATAAAGGGCATAGGCGTTGTGCTCGACAAGATAGCGCAGTTCGGCTCTCTGCCCGCGATGATAATGGGCGACTTCAATGTTGAAGAGGACACCCCGACCTACCGCAGCGCGACCGAGAACTTCTTCGATGTCAAGTATCAGACGGAGAACCCGATAAAGAGCTGCACCTATCAGAATTGGGGCAAAAATCTCGACTATGACTGCATAGACTACATAATGATCTCCAAGACCGGCTTCAAGGTCAACAGCTACGACGTTGTCAGGACGACCTACGACGGAGTTTATCCGAGCGACCACTTCCCGATAACGGCGAGCCTCACCCTCACGCAGAACTGAAAATCACCTCCGCACGGCGAAAGTCATGCGGAGGTTTTTAGTTGATGTCAGGATATTTTCAGGTTGAGCTTGAGCTTGTCGGATATCATGGCGATAAACTCGCTGTTAGTCGGCTTGCCGCGGGAGTTCTGTATGGTGTAGCCGAAGTAGGAGTTGAGCACATCGACGTCGCCCCTGTCCCAAGCGACCTCGATGGCGTGACGGATGGCACGCTCGACGCGCGAAGGAGTTGTTTTGAAGGTCTTTGCGACCGTGGGATAGAGCAACTTCGTGACGGAATTCATTATCTCGCCGTCGTTGACCGCAAGTATAATCGCCTCGCGCAGATACTGATAGCCCTTTATGTGCGCGGGCACGCCGATGCGGTGCATTATCTCGGAGACGGTGACCTCAAGGCTGTTGTCGGAGCTCGAAAAGGAGACTATATTTCCCTGCGCCGGGGCGGAGAGCCCCGAGAGCTGCTTTATCCTTTGAATGAGCATCTGCGTATCAAAGGGCTTTATGAAATAGTAGTCCGCGCCGTTTTGAGTTATCTCCTGCTCGAGGCGCGGATTCGCGTTTGACGCGGTGACGAACACCAGCGGGCGCGGCTCAAGGCGCATATCCGCGAGCCCTCCGAGCACGCCGATAGCGTCCGTGCCCTGCATGAAAGCGTCCATTATGAGCACGTCCGGTCTGCTGCCCTGCCTGAAAAGCCGAAGTATCTGCGTGCCGTCCTTGCGAACGGTCTCGACCTCAAAGCCGCTCGAGCGCAGAGCCACGGCGCAGCCCGTCTGAGTGTCCGTATCCTGTGCAAGCATGATTTTTAACATTTTTCCCATAATTAGTACCTCCGGGTTGATTTTTCATTTGGATTTTACCATATATGGGAATAAATGTCAATAATTATTTACCATTTTTTGGCAATTTTTATTTCTAACCCCTATTTTACTACGCCGCGTCGGAATATCCGGGCGAAGAGATACGCTCCGCCTCGTCAATCATGGTCTGCGCAAAAATCGCATAGCCCTTGCGTGGGTCGTTGACAAAGACGTGCGTCACCGCGCCGACGAGCATACCGTTTTGGATTATCGGGCTGCCGCTCATGCCCTGCACTATGCCGCCCGTCTTTTCTATCAGCCGCTCGTCGCACACCTCGACCGTCATGTTGCGCTGCCCGCTTTTTGTATACAGCTTCGTTATCTCGATATCATAGTACTGCGGGCCGTTTCCGTCTACCGTCGAGATTATCTGCGCTTTGCCCGTCTTAACTTCGTCGATTATCGCCACGGGGATTTCCTCGCCCTGCGGCAAAGTTTCAAACGCGCCGTAAACGCCTATGCCGCAGTTTTCATACAGCTCGCCTATCTCACCCGGAGCAAACACGCCGCAAAGCTCGCCGGGCGAGCCGTCCTTGCCCTTATAGCAGCCCTTTATCGCGGCATTTACTGCGTCTCCGCCCGATATCGGCAGCACCTCGCCCGTGTCAACGTCGCAGACCGCGTGGCCGAGCCCCGCGAAAATCCCGTTTTTTCGGTCATAGAACGTCACCGTGCCTATCCCCGCCGACGAGTCGCGAACCCAGAGTCCGGCCTTGAATTTTTTGTCCGTCCTGCTTCGCACCGGCAGCAGGCTCACGGTCTGCCTCTTGCCCGCGCGTTCGATAAGCAGCTCGATTTCGTCGCCTCCGCTCGACTCGACGGCGGAGGAAATGTCGTTATTTCTGCTGACCGGCGCGCCGTTGATTTCAAGAATGATATCGCCTTTTTTGAGCCCCGCGCGAGCCGCCGGGCTGACTGCGCCCGCCGCCGTGTCTATCTCCTCGCTCCCAACTATCAGCACGCCGCGCGTATAGAGCCTTATGCCGAAGATCTCTCCGCCGACGGTGACATATCTGCGCTGAGACACCTTCACCCTTGCGGTTTTTACCGGAAACAGTCCGAACGCCTTGACCTCAAGCTCGTAGTCGCCCTGCGGCGATGCGGCCGCGGATGCGGAAAATACGCTCTCGCCTATCTCGGCGCCGCTGCCCGCGACGACGCAGTATTCGTCGGGTAGCTGGATTTCGCCGTAAGCGACGCAGGAAAATATTCCCACAGAGAGCATGAGCGCCACGGCGCTGAAAAATCTTATTACCTGCCTCATTCTCCGCCCCCTTTTTTTATTGTCCGATTTCGGACACTGATATTTTTTCCGCGCCGCTCGGCATTATCGCCGGAAAACAAAGGGCGAATAAAAATGGAATTTTTTTTACTGTCAATAATTGCAAGCTGCGCACTTATATGTTTTTTTGTTTTTTGTTGCAGACAGAGAAAACGCGAAGGGTGACAGAAAAGACGGCTGCCGTCCTGCGGCTGCCGCTCATTAAAAATAATACAGAATTGTGTTTTTCCTCCACCCACAAATGCAATTTATTCTTTTGCATCAGACGCAAAACAGCCACAGTGATTCTTTCTCACTGTGGCTGTAAACGGTTTTGCATATCCGCTTTTTGACGGGATACTTTTTACTGCGCGAAGAAGCGGTCGAAGATCGAGCCGCCGGAGCTGCTGCCGGAGGAGGTTACGTCGCTCTCGTTTGAGGTCGAGAAGGTAAGCTCGATGCGCGTGCCTTTCGGAGCCTTTGAGCCGGGCTCGACGGACATTGAGACGACAACGCCGTCTGTGTAATTGCCCGCGACGGTGCAGACAAAGCCGCTGTCCGTGAGTATCTGCTTTGCCTCGGAATAGCTCTTGCCGAATACGTTGGGAACGTCAACGCTCTCCTTGCCGCTGCTGATGACGAGCTCTATCTCGCTGCCTATGGCGACCGTGGTCTGCTCGGGCAGGCTCTGCGAAATGACATAGCCCTCCTTGACGGTGTCGCTGTATTCGAACTTCGTTTTGAATGTAAACTTGCCGTCCCAAACGGGATTCTTCGATATAGCCTCGTAGCTGAGGTTCCTGAAATCGGGCACAACTATCGTCTCCGTGCTTGTGCTCTCAGTGACGGATGGGTTGAGAGTCGACTGGTCATTGCCGGGGTTCTTCTTTGAAAAGCTGCCCCTGAACACCGTCGCCATAAGAATTGCGAACACGATTATGCCGACTCCGAGCGTTATTCCGCCCGCGACGAGGAACGGCTGCGCGGCGCTCTTTTCCTTTTTTGGCGCCGCCGAAACGCCCTCGCCATGCATAGGCTCTGCCGAACGGTCGCCGCCCTCGCTCATAGCCTGAATTTCGCCCGCATAAGCCGCAGTGGGAGAGGCGGACAATTCGGCTCTGAACTGCTCGACGGAACGGGTTCTGTCCTCGGGCAGGATCTGCAGCGCGTTTATAAGCGCGTTTATGACATAAGCCGGGAGCTGCTCGGCAAATTTGCTCGGTATCATCAGACGGTCGTTAGTCACGCGGGTGGTGGCGATTATCGGGTCGGTGCCGATAAGTGCGCGGTAGAGAACCGCCGCGAATGCATAAATATCCGTCCATGCGCCCTGCTGACCCTCGAAGCCGTACTGCTCGATGGCGGCGTAGCCGGGAAAGAGCTCCGGATTCAGATCGCCGCGCGCCGTGCGTGCCTGCCAGATACTGAAGCCCGATATCTTGAGCTTTCCGTCGGGGGTCACAAGTATCGTCTGCGGCGAGAGTCCGCGGTGGATTATTCCCGCCGAGTGCAGAGTGCCCAGCGCCGAAAGGGCGGGCATGAACATCTGCCTCGCACGCTCCCACGGGATATACCCCGTGCTCGTCGAGAGCAGATATTTTCTAAGCGGCACGGCGTCCGTGTATTCATATATAGCGTAGGCTGTGCCGTTGTCCTCAACGACGTCCGTCACGCTTATAAGCGTCGAAAGTCCCATAAGGCGCATAAGCTTGCGCCACAGCTCGAGAAAGCTCTGGTAGCAGTCGGTGTATGCGCGCTCGCATCCCTGCATGACCCTGACCTGCGTCTCGCCGTTTTCGCGCGAACAGATGGCGTCGGGCAGAAATTCCCTGACCTTGACTGCGACCCGTTCGGTTAAGTCCCATCCGGCATAGGTGACTCCGTCACCGTTGAAGTCCAGAACCTTGCCGACGAGATAGCGGTTTGCAACAACGCTCTTTATCGGAAGATAGGGGGAAAGCTGGGGAGAATCGACATGATATCCGCAGTAGGGACACTGCTTCTCGTCGCCGATAGGTTTCATGCAGCTCATGCATAAATTGTCGGTGTTAGGCATTGAAAACCTTCCTTTACGAAATATGGGGTAACACAGATAATGATAAAATTATACAAGTATATAATAGCAAAACATAAGTCAATTGTCAACTTTAAGCGCGCGGCGAATGAAGTTTTTTGCGCGTCCCGCTTCACTGAAAATATAGTATTCCGACAAAAACAGGGCGATTTTTTCTTGAATATTTAAACGCTTTAACACTTGAAATTGCGAAGCTCGATGATATAATAAAAGTATTATCTTTATAAAGGGAGATGCCATTATGCAAAAGATAACTATTGAGCGCACTACCGCTCCTAAAGCGAAGCCCACAGACGAGACAAAGCTCGGCTTCGGCAAAATATTTACCGACCATATGTTTATTATGAACTATGACGAGGGCGAGGGCTGGCACAATCCGAGAATCGTGCCCTATGCTCCGATAGCTCTTGACCCCGCGGCCATGTGCCTGCACTACGGCCAGGCCGACTTTGAGGGACTCAAGGCATACAGAAGAGCCGACGGCAGCATAGGCCTTTTCCGCCCCGACCAGAACATGGCGAGACTCAATGTCTCCAATGACCGCCTCTGCATCCCGAAGATAGACGAGGCGTTCGGCGTTGAGGCTATCAAGACTCTTGTCGAGGTCGACAAGGATTGGGTGCCGCACAGCGAGGGTACTTCCCTCTACATCCGCCCGTTCATCTTCGCCATTGACCCCATGGTGGGCGTTCATCCGGCGAAGCATCTGCTTTTTGTTATAATCCTCTCGCCCGTCGGCGCATACTATGACAACGGACTTGCTCCCGTTAAGATCTATGTCGAGGAGCACTATGTCCGCGCCGTTACCGGCGGCACCGGCTTTACCAAGGCTGCGGCGAATTATGCTATATCAATGAAGGCGCAGGAGGTTGCCGAGGAGCAGGGCTATGCTCAGGTGCTCTGGCTCGACGGCGTTCACAGAAAGTATATCGACGAGGTCGGCGCGATGAACGTGTTCTTTGTCGTTGACGGCGAGATTATTACCCCGAGCCTTGACAGAGGCTGCATACTCGGCGGTATCACGAGAAAGTCCTGCATCGAGCTTCTCCGCCACATGGGCTACAAGGTCACCGAGAGAGATATTGAAATCGGCGAGCTTGTTAAGGCATACGACGAGGGCAAGTTCGACGAGGCGTTCGGTTCGGGCACCGCGGCCGTCATTTCGCCCATAGGCGAGCTCAAGTACGGCGACAAGCACATGACGATAAACGGCGGCAAGATAGGCCCGATCTCGCAGAAGCTCTATGATACCCTCACCGGTATCCAGTGGGGCAAGCTGCCCGACGAGTTCGGCTGGACCGTAAAGATTGACTGATGGCAAAGCTCTATTTTAAATACGGCGCAATGGGCTCGTCAAAATCGGCCCAGGCGCTCATGACCAAATTCAACTATGAAGAAAAGGACCGCACGGTATGGCTGATAAAGCCGAGCGTCGACACAAGAGACGGCGCGGACACCGTGTATTCCCGTGTGGGTCTGAGCGCAAAGGCGCAGGCTATTTCCCCGCAGGACGATATATATGAAATGTTCTGCGAGAAATGCAGAAACGCCGACGTCGTTATCTCCGACGAGAGCCAGTTTTTTACCGAGGCTCAGATAGACCAGCTGCGCAGAATAGTCGACGAGTGCGATATTCCCGTGCTCTGCTTCGGACTGCGCACCGATTTTCTGACGCACGTTTTCCCGGGGAGCCGCAGGCTGCTCGAGATTGCGGACTCCATAACCGAGATAAAAACCATCTGCCGCTGCGGCAGAAAGGCTACCGTCAACGCGAGGATAGGCGAAAACGGGCAGGTCGTGACGAGCGGCTCGCAGGTGCTCCTCGGCGGCAACGACCGCTATGAGGCGATGTGCCACCGCTGCTGGAAGGAGCGCATAGCGCGGGAGAGCGCGGAAAAATAAAAAGCTCCGGGACTGTCGAATTCAGCGCAGACCAAAGAAAATATAAAGGTCATAATTCACGTCCGACAGCGCAGATTATGACCTTTATTTTAGTTGATTTTCGCTCTTTTAAGCATTTTTTGCGTCTAAACGGGCAGACCCTTTTGCGGCAGGCAGAAAGCCGAAATAATTTCCGGGAGGTCGCGCTTGAACAGAAAACTTGAATTCACGGTGCCCGAGGAATACGAGGGCAAAAAGGCGTTTTATTTTCTGCGCGGCTGCGCGGGAATTTCGGCGCGCGCGTTGAGCTCGCTAAAGCGCATCGACGGCGGCATAACCCGCGGCGGCGAGACGCTCAGAACCATAGACCGCCTGCACGCGGGCGATGTGGTCACGGTGACGCTGCCCGCGGAGAGCGAGACTGTCGAGCCTATCGACATAAATATAGATGTAATATACGAGGACGCAGACCTGCTCGCCGTCAACAAATCTCCGTTTCTCGCCATGCACCCGACCCACAACCACCAGGGCGACACGCTCGCAAACGCGGTGGCGGGGCACCTGAAAGGCGAGGGAAAGAGCGCGGTGTTCCGCTGCGTCGGCAGGCTCGACAAGGGCACGTCCGGCGTTGTCGTCTGCGCCTTGAACCGCTACGCGGCGGCGCGGCTTTCGGGCAATATTAATAAGAGGTACATGGCTGTTGTGCGCGGACATTTTGAGGGCAGCGGAACCGTAAACAAGCCGATATACCGACCCGACCCGATGAAAACTCTGCGCGCGTGCGGCGATATGCCGGGCAGCGAGAGCGCGGTCACTCACTGGGAGAGCCTCTATGCAGGGGAGGAATACAGCCTGCTCAGCCTCAGACTCGAGACGGGCAGAACGCATCAGATAAGGGTGCATTTCGCGTCCGAGGGCGCGCCCCTTGCCGGCGACACGATGTACGGCGCACCGGAGGATTTTATAGGTCATCATCTGCTCCACTGCGCCGAATGCGACTTCGTTCATCCCGCATCCGGGGAGGAGGTTCGCCTCTGCGCGCCGCCTCCGCAGGACTTTACGGACTTCTGTCGCTCGTTCATGCCGGCGGATACATTGGTGAAAATATTCAATAACGAGTGAATATTATTGCATATTTACCGTCAAAATACAGAAAACTGCCAAAAAGATGAAAAAATATTCAAAAATCCCTTGCATTTTTAAAATATGGTGCTATAATACAGACATCAACTGAAAACAGGAGGAAAATATCATGAAAAAGCTTACGAAGATAATCGCCCTCGTGCTTGCGCTCGTTTGCATATGCACCGCGTTTGCAGCCTGCGGCGGCAACAAGGATGACAAAGACAAGGAAAAGACCCCCGCGGTCAAGGTTATAGGCTATGACCTTACCAGCGAGCAGTATGCTTTCGGTGTTGACAAGAATCAGCCTGAGCTGCTCACTAAGGTCAACGAAATCCTCAAAGAGATGAAGAGCGACGGAACATTCGATGCTATCTGCAACAACAACTTCGGCAACGGCACTCCCCAAGCTATCAAGTCCGCAGCACTCGACAAGAGCAAGGATCAGCTTATCGTTGCGACAAACGCCGAATTCGAGCCTTTTGAGTATATGAAGGGTGAAAACTACTACGGCGTTGATATGGAAATGGCCGCCTACATTGCCAAGAAGCTTGGCAAGGAGCTTGTTATCCAGAACATGGACTTCAACGCCGTCTGCCTCTCCGTCGGTCAGCACAAGTGTGACATCGCTATGGCGGGTCTTACGATAAGCGAGGATCGTAAAGAGTATGTCAACTTCTCCGACCCCTATTACGAAGCATCTCAGAGGCTTATAGTCAAGGGCACCGATACTACTTTCGATGCCTGCAAGAGCGCAGACGAGATCAACGCCATTCTGAGCGGCCTCTCCGTCGATAAGAAGATCGGCTGCCAGCAGGGCACTACCGCCGCCGCCTTTATAGAGGGCAGCAAGGACCTCGGCTTCCCCGGTCTCAAGGCAAAGGCAGTTGCTTACAAGAACGGCTCTCTCGCAGTTCAGGATCTCGTCAACAAGGGAGTTGACTATGTCATCATTGATGCCGCTCCCGCCGAAAGAATCGCAAAGGCTATCAATGAAATGTCCTGAGCCTAAAAGATAATAACTGAAGAAGGCTGTTTCGGTCGAAGCGGCCTTCCTTTTCAGTCTGTAACACTTCTTACCGAAAAGTATTTGTACAAAGGAAAAGAACTATGAATGATTTTATAGCAAGCTTACCGAAAAAAATCGATAAGTTTATCGAGATACTCATAGACTATAACGGCTATGTCAAGGTTCTGCAAGGTCTGCAGAATACGCTCAAGATAGCCGTTCTCGGTCTTATTATCGGTATCGTCATCGGCACGCTGATAGCCACCGTGCGCGTCATGCCGAAATACAAGGTTTTCCCGAGAGTGCTCAATGCCATATGCGCGTTTTATGTGGCTCTCTTCAGAGGAACTCCCATGGTCGTGCAGCTGCTTATATTCTACTATGTCGTGCTGCCGATAATGGGCGTCAACCTCCCGTCCGTAAACGTTGCGATAACTGTATTCGGCCTCAACAGCGGCGCGTATATATCGGAGATAATGCGAAGCGGCATACAGAGCGTTGACGAAGGTCAGATGGAGGGCGGCAGAAGCGTTGGATTAAGCTTCTCAACTACAATGCTGCGAATTGTTATCCCGCAGGCGATAAAAAATATCCTCCCGACTCTCGGCAACGAGTTCATAGCCCTCATCAAGGAGACCTCGGTCGTCTCGTTTGTCGGCGCGCTCGACCTCTACGTCGCGTTCAGCTACATCGGCTCGAACAGCTATGAATTCATGGTGCCCTATATCGCCATGGCGCTCATCTATATTGTCATAGTCTGCCTGATAACGCTGCTTATAAAAATCATGGAAAGGAGCCTGAAGAAGAGTGATAGACGTAATTGACCTGAAAAAGAACTTCGGGGACAATGAAGTCCTCAAGGGCATCAACATGACTATCAACAAGGGCGACATCGTTGTTGTCATCGGCCCGTCCGGCTCCGGAAAGAGCACATTCCTGCGCTGCCTCAACTGCATGGAGGATCCGACCTCCGGCAAGATTATATTTGAGGGCGTGGATATCGCCGACCCCAAGGTCGATATCAATATCCACCGCAGAAAGATGGGAATGGTGTTCCAGCATTTCAATCTTTTCAACAACAAGACCGTCATAGAGAACATAATGCTCTCGCCCGTACTCTGCGCCAAGAAGGACAGACGCAAGGCTGTTTTGCACAATATGTTCCATAAGGATAAGCTCCCCGTGCGCCCCGTCAGGGAGATAAAAAAGGACGCGGAGGAAAAAGCTCACAAGTTGCTCGAGCGCATAGGCCTCGAGGACAAGGCGGATGTCTATCCCTCCACCCTCTCCGGCGGTCAGAAGCAGAGAGTTGCGATAGTCCGCTCGCTTGCGATGAACCCGGAGGTCATCCTCTTCGACGAGCCGACGAGCGCGCTTGACCCCGAGATGGTCGGCGAGGTTCTCGACCTGATGAAGCAGCTCGCCCACGAGGGCATGACGATGGTTGTCGTCACCCACGAGATGGGCTTTGCCCGCGAGGTCGGCACGAAGCTCGTGTTCATGGACGAGGGCAGGATAGTTGAGGAGAACACTCCCGAGGAGTTCTTCAACAATCCGCAGAGCCCGCGAGCCAAGGAATTCCTGTCCAAGGTGCTCTGATATCCGAATATAAAAAGCATAAGCCCGCCGAGAATCGGCGGGCTCATGCTGTCGAAAAAGTCTGTCATTGCACGGATTCAAGGCTCCCCTGTGTAA
>ENA-OPCN01002266-OPCN01002266.1-human-gut-metagenome-genome-assembly--contig:-NODE-2266-length-11021-cov-4.678917_pt1 | contig 11021 bp, 9 predicted proteins | sample MGYA00241567_ERZ501485 | MGnify/ENA primary metagenome ERZ501485 (study PRJEB25962, sample SAMEA2042579) | human gut metagenome | biome: human gut; feature: human-associated habitat; material: faeces...
ATAAGGGAGCGTTGCACTCCCTTATATATCCCCTGCTAATCTACCAGCGGAAAGGTTATGAATGATTTATAAAAAAGATAGAGTGGAGAAAGGAGACAAAGATTTATGCGAAAACGAAATTATACAGTAACGATACGAATGAATAAAGCAGAGTATGATCTGCTCCAAAATAAAGTAAAGGAGTCTGGACAGACTCAGCAGGCGGTTGTAATTCATGCAATAGCAGGTTTAAAAATTGCTTCTGCAGAGGAAGTGGAAGAACTGAAAACGCTGAATCAGATTCTTTCAGAGATACTTAGTCAGCTTCGTGGTGCAGCTACGAATTTGAATCAGATTGCAAGAAAAATGAATACGGATGGTTTTATGCCAAGGGAAGATATTCTGTATTATCTCAACAAAAATATTCTCAAATACCGGAAGGAGAGTGAAAAGATATGGCTATTAATAAGACGATTAATAAGCGGACAAATACACATGGAGCAATGAGAAACTGCATCGAATATGTATTGCGACAGGACAAGACCAGCGAACTGCTTACCTATGTAACAGGCCCGTATCGCCATGATGAGATTGACTATGATCTGGTGTACAGAACCTTTCTGGAAGAAAAGAAGATGTGGAATAAAGATACCGGGAGAATGTATGCCCACAACATTATTTCCTGGCATAAAGATGAGCAGATCACCCCGGAGCAGGCGTTTGAATTTGGAAAACAATTTGCGGAAACATGGTTCAGTGGATTTCAGACCTTAGTAGCGGTACATAAGGATAAAGAACATATCCACTGCCATCTGGTTACCAATTCAGTAAGTTATGAAGATGGGAGAAAGCTGCATAACACCAAAAAGGATCTGGAATGTATGAAACAGCTTACCAATCAAATGTGCCGGGAACGTGGATTGACCATTGCAGAAAAAGGAAAACACTTTGACGGCAGTGAAATCGAAAAAGGCGAAGTTATTGCATGGAACAAGGATAAATATAACCTGTTCCGGCAACAGGTAAGGGACAGCTTTGTAGCGGATTGTGCAATGGCAGTGTTAAAGGCACTGGAAAATTGTATCAGCAAAGAAAAGTTTATAGAAAAAATGAAGCAGTTCGGGTGGAACGTAAATTGGACAGAGAAACGGAAGCACATCACATTCCAGAATCAGGATGGAAAGAAAGTGCGTGACAGCAATCTATCCAAAACATTCCATCTGGACATCAGCAAGGAGGGCTTGGAGAATGAATTTAATGGAAATAGGGAAAAATCCAGAGTTGCAGCCGACAGAGACAGCAGAGCAAACGAAGAACTCAGAAACTATTACAGAGAGCTTGACGCAGCCATCACAGACACCAGAGGAATCACCGATCAAGCTCAAAGTGGAGAGGGATATTCTCGTACAAAGTTTCGAAAAAGCGAAAGAGTTCATGCGAACACAGAAAAAGCAGATACAGACACTGGAAGAAGAGAAACAGACAATCTTATCCGACAGGCAGAGATTGCGAGAAGAAATTCGGAAATCAACCGTAGAAATTCAGCGTCTGACAACCGAACTGTCCGAAACGCAGAAGCTGAATCAGTCGCTTCAGCAGAGCAACGACGATCTGAGAAACAGAAATGGCTTAATGAGCAGGAACGAGCAAGAGCAGCTCGAAGAAGAAATAAAAGACGTTCGGGACCAGAACTCTAAATTACAGACACAGGTGAACCAATCGTCGGTGAAAGCGGTTGAACAGGCACAGCAAAAACAGGAAGAAGCAGAAAAACAGGCAAGACAGGCAGAGTATCAGGCTGAAAGGGAAAAGAAACGGGCAGATATGGAGATACAAAAAGCCAGGAGAAAAGCAAAATCGGAAATGGAGGATATGAAAGAAATACAGTTTTTCTGGGCTTGGGGATATCTTTGTGTCATATTCTTTTCACTTATTCAGAATGGAGCATTTCAAAGGGATTTAATGCAACTGATTATGTTGCCAGTTAATTGGTGCAGAAAGTATGCGATATGGTTTGAACAGCTGGATTATATGGGATATTCTACGGGAGAGGTAGTTTTTGAACGAATATTTTCAAGTGCTGTGATTATGGCGGGAATTGTCGGGGGTGTATTTCTTGTATGGGGCGGAATTGAACGGTATCGAAAGATATGGGATGATATTTATAAAATGGTTTTGATAGCCAGCTTTTCCTTTATTGCGGTATTAGGAAACTTGATACGGGAATATTTGCCATTTAATCTGCTGTTTGTGATTTTTGTCATAAATGTAGGGGCTGTTCTGATTAGAATATATTTGAATAATAAGAATGTTGGCTATTGAACAATAAATCGAATTTATTTGCTATAATGAATTTCTATATTTTCTTGTCAGTCAGTCCTAACGGTGTTACACTGAAAGAGTATAGAAACTCAAACGATGTTACCTATTGTAGGGACTGGAGCTTTATAAGGTAACATTTTTTTATATGAGAAAGTTAGATAAAACTAATTGCTGAAGGAGATAAGCTATGATGTTTTATGAAAGAGGAGACAAAAGTAAAAAAAGCAGCGGAAGAAAGTGGACAGGTGTAATATGAGAACAGTAACAACAGAGGACAATCCATATAAGGTTGCTGGAGATATACTTTTTGCGTCTTCGGAAGTGGAATCGGATTTCAGAAGTGTTGATTTATATGGATCTTCTGTCCGGAGAAAAAAAGAAGATGCTATATGTTCAAGATTTCATCTTGAGAATGAAAGTGGTACAGGAGATATCGCCGTATATCAGACATTTCCAGGAATGGAGCTGGTCTATAATGATATGCATATGGAATATTGTAATAAGATGCAGAGTCCACGTCCTGGATTTATTGAAATTAATTATTGTCGGGAGGGGCGGTGTGAGTGTGCGTTTGGAGAGCGTAGTTATTGCTATATGGCAGCGGGAAATTTATCCATTTGTACCTTGCATAAGAAATCACATACATCAACATTTCCTACTTCCCATTATCATGGGATAACGATAACGATTGAGTTGGAAGAAATTACAGATGAGATGAGAAGAATCTTGAAACTTCTTTCTATTAATCTTACTCGAATTTCAGAGTTTGCAGGAAAACAGGATTTTTATATGGTTCGTGCAAATGAAACTGTCCAACATATATTTTCGGAATTATATACTGTTCAGGAACATATAAAGCCTAGTTATATCAGAATAAAGCTTCTGGAGCTTTTATTGATACTAACAGAAATGGATTTTGACAGGATTAAGAACGACTATGTTTATTTCTCAAAATCGCAAAGGAACTGTACCAGACAGATTCATGATTTTATTGTAGGACATATCAAAGAACATTATACAATTGAGGAGTTGGCAGAGCGTTTTGAAATATCACCTACGGCAATGAAACGTTGTTTTAAGGGAATGTATGGTGCACCTGTTTATGCGTATCTCCGGACTTATCGTTTACAAATTGCTGAAAAATTATTACGGGAGGGGAATTTATCTGTAGGTGAAATCGCAACAGAAATCGGATATACAAATCCCAATAAATTTACTTCGGCATTTCGAGGTGAATATGGAATGACACCAACGGAGTATAAAAAGAATGTCTGATTGGATAGAAACTAGTCTGCCAGGTCATTGAGTTTCATATTAGTACCAGATAAAATATGTATTGGTTAGATAATACTAACTAATGCATATTTTTTATTTAGGAGGATTATAATGAAACAGAGAAAATTATTAACAAGTTTGTTTTTAGCAGCAACTTTGTCTATTTCTTTATTGACGGGATGTGGAAATACAAGCAGTAGCACATCTGAAACAAAGCAAACAGAAAACAGTGCTACAGAAGAACAGATTACAAGCGTACAGAAGGAAAGTGAAACTGATGAGAATCAGGATGCAGCAGATCAGCTTTTATGCGATCTGAAAGGTACTTATCAGGAACTGTGGCCGGTTATTCTGGCAGATGAATACGATCAGCTGTGGCTCGATGACAGTGCTGCAATTGTAGGAGAGGATAATGCTCAGGCGGCTGTTGAAAAAATGTCTTCTATGGTAACTGGAACAGTCACCGGTGAAGAAGCAGTGGAAACCTACAAGGATGGAAATATGGCATACGACTGTGAATTTTTACAGAATATAGATCAGTTCACGTTTGACGGAACAACAATATCTGGTGTGGATGAAGAGGGGAATGATGTATTCAGTCATTCTTATCATTACGTAGGTATGGAAGAAACGCGTGGCCTGTACATCTACGAAAGTGATGATGCTGATTCCGGCGAGTTTACCTATTTCTGTATCGCTCCGGATACGATGAAAACTACATGGCACATTGAGTTCAGATATGGAAGTGACCTGGATGCATTGGAAAAATATGATGCAGGTGAATATGCTTATTGGCTGGCAGCAGGAATTTCTGTTGACTATACGAAAGCCGATGTTGAGAACTGTATACAGTTATTCTGTAAAGAGAATCTGTCTGAATAGTGAAAATAAATTTGAGTCGGTGGAAATCGGAGAGATTCTGATGCCACCGGCTTTTTGAGGAGGATATAAGGTCATGAGCAAAAAGAAAAATGCCGAGTTATCCCGGATGTGGGGATTTGCAGGGAAACGTCATTGGTTGACTATTGCCAGCTGCATTCTGGCAGGAATATCCACGGTGCTTTCTATTATTCCATTTGTCTGTATCTGGTTTGTGATTCGGGATATCTTGTATGCGATGAAAAAGGGAGATTTGTCACTGGCAGCTTCCAGTGGGCATTATGCGTGGCTTGCAGTAGCATTTTCGTTACTTAGTATTTTATTATATTTTGTAGCATTATGTTGTTCGCATCTGGCAGCATTTCGTACAGCTACCAATATGAAAAAAGAGGCAATGCACCATATTGTCACGTTACCGCTTGGATATTTCAGTCAGAATGCCAGTGGCAGACTTCGGAAAATTATTGATGACAATGCTGGACTGACCGAAGGGTTTCTGGCACATCAGTTGCCGGATCTGACCGGTGCAGTTGTTATGCCGGTTGCAGTCATCAGTTTGTTGTTTGTCTTTGACTGGAGACTTGGAATCTGTTGTTTGATTCCACTGGCAATCAGTGTATTTTTCTTAAAGAAAATGATGGGTGGAGATAATGCCGATTTTATGTCGGGATACATGACCGCACTGGAAAATATGAATAAAGAAGCGGTAGAATTCGTTCGTGGAATCCCGGTTGTAAAGGTATTCCAGCAAACCATTTACTCATTCAAAAACTTTCATGCAGCGATTGAAGAATACAAAAAATATGCCAGTGGATATGCAATCTGCTGTCGTATCCCATTGACGGGATTTAACATTACTTTAAATGGAACTTTTATTTTGCTGATCCCGACTGCACTGATGCTTTTTTCGGCAGCAAGTGGACAGGCGGATCGTCAGAAACTGTTTTTAGATTTCCTGTTTTACAGTCTGTTTACGCCAGTTTGTACAACAATGATGAATCGAATCATGTTTGCAAGCGAACAGTTAATGGCGGCAAAAAGTGCAGTAAGCAGAATAGAAGCAATTTTGCAGGAAAAACCGCTTAAAGAATCAAATACACAAAAACAGCCAAAGGATGCTTCTGTTGTATTCGAGGATGTTTCTTTTACTTATCCAGGTGCTAAGAAAAAAGCATTGTATCATGTAAGCTTCGAAGTCCCTGATGGTAAGAAAATTGCATTAGTCGGAGCTTCCGGTAGTGGCAAATCTACAGCGGCCAGTCTGATTCCACGTTTTTATGATGTGCAGGAAGGAGACGTCTTAGTGGGTGGTGTGGATGTTCGTGAGATTGCTAAAAATGACCTCATGGATCAGATTGCATTTGTGTTCCAGAACACCCGTCTTTTCAATGATACCTTACTTGAAAATATCAGAGCTTCCAGGCCAGATGCCACACGTGAAGAAGTGATGAGAGCGGCAGAAGCAGCACAATGTCAGGATATCATAGAGAGACTTCCAAATGGTTTGGATACTATAGTTGGAAGTGGAGGAACCTATCTGTCGGGTGGTGAAAATCAGCGGATTGCATTAGCACGTGCAATTCTGAAAGATGCACCAATTATTATACTTGATGAAGCGACAGCTTTTGCAGATGCGGAAAATGAGCATCAGATCCAGCTTGCCTTTGAAGGACTGACCAGCGGAAAAACAGTACTTATGATTGCACATCGTCTGTCCACGATTCAGGATGCAGATATGATTCTGGTCTTTGGTGATGGAAAAATAATAGAACGAGGCAATCATGATGAATTGCTGAAACAGAATGGTGTCTACGCATCCATGTGGAAAGAATATCAGACACAGATTATCTGGAAGGTTGGAACGACTGTGAGAAAGGAGGAAAATCATGATTAACAGATTACAGAAAAAATACGCTCTGAGTGTCCAGGGTGCAAAGGATCTTTTTAAAGCAATTGTTTATTCTGTACTGGCAAATATCAGTCTGATGCTTCCGGTTGCCCTACTTGCAATAGTATTAAATACGATGCTTCCTATGGCTCTTGGAATGGAAGAAAAAGTGGCAGGATTTGCAGGATATACAGTTGTTGGAATTATCATTTTAGTGATTATTTTTGTCCTTCATTATCTGCAGTATACAAAAGCCTATATTGGTACCTATGAGGAAAGTGAACGTAGACGTATTACACTTGCAGAAAAGCTCAGGACGTTACCGCTTGGATTTTTCCATGAACGTGACCTTGCTGATCTGACAAGTACAATTATGGGCGACTGTGCCAGTTTTGAGCATGCGTTTTCCCATACAGTTCCGCAATTTTTTGGAGCACTTATTTCTACAAGTATTGTGTGTCTGGTACTTCTTGTTATGAACTGGAAAATGGGAATTGCTCTTTTGTGGGTTGCACCGGTGGCATTTGCAATTGTTCTTCTTTCACGCAAGTGGCAGGAACTGCTTGCAAAGAAATATATGACAACAAGAATTGATTTGTCAGAAGGAATACAGGAATGTCTGGAAACGGTACAGGATATTAAGGCATGTAATCAGGAGAAAACTTATCTGGAGAAACTGGATGCGAAATTGGATGCAGCAGAAAAAGCGCAGATTTCCAGTGAAATGGTCAGTGCGAGTCTTCTTACAACCGGTCAGATGGTCTTACGGCTTGGACTGGCAACGGTTATTGTTGTGGGAAGTTCGCTGATTTTAAAGGAAAAAATTGATCTGTTTACTTATATTCTATATTTGATCGCAGCCTCCCGTCTGTATGATCCACTTTCTGGAGCTATGGCGAATATGGCAGAACTTTTTGGTGTGAATTTACAGGTAAAACGCTTGAAAGAAATCCAGGAATATCCGTTAGAAAACGGGCAGACAGAGTATCACACCAAAGGATATGATGTGATTTTTGACCATGTGAAGTTTTCTTATGAAACAGGAAAAACAGTTTTAAAAGATGTATCTTTTACTGCAAAACAGGGACAGGTGACTGCATTAGTAGGACCATCCGGCGGTGGTAAGAGCACCATAGCAAAACTGGCAGCTAAATTCTATGACGTGGATGGTGGGAAAATTACACTTGGTGGTGCAGATATCGCAAAAATTGATCCGGTCGCATTGATGAAAGATTTTTCGATTGTTTTTCAGGATGTTGTTCTTTTCAATAATACAATTATGGAAAATATCCGTGTCGGACGAAAAGGTGCAAGTGATGAGGATGTTATTGCTGCAGCAAAGGCTGCAAAATGTCATGATTTTATCGAAAAATTGCCGCAGGGTTATCAGACGGTAATCGGAGAAAATGGTTCTACGCTTTCTGGCGGGGAGTGCCAACGTCTTTCCATTGCCCGTGCACTTTTAAAAGATGCACCTGTTATTTTACTGGATGAAGCAACTGCTTCTTTAGATGTGGACAGTGAAACACAGATACAGGAAGCGATATCTGAACTAGTCAGTGGGAAGACAGTTCTGGTAATCGCTCATAGGATGAGAACGATTGAAGCAGCGGATCAGATCGTTGTTCTGGATAAAGGTGTTGTGGCAGAAAAAGGAAACCATGATACGCTTATGAAGAAAAATGGTCTATATCGTAAGCTGGTTGATCTGCAGACGGAAGCAGCAAATTGGAAACTTAGTGTATAGAACAAAAGGCACTGAAAACCATAGAATTATTGGTTTGCAGTGCCTTTTTTGAGCAAAGAGAAAAAATACAGTGAATTTAAGTTTTGCTAAGTTTCACTAAATTCTATTCGTTTGATTTCCGCCACTGTTTTGAGGGTTTCCGTTTTCCACAATCATCACAGGTATACGGCCAGTTGATTTTCCATTCAAAATATTCATCTCTGGTAATCACACCGGATTTCAGTTCATCCATTCGAACCACCCATTCTTTCAGAAAATCATTCAGAACTCCATAGTCAAACCACATACAGACAGGTGCATGAGCAGGCCAACTATCGTTGTCATGGTAGTAAACGGAAGTGTCAGCTACTTCATTGCATTTTTCACCAGGAAATTTCCGAGGTAGAAACAGATGCAGGGCAGATGGGTTAAATTCATCCAGCCAGAAAAGCAGTTCCATCATTTCGGAAGCGTCACGTCCAGCGGTATCATAGAGGGTATAAGGATTAACATCAAGAGCCTTAGCCATTTTATCAACCAGATCTTTTTTTGGAACACGAACACCTTTTTCATATTGTACAATTCTATGCTGATCGGTCAGTCCGATCTTCTCTGACAGTTCTTTTTGTGTCATTTTCCGGAATGTCCGGATTTTTTTTAGTTTCAGATTAAAATTCATAAAGTCACCTCTGCATTAGTCCTGATAAACATCCGTTAAAGATAGTGAAATCAAGAAATGAATAACTATTTGTCCATATTATAACACAAGCTGGCAGAAAATCAATGAAAAAGAGTACAAAAAAGAACCTAAAACACATGAAGTGCTATTGACATTAGCAGTAACGGGGGATATAATGGCATTAAATCAAAATAGGTACAAAAATGTATACCTGCAAAACGTTTGATTACTGAACCTTGAAAATTGAATGAGCTGTATAGGTACCCTTAGAGGATTAAAGGCAACACAGGATTCCACCGCTGTATCAGAGAGTAGTATGTGGAAACCGAAGATACTCCGGCAACGGCTGGTATGCTTGAGAAGAAGCTGCCAGTATTCAGAAAGATTTCTGATAGAGGTCAATTGTAACGTTGACACCGCCATATACAAATGGAAGCCAACACGTCGAACGGAATGGAAAATCATTGTAAGAAGTCTAAACAAAAAGTAGAGTGTACTGACAACGGGCATAACCGCTGTCTGGGAGGTGATGCAGAAGAATACGGAGGAAAGGAGGTATGTGCATCATGAGAAAAACAACAGAGTATAAGGCTGAGAACCGTCTGACGGTAGATATTGAAGGATTAATGGCAATGTTATCCTGCGGAGAAGTAACTGCAAAGAAAATTGCAGACTATGCAGAAGCAAGAGTGATTGTTGGAAGACGTGTTCTTTATAACGTGGATAAGATAAAAAAATATATTGATGCAATGGCAGTGTAATGAAAGATGAGAGGATAAAATACAACAACTTTCCTTCGGAATGAAAAGTGAAAAATATTCCTATAAAAAAGGCAAATAAAAATTAGCATTTTGCAGGAATTTACCCTTGGAAATCATAAAATATTATGTTAATCTGTGAGCAGATATCAGACAGTAAATGACTGATACCGATAGGACAAAAATCATTCCGAATAACGAAAAATGAAGTGAAAGGAATGATTGATATGGCAAGAAAAGATAATAAAGGCAGAAATTTAAAAACAGGTGAATACCAGCGTCCGGATGGACGTTATGAGTATCGCTACAAGGATGAAATTACCGGAAAGCGTAATTCGATTTATGCAGCTGATCTGGCGAGTCTGCGAGAAATGGAAAAGAAGATCAATAAGGATATGGATGATTTGCTTATTACAGATGCATCAGTCAAGAAGCTGACTGTAAATACGTTGTTTGAGCGATACATGGCAACAAAGAATATCAAGGAAAGAACGAAAAAGAATTATATCCGTATGTGGGACTACCGGATACGAAATACTTTAGGAAATATTCGCGCTGTAGATTTTAAGACATCTCACGTAAGGACGTTCTTTTCCTCATTGTCAGATGAAGGACTGGCACACAGTACGATCAAAGGTCTTTATGGCTTATTGAATCCCAGTTTTGAACTGGCAGTGGAAGATGGGATTATCCGTAAGAATCCGGTAACAGGAACACTTGGAGATTATGGGGCTCCGGCAAAGGAGAAAGAAGCACTGACGCTGGAACAGCAGGAAAAACTTCTGAAGTTTGTTGAACAGAGTAATGTGTATAAGCCTCATCTTCCAATGATGCAGGTTATGTTTGGTGCTTGCCTGAGAGTAAGTGAGACCATCGGCTTAACCTGGTCAGATGTGGATATGAAGAACCGGGAGATCCATGTAGGTGGACAGCTTGTGTATTATGAAGGAGATGAAGGATATTGTTTCCATGATTCAGAAACCAAAACGGATGCAGGAATCAGAGATATTCCTATGACACAGAGGGTATATGATGCGTTCCGTAAACAGAGAGAGCTGAACTTGATGCTTGGTTTGCAGAGTAATGTGGAGATCGGTGGACGTAGTGGATTCATCTTCAATACAAAGCATGGACGTCCGATCATGCCGGCGGGAGTGAACAGCTTTCTGAAAAATATTGTCAATGCTTATAATAAGAAAGAAAGCAAACTGGCAGAAGAAGAGAAGCGAGAGCCGGAGCTGATGCCTCCTATTTCATCGCATACCCTTCGTCATACGGGATGTACCAGATTGGGTGAGAACAACGTCAATCCCAAAGTTATGCAGTATGTGATGGGCCATTCAGATGCACAGATCACAATGAATGTCTATAATCATATTGCAGAAAAGTCTCATGTGGAGAACGAGATGTCCAAAATGAACCTGCCAGAAACCGTACCTGCTGTGGTATAAACCATAAGTCGTTGTCGTAAAATGTGGTAAGAAAATCAGACGAATATATTTTTCCAAGAATTTG
>ENA-OPCN01002277-OPCN01002277.1-human-gut-metagenome-genome-assembly--contig:-NODE-2277-length-10975-cov-3.955220_pt1 | contig 10975 bp, 9 predicted proteins | sample MGYA00241567_ERZ501485 | MGnify/ENA primary metagenome ERZ501485 (study PRJEB25962, sample SAMEA2042579) | human gut metagenome | biome: human gut; feature: human-associated habitat; material: faeces...
GCCGTGCAGACCGCCGGAGACCTTATAGCCCCCGCCGCCGAATTTGCCGCCCGCGTGCAGGACGGTATAGACAACCTCCAGCGCGGGCTTGCCGGTCTGGGCCTGAATGTCGACGGGGATGCCGCGGCCATCGTCGGTGACGGTGATGGTGTTGCCCTCGTTGATGGTCACAACGACGTGCTTGCAGTATCCGGCCAGCGCCTCGTCGATCGCGTTGTCGACGATCTCATAGACCAGATGGTGCAGACCTGAGCTGCTGGTCGAGCCGATGTACATACCAGGCCGCTTTCTGACGGCCTCCAGTCCCTCCAGAACCTGGATCTGACTGGCGTTGTATTCGTGTTCGGCTTCGATGATATCTTTGATTTCTTCTGTCATATTGCTTCTCCTTTAGCAGAGATCGGACTGCGCTGCGCGTCCTGCATCCGTTTGAGCAGGACGGCGGCGTTATATTTTGTCAGAATGACGCGGTTTTCGCCGTATTCGCTGACGACCAGAAAGGATTTCGGCAGCTCGTCCGTCGCTTCGACGATGGCGCCGGCCCTTTGGGCCTCCGCGAGAAATTTCCGCGTCCATTTAGAGCAGCTGGTGTTGTCCAGATCAAACACGCCCACGACGGATTCCGACCGGACGGAAAAATCGCCGCCGATATTCAGGTACATGACGCTTCCTCCCGGATCTGTCCGCCCTCCACAAAAATGCGTTTGCCGATATTCGTGATGCGTTCCGGCTCACAGCAGGTGATGAGCACCTGCCCGGAACGGATCTGATTGAGCACAAAATCCTGCCGCCGCGCGTCCAGCTCGGACAGCACATCGTCCAGCAGCAGAACCGGCTCCTCGCCGGTGTCGGCGCGGAATAATTCGCGCTCGGCCAGCTTGAGACTGATAGCCGCCGTGCGGGTCTGGCCCTGTGAGCCGTAGGCCTTGACGGAGCGCTCGCCGAGAAGCGTTTCAAAATCGTCCTTGTGCGGGCCGGACAGGCACTGGCCGGAATCCAGCTCGGCGCGGTAATGCGCCTGCTGGTGGTCGAGCAGCTGCTGAAAGATGGTCTTTTTATCCGCAAACGGGTCCGTCACGGTCGAGACGGTCTGATAGACGAGGGAAAGCTCCTCCCGGCCGCCGGAAAATTCCGCATGGTACAGCCGTGCCTGTTTGGAAAGCTCCCGCAGAAATTTTGCCCGGTAGGCGATCACGACTGCGCCGACCTGCGCCATGCGGTAGTTGAACTCCGGCAGCGGCTCCAGCAGGGAAGGGGCGTCGTGATAGTCTTTTAAAATTCTTGATTTGCTGTCGTACAGCTTCTGATATTCCGCCAGCGCCTGCGCGTAGCCGGGCCGGAGCTGGCACAAGGCGGTATCGAGAATCTTCCGTCTTCCGGAAGAGCCGCTTTTTAAGATCAGCAGATCGTCCGGACAGAACAGAACGGTCGTCAGCACACCGGAAAGTCCGGCGGCAGACCGCTGCTTCACGCCGCCGATGTAGAGCTGACGCGGCCTCCTGCCGGAAAACAGCACGGCGCGCAGGCTCTGCTCTCTGCCGCCTGAAAACAGGGTGCAGCTTAAATCTGCAAATTCTGCGCCAAAGCGGATCAGCTCCTGATTGCGGGCGGTGCGGAAGCTTTTGCCGGTGGAGAGATAGAAGACGGACTCCAGAAGATTCGTCTTTCCCTGCGCGTTTTCGCCGACAATGAGATTCACACCGGGGTGCAGCTGGACGCTGGCCGTCTCGTAATTCCGAAAGTCGTCGAGTTGTTGGCTTAGCAGCTTCATGCGTGCCCATCCGTGACGCGCCAGGTGTTGTGCAGGAAAGTAACTTCATCGCCGGGGTGCAGCTTCTTGCCGCGCATCGTGCAGACCTCGCCGTTGACAAGGACTTCCCCCTCCTGAATGAAGGTCTTGGCCATGCCGCCGGATTCAATGGCGTTGGCGAATTTCAGAAAATCCTGCAATTTGATAAATTCAGTATGGATGGGAATCTCAATGGGCGCATCCGAAAGCTTTTTTGTGACTCTGACCTTCATCTTATTCCCCCGCTTTCAGCCGGACCGGCAGGACCATGTAGCTGTACCGCTCGGACCCGTCGCAAGGATTCATGACGATGGGGCTTAACCCATTGATGAGTTCCAGCGAGCACTCTGCATCCGGGATCGCGCGCAGCGCGTCGAGCAGGTACCGGCAGTTGAAGCCGATCTCCATATCCTGTCCGTCGCCCGCGATCTGGCAGACGTCATGCGCCTCGCCGATGGTGGAAACAGAGCGGAAATCCGCCGTATTCTCGCCGAATTTGCAGCGCACCGGACTTTTGAGCTTTTCGGAGATGATCAGACCGACACGTTCGATGGAATCGGTCATTTTCGCGACGTTTACCGCCAGCTTGACCGGTTGGTTCTGCGGCAGGACGCGCCGCCAGTCCAAAAATTCACCCTCCAGCAGACGGCAGACCAGCGTTGCCTCGCCGATGTTGAAGAGGATATGCTTGCTGCCGAGGAAGAACGTGCAGGCTTCGTCCGTATCGCCGAGGATTTTTTCCGCTTCCTTCAGCGCTGCGGCAGGCACGACGAATTTGAGCGTCCGCCCGATCGGTTCCTCCGATTTCCAGCGCCGCAGCGCCAGCCGGTAGCCGTCAACAGCGACGACTGTAATCGAAGTATCTTCTACCTCAAACAAGCAGCCGGTATGAATGGGGCGGGCCTGATTTTCGCTGACGGCAAAGCTGGTGCCGCCGATCATGGCTTTCAGCTCGTTCTGCGGCAGGCTGATCCCCTTGTCGGACTCGACCTCCGGCAGCTCCGGGTAATCTTCGGACGACATGGCCGTGATGGAAAACGAGGAAATGCCGCCGCGGATGGAGACTTTGAACTTTTCGTCGACCGAAATACTGACGGTATCGCCCGGCAGCTTCCGGATGATGTCGAAGAAGAGACGGGAGGGCATAATGCAGGCGCCAGTCTGCTGGATCTCGGCGTCGACGGAGATGGTGATGCCCGTTTCAAGATTATAACCGGAAAGCGTCAGCTTTACGCCGGCCCGGATATAAATTCCTTCGAGCGCCGGAATGGTGCTCTTCTGCGCGACGGTACGGGAAGCGACGGAGATGGCGCTCACCAGCGCAATTTTTTCACAGGTAAATTTCATGGAACTTCCTCCGTTTCTTCTTTCAAAAGAAAGAAAGGATATTTTTTAGAAGTACGTAGCAGTAGGGGAATTTTATGTGGAAAAGCTGTTTTCGCCTTGACGTATCAACGCTTTTTTATCCACAGGCAGGTGTGCAGAAAAAAGAATGTTATCAACACGCATTTTTGTGAAACCTCTGTTTCACAGCTTTCCACAGAGAATGTGTGTGGATTCCACAGGGGGGTGTGGACAAAATCAGAGCTTGCTGTTGATGTTGGCCGTAATGTCGCGGATGTTGTCGGCGAGCGTTCCGGTGCCTGCGGCAAGCTGCTGCTCGACCTTTTTGAGCGAGTGGATTACGGTCGAATGGTCGCGGCCGAATTCCTTGCCGATGTCTGGAAGACTCAGATTCGTGAGTTTTCGCACCAGATACATCGCGACCTGCCGCGCTTCGGCGGTGTTCTTGTTCTTGAGCGTGCCGCGGATGACGGATTCCTCGATGTTATAGAACCGGGAGACTTCGCCGATGATGAGGTTCGGCGTGGGCAGATTTTCGGCCTTTTCCTTGTTGTACATGTCCTTGATGGCGCGGGAAACATTCGGAACGGTCAGCTCCATGTTGTCAAGGTCATGATAGGCGCGGATCTTTTTGACCGTGCCCTCCAGCAGACGCACGTTGGAGGTCACGTTTTCGGCGATGAACGTGCACACGTCGTTCGGCAGATCAAAGCCAAGCGAGACGGATTTGTTCTTGATGATCGCCATGCGCGTCTCAAAATCAGGCGGCTGGATGTCCGCAATCAGGCCCCATTCGAACCGGGTTTTCAGACGGTCCTCCAGACGCAGCATCTCATTGGGAGGCCGGTCGGCGGTCAGGACGATCTGGTGGTGGTTTTCGTAGAGGTTATTGAAGGTATGGAAAAATTCCTCCTGCGTCGATTCCTTGCCGGCGATAAACTGAATATCGTCGACGAGGAACAGGTCGGCATTGCGGTATTTATAGCGGAACTCATTGTTCCGGCCCTCCTGCAGGGCGGCAATCAGCTCGTTCGTAAACTGATCGCCCTTGATATAGACGATATTATAGCTGGGGTGGTTCTTATGCACGACGCTGGCGATGGCGTAAAGCAGGTGCGTTTTGCCAAGGCCGGACGGACCGTAAATAAAAAGGGGATTATACGTTTCCGCCGGGTTATTGGCGACGGAAACGGCGGCGGCGTGCGCGAAGCGGTTCGAGGAGCCCACGACAAAGTTGTCGAAGGTGAACTGCGGGTTAAACTCGATGAACTCCGGCTTCTGCGATTTGCCGCGATAGGCCTCGATTTCCGTATCGTCGAGCACAACGACGTCGACGTTCAGCTGGAAGATCTCCTGCATGGCTTCCTTGATGTAGCCGACGCAGCGGCGGAGGATAATGTCCTTGCGGAAGGAGGAGGGGGAGTAGAGCACGAGCTTTTCATCCGTCAGCTCGAGAATCTCAGTGTCGTCAAACCAGGTCGACACGACCTGCGGGGTCAGGCGGGACTCCATATGCCCCAGAACCTTGGCCCAGACGTAAGCGGAAGAATACATGGCGCAGCTCCTTTCTGTATTTGCCGCGCGGGCAGAAAAAGCACAAAATTATACACACTAATCATAGCACAGCTGTGGACAATTTTCAAGGGGAGATGGGGAAGACTCTTTAATATAATAAGAATATAAAAAAATCTCCCCTTCGGGAAGGAAGATTTTCTGCATATTGGATGGGTGGTTATGCCTCCGGCGGCCCCTTCTTTTCCGCCTTGCCGGAAAAGAAGGGGGAGAAAAGGGGCGCTGATTACGTTCGGTGCATCCTGCAGGTACAATTCAGGCCGGCACCTGTTTTGTAGCCGCTGCGAACACACATAATCACCTTACGGGCGCTGCGGTACGCGCCGCCTGTCACGGTACGACCAGATTTGATAGCGGCTGCATTTGAATGGCTGCGGTAAAAACGCTTTGCAGTCAAGATTTGCAAAGCAGTTCGGATTCGCCGAAAATTTGCATAAAATCGGGCTCTACAAGGGCTGCAGCAACATACCAGAAAGGAGCGCGAACCCATGGACTTATTTTCCCCCGTGACCGATCTGCGCGGCGTAGGGCCGGCGCGGGCGGCGGCTTTGCAGAGGCTTGGGATTTTCACGCTCTATGATCTGCTGGCCTATTTTCCGCGCGATTATGAGGACCGGATGAATCCGGTCGAGATCGCGCAGCTGCAGCCGGGGGTCCCGGCGTGCTTTGAGGCGCTGGTCGTCTCGCAGCCGGTCCTGCGGCGGATCGGAAAGGGCCGCGATGTGACGAACCTCACCGTCGCGGACGAGACAGGCAAGCTGACGCTGCACTACTTTAACCAGCCTTATATCAAAACCCAGCTGCATTACGGGCAAAGCTATTATTTTTACGGGACGCTGCTGGAGCACGGCATGCAGATGGCAAATCCCGCCTTTGAGGAGGCGGGCAGGCCCGGAACCGTTACGAACCGGCTGCTGCCTGTGTACCCGCTGACGGCGGGGCTGTCCAACCGGACGCTCTGCGCCTGCATCCGGCAGGCGTTTTCGGCGGCGGGCGCGCTGCCGGAGCTTCTGCCGGAGACGGTGCGGGAGCAGTACGGCCTGTGCGGCGTGACGGAGGCATATACCGCCGTCCACGCGCCGGAGAGCTGGGAAGCGCTGCAAAGCGCGCGGAAGCGGCTCGTCTTTGAGGAATTTTTCATTTTCTCGGCGGGTCTGGCCGTCCTGCGCGCGTCGAGAACGGAGCTGCATACCATCCCGTATGACACCGCCTGCATGGACGCGTTTTTCCGCGCGCTGCCCTTCCGACTGACGGGTGCGCAGAGCGGCGCAATTGACCAGATCCTGCGCGATCTGTCCTCCGGCCATGTGATGAACCGGCTCGTGCAGGGCGATGTCGGCAGCGGCAAGACGATGGTCGCGGCGGCGGCCTGCTTCTGTGCGGTCAAAAACGGGAAGCAGGCGGCGTTCATGGCACCGACGGAAATTCTGGCCGAGCAGCATGAAAAGACGCTGTCCGCGCTGCTGGGGCCGCTTGGCGTCCATGTCCTGCTGCTGACAGGCGCAAAGACCCCGGCGCAGAAGCGTGCTGCGCGGGAGAAAATCGCCTCCGGCGAGGCGCAGCTGATCGTCGGCACGCACGCGCTGATCAGTACCGGCGTGGAGTTCCACGCGCTCGGCCTCGTTGTGGCCGACGAGCAGCACCGCTTCGGCGTCGCGCAGCGCACGAGACTCACGGAAAAGGGCGATGCGCCGCATCTGCTCGTCATGTCCGCCACGCCCATCCCGCGCACGCTGGCGCTGATCGCCTACGGCGATCTGGACGTGTCCGTCATCGCCGAGCTGCCGCCGGGCAGGCGGCCGGTCGAGACATTTCTGGTCAGCGAGGCTCTGCGTGAGCGCCTGAACGGCTTTATCCGGAAGCAGTGCGCCGGGGGCCATCAGGTCTATGTCGTCTGCCCGGCTGTGGAGGACGGCGAGGAGAACGCCATGAAATCCGCCGAGGGCTGGGCGCAGACGCTGCGGGACGAGACGTTCCCGGAGCTTCGCGTCGGATTGGTGCACGGACGGATGAAAAGCGCGGAAAAGGACGCGGCGCTGAGCGCGTTCCGCGCGGGAGACTACGATATTCTCGTCGCCACAACGGTCGTGGAGGTCGGCGTGGATGTGCCGAACGCGACGCTGATGGTCATTGAGAATGCCGAGCGCTTCGGCCTCAGTCAGCTGCATCAGCTGCGCGGACGCGTCGGGCGCGGCAGCGCGCAGTCCTACTGCGTGCTGGTCAGCGGGACGAAAAACGAGGAGACAAAAAAGCGCTTGCAGGCGCTCTGCAAGACGACGGACGGCTTTAAGATCGCCGAGCAGGATCTGGCCCTGCGCGGGCCGGGCGATTTCTTCGGCAGCCGCCAGCACGGGCTTCCGCTCTTAAAGGTCGCAAGCCTGCAGATGGATCTGGAAACGCTGCGCGACGCCCAGCAGGCCGCAGCTGCCGTCATTCAGACTGCGGACAGCCTGAACGCCCCGGAGCTTGCCCCACTCAAGGCAAGAGTCGAGGCTCTGTTCACCCGTCAGGAGGTCAGTCTGAACTGAGCGGTTCCTGTCAAAAAAGAAAACGGCGGCTTGAATGTAAAACAGTTCAAGACCGCCGTTTTGCGCTGCGGGGCGAAAAAGGGGAACGCATACGCCGCGTGAGCCGCTGTTATTTGAGAAGCTGCTTCAGATCTGCCTCCGGCGTGGTGATGGGCGCAATACCGAAGTTGTCTGCAAGATAGTTCAGTACGTTGGGCGAAAGGAACGCCGGGAGCGTGGGGCCGAGACGAATGTTCCGGATGCCCAGATGCAGCAGCGTCAGCAGGATGCAGACCGCCTTCTGCTCATACCACGAAAGCACCATGGAAAGCGGCAGCTCGTTCACGCCGCAGCCGAACGCGTTCGCAAGCGCAAGCGCGATCTGAATGGCACTGTAGGCGTCGTTGCACTGGCCGACGTCCATCAGGCGCGGCAGTCCGCCGATCGTGCCGAGATCGAGGTCGTTGAAGCGGTACTTGCCGCAGGCAAGCGTCAGAACAACGGTGTCGGCAGGCGTCTGCTTGACAAATTCCGTATAGTAGTTACGGCCGGGGCGTGCTCCGTCGCAGCCTGCGACAAGGAAGAAATGCCGGATGGCCCCGGACTTGACGGCCTCGATGACCGTGTCTGCCGCACTGAGCACCGCGCCGCGTGCAAAGCCGGTCATGACCGTGCTGCCGCCGTTGATGCCGGTGAAGGGCCTGTCCACGGCGTAGCCGCCCAGCTCCAGCGCCTTTTCAATGACAGGCGTGAAGTCCTTTTCTTCGCCGATGTGGACGAGTTCCGGGTAAGATACGACTGACGTGGTAAATACGCGGTCCGCGTAGCTGGCCTTCGGCGGCATCAGACAGTTGGTGGTGAAGAGCACCGGCGCAGGAAGCGCCGCGAATTCCTTCTGCTGGTTCTGCCATGCCGTGCCGAAATTGCCCTTGAGGTGGGCATACTTTTTAAGTGCCGGATAGCCGTGTGCGGGGAGCATTTCACCGTGGGTGTAGATGTTGACGCCCCTGCCCTCGGTCTGCTCCAGCAGCAGCTTCAGATCGTGCAGATCGTGGCCGGAGATGACGATGAACGGACCTTTTTCCACGGTCAGCGGAACCGTGACCGGCGTGGGCGTGCCGTAGCTTTCGGTGTTGGCTCTGTCCAGAAGCGCCATGCACCGGAGGGTCTTCTCGCCGACCTCCATCACAATGGGCAGCAGCTGCGCCATGTCCCAATCCTCGCCCACGGCAAAGAGCGCCTTGGCAAAGAACCGGTTTACCGTCTCATCGGCATAGCCCAGCACCATGGCGTGGTGCGCATACGCGGCCATGCCGCGCACGCCGAAGAGAATGAGCGATTTGAGACTGCGGATATCCTCCTGCGCGTCCCAGAGCTGCGCCATGTCATAATCGCCGGTTCGTCCGCACGCGGCAGCGCAGGACGCGCAGCCCGGCACGAGCCGCGATTTTTCCGCGTGCACGCGGCTGATCATCGCGCGGATGGTCTCATCGTGAAAGCTCACGTTCGTAACGGTCGTGAACAGACCCTCGATGAGAAGCTGCCATGTGCCTGCATTCACGCCGGGCGCATGGTCCGTCGCGCGGGCCAGGCCAATGAGTGCGCCCGTCAGCTCGTCCTGCAGCTTCGCCGTACCGGCGCTCTTGCCGCACGCGCCCGCCTTTCCCGTGCAGCCGGTACAGCCCGCCGTCTGTTCGCACTGAAAACAAAACATCGTGTGTTCCATTTTGAGATCCTCACTTTCATGATTCAGGTTCTTGCGTTTGTGGCTATATTATAATAGAATAAAATCAACAGGTCGGTTGAATTTTCAACGAAAGAGGAAAATATGCAGGAATTTTTATCCGTGATCCGGTCTTCCACGCTCTTCTCCGGTATTTCCGAACAGGAGCTTACGGCCATGCTCGCCTGTCTTGGCACGAAAGCATCGCGTTTCCCGAAGGATGCGCTGCTGCTGCGTGCCGGCGATACGGCGGAATCGATCGGTCTGGTGCTGTCCGGGAGCGTTCTGGTCGAGCAGGAGGACGTCTGGGGCAACCGCAATATTCTGTCCAAGGCAGGGCCGGGACAGACCTTCGCCGCCGCCTATGCCTGCGCACCCGGTTCGGTGCTGAAGGTGAGCGTCGCGGCGGAAACCCCCGCGACTGTGCTGTTTCTGAACGTCAAACGCGTGCTGACCATGTGCCCGTCCGCCTGCGCCCGGCACAGCCGCATCATCCGCAATCTTCTCGGCGAGCTTGCCGAAAAGAACCTGCGGTTCGGTGAAAAGCTCACACACATGGGCCAGCGCACCACGCGCGCAAAGATCATGTCCTACCTTTCCGCAGAGGCGCAGCGGCTTGGGACCTGCGAATTTGACATTCCGTTTTCAAGACAGCAGCTTGCGGATTATCTTGGCGTCGAGCGCAGCGGCCTGTCGCTGGAGCTTGGACGGATGAAAAAGGACGGCGTCCTCGAGTATCGCAAGAGCCACTTTCTCCTGCGGATATGACGGAGAAGCGCGGACTCTGGAGCCGGAGAAAAAATAATTGCAGCACTTCTTGCTTTTTTGACTGGACCGTCGTATTATTTTCAGTAAGAAATGGCCTGACACCCGGAGTGTCCATGGATGAGGCTGAAAGGAAAAGAGGCACTGCATATGTATCAGATCGGCATTGACATCGGCGGAACCAACGTCAAGATCGGCCTGCTGGACGAGGCGCTGGAGCTGACCGCCGAGACGTCTGTCCCGTTCCCGCACACGACGGCGGCGGATCTGGCGAAAAAGATCCGCGCGGCAGTCCTTGCGCTGCTGGAAGAGAAGAACGCGGCGCTTTGCGCTGTCGGCCCGATGCTGCAGGCGCGCGGCGCGGCGCTTTCGGACGTGGAATCGCTCGGCGCGGTCGTCCCCGGCAGCATCGACGCGAGCGGCGAGACGGTTCTTGACGCGCACAATCTGGATTTCCACAATGTACCCCTGCGGAAGCTGCTGCAGGAGCAGTTCCCCGGCATTCCCGTCTATATTGCGAACGACGCAAACGGCGCGGCGCTGGCCGAGCTTTATAAGGGCGCGTTCACCGGCTGCAAAACGGGCGTTCTGCTGACGCTCGGCACGGGGCTTGGCGGCGGCATCATTCTGAACGGCAAAATGTTCAACGGCGGCATGAACCACGGCGTTGAGCTGGGCCACGCGTATCTGGTCGACGGCGGCGAGCCGTGTACCTGCGGCAATCACGGCTGCATGGAGGCCTACTGCGCCGCGTCCGCGCTCACGCGGGAGGGCCGCCGAGCCATGCAGGCCCATCCGGAGAGTATGCTGGCCGAGAAGACCGGCAGCGACCCGGCGAAGATCACGCCCAAGCTCGTCACCGACTGCGCCAAGGCAGGCGACCCCGCCGCGACCGCCGTTTTCGACGACTATATCGAGCACCTGAGCTCCGCCTGCGCGTCGATCTATAATATTCTCGACCCAGAGGTACTTGCCCTCGGCGGGGGCCTCAGCGCGGCAGGCCCGTTCCTGTTTGACCCCCTGCAGGACAAGGTCAGCAAAAAGTGCTTCTATTCCACGCGCGGCAAGCTCGTCCCCGCCGTGCTCGGCAACGAGGCCGGAATGATCGGCGCGGCGCTTCTCGCGCGCGACGCGGAAGCTTAACGCCGCACATCGGTTTTTGTTATTTTCTCATCATAAAAGGAGCGATCAATATGGTAAGCATCAATTTTGAAGGCGCAAAGCAGTTTTATGCCAGACAGCCGGACGCGGCTGCGGCGCAGGCCGCGTTTGACA
>ENA-OPCN01002279-OPCN01002279.1-human-gut-metagenome-genome-assembly--contig:-NODE-2279-length-10971-cov-3.010169_pt1 | contig 10971 bp, 6 predicted proteins | sample MGYA00241567_ERZ501485 | MGnify/ENA primary metagenome ERZ501485 (study PRJEB25962, sample SAMEA2042579) | human gut metagenome | biome: human gut; feature: human-associated habitat; material: faeces...
GGATCGTCGTCCGAGGCCACCAGCGGACGCACCCCGGCGTAGGCCCTCAGGATGCGCGTGCGGGCCAGCAGCGGCGAGAGCTTCTCGCCTTCGCGCAGCAGCAGGTCCACCTCGTCGGGCGTGATGATCATGTTGTCGATCTGGTCGTAGGGAATCTTGCTCGACGTGGTGCCGATGAGCGAAATCGTATCGCCCGGCACGAGGATGTCGGCGTCGGCCGGCTTGCGGCAGCGGTTGAGCACCATGCGGTTCACACGATGGCCGAAGATCAGCAGCGCCCCCTTGGCCGGGAGCATGTTCACCGTGATGCCGGCCTTGGCGGCGATGCCGTGGCCCCAGATGCCGCCGGCATTGACCACCACCTGCGCACGGAACTCCAGCTCGGCATGCGTGCGGTAGTCGTAGGCCTTCACACCGACGATGCGGTCCTGCTCGCGGATGAGCTCCCGGACTTCGGTATAGGTGCGGATCTCGGCGCCGTGCGCCGTGGCGTCGAGGATGTTCGACGAGGTCAGCCGGAAGGGATCGACCGCGCCGTCGGGGACGCGGACCGCGCCGATCAGCGCCGGATTGGCCGCAGGCTCCAGCCGCCGGGCCTCCTCGGGATCGAGGACGTCGGCGCGGATGCCGGCCTTGCGGCAGGCTCGACAAAACGGGCCTGATAGTCGAGCCCGTCCTCGGGAAGGGTGATGAAGAGGCCGTCGGTCTCCTCGACACAATGCGCCGCGATCCGGCGCAGGATCATGTTCTCGCGGATGCACTCCACGGCTGACTCGTGGTCCGTAACGGCATAACGCGCTCCGCTGTGGAGCAGGCCGTGGTTGCGTCCGGTCGCCCCGGTCGAGATGTCGGAACGTTCGAGCAGCAGGGCCTTGATACCCCGGAGCGAGCAGTCTCTGGCGATACCTGCCCCGGTCGCTCCGCCGCCGATGATGATGACATCGTAGGTTTGGTTCATAGGTTGGATGGTTTATGCTACCACAAAAATAATCATTTTCATTTAAAAACAAAAGAAAATGAAAGATTTTTTATTTCGTTTTATTTCGATCAACTCAAAACAACGCTTACAAAACACAAGAATCAAGCCAAAACGAAATGAAACAAAATACAATTGTTTAATTTCGAAACACCACTCAAATCACCTTCACAGCCCCTTCCGGGCGAGGTTCGGGCATTTGCGGCGGGAAGACGGGCAAAAAAGGGGTGCGGCAGGAAAGGGCGCAGGGCCGGAAAACGAAAGCGACGGAAACCGGCAGGGAGGAGAGAAAAAAAATCGGCCGCCCCGCAAGGGGCAGCCGATCCGGATGTATCGACCGCAGGGACTACTCCTCGTAGTCGTTGGCAGAGAGGTTCGTGGTCCACGAGTCCGAGCCGGCGGGCGCCAGAGCCTCGGCCTCCGCGTCGGTAAGGAACTGCGACTCATCGAACATCAGGTCGTCGAAATGGCTGATCGAGCACTGGTAGGCGCCGTAGCTCTGCGTCCAATATTTCGCGTAGATTCCCAGGATGGCCAGGATATCGCCCTTGCCGCCGTCACGCACCACGGGCTGCTTGGCAAAACGCGAGTAGCCGCTCGTACGGACCACAAAGACACCTGCCGTCATGGTCTGCGTCGGCAGCCCGACGTAGGAGAAGAGCACCGAACCGTAGAAGTTGCAGTGGAGGTTCTTCCGTGAAGTGTTCGAGTAGAAATTCTCATTGACCGCCCACTTGTACCAGTACTTCGACTCCACGGGACGCAGGTCGGTGCACATCCACGACGGATAGAGGTTCGAATCGACCTCCCCGTAATGGCACGTGACGCCTTTGATCAGCACCAGACGGCCCAGATACTGCTGGCCGGCCTCGCCGAAATAGTCGCCGTAGTTCGACTCGTCGATCTCGAGGATCTCCTCGCCGAGCTTCAGTTCGGTCTCCTCGCCCAGGAAGACGCGCTGGGCGATCTCCGTGGGGTTCTCGATGTTCGAGTTGGCGTAGAACTTGTGCTCGCCGACCTTGTTGTAGGAGTCGGTGGGGGCGCTGCCGATCGAGAGCATCATGCGGTAGTTGCCCACGTAGAGGCCCGTCACCTTGACATACACCCAGTGGGTCGGGATCGTGCCGGTGGCCTTGTCGTAGGTGTCCATCGGGTAGTCGATGTAGAGGCCCGTCGAGAGCTTCACCTCGATGGCGCCCGTCTCATCGACCAGGTGCAGCGACTTGTAGATGTTGCCCTCCTCGTCGCTCGACTGCACCTTACCCTTGATGTAGTAGTCCTTGCCGCTCTCCGACTGGCCGATAAGCGTGTATTTCGTGTCGTTCCAACTGCTGTTGCTGTCCGTATCGCTGATCGACTTGTGCTCATCGAGGAACAGCTGCTTCACATCGGCGATCGAGATGCGCTCCATATCCGCAAAATCCGCATCCGTCGCAGCGGGACGGGGAGCCGGCATGTCGAAATCGTTGTAGCACCCCGCAACGCCCAGCGCCACGGCCAGCGCAGCGCAGAATTGAATGATTTTTTTCATAGTCGTCATGTCTGTATTAGAAGCGGAAATATACATTCAGGTAATAGGTCGTGCCGAGCAGGTAGAAGTACTTCGAGTCGAAGGGCGTGTAGTACTGGATCGGCTGGACCGAAGCACCCTCCTTATTGACGTACGTGCGGCGCGAGAGACGCATCTGCTCGTAACCGCCCGTGCGGATGGTCTGGTCGTTGAGCAGGTTGTTCACCGAGAGGCTGAAGCCCAGCTGGTAATTGTTGTAGATATACCAGTTCTTGCCCACGCTCAGGCTGAGCGTATAGGCCGGATCGAAGGTCTCCTGCTCGCGCAGGGCGTTGAGCGCCTCCATCTTCACCATGCCCGGGAGCTGTGCCGTCTCGCCCGGACGCAGCACCGTCGAGTAGGTAGCCGTCGTACGGCGTGCAGGGTTCATCGACAGGTAGATGCGGTCGTAGTAGTTGAAGTCCACCGATGCGAACCAGTTGCGCGGGCCGCGGAAGTTCAGGCCGACATTGACGGCCGTCTGCGGCGAGCTCTCGACGTGGAGGTCTTTCCAGAGCACCTTGTCACCGCGGAGCACCTCCTCGCTGTTGTCGCGCGTCTGCGTGAAGTTGGCGTTCGACGTGTAGCGGTAGTCGCCCAGGCTCAGGGCTCCGTTGAAGGAGATTCCGCCCCAGATGGGCACCTCAACGCCGACCTCCAGGCCGTAGTAGCGCTTGTCGATGCCGCTCATGGCAAAGTTCGTGTAGGAGGACTGCGTGTCGTCGTAGTAGGAGATCACCTTCGACTGGTCGGTGATCGTCGTGTAGTAACCCGAGATGCGGGCCGTGATCCACGGCAGGGTGATGTCGTAGTTCAGGTCCAGGCCGAAGACCTTCTCCGAGTCGAGACCCGGCGTCGTGGTGTTGCGCGTGCGGGCCGACACAAAGGCGTCGCGGAACTGCGGCGGATTGACCATGTAGGCCACGTTGGCCGACACGGAGTGCCCGCCCGAGAAGCGGTAGGCAAACTCGCCCTTGAGTTTGTAGGTCAGGTAGTCGAGCTTCTCGGAATCGCCCAGCGAGTTGTCGCTGAACAGACCCTTCATCAGCAGACCCTCGCGCCACATGGAGGTATAGCCCACCTCACCGCCGAGCGTCATGGCGAAGCTGCCGAACGTGGCGTTGTACTGCGCCCACAGCTGGGCCTGGCGCAGGTGTGCGTAGTAGTCGTAGCCGAACTTGTCGCCCTCCTTGACGTGGCGTGCGTCGCCGTGCTCGAGGTAGTAGAGCAGGTCGTTCTGGTAGATCGAGGGATCCGAATAGCCGTTGTCGCGCAGCGCGAACTTGTCCACGTCGAGCCAGTAGTCGGCGCCGAGCAGGTCCTTCACCTCATCGTAGTACTCCGTGCGGTTGATGCGCGCCGAAACGCTGCCACGCAGGATCGACTGGTTGCGGAACGTATGCGAGACGTTGGCCGCAAAGTTGAAGTCGCGCTGGTCGGTGTGGCGCTCCTCGATCATGTAGATGCCGCCCTCGCCCGCCTGGTTGCGCAGGTAGTTGCGCTGGATCATCTGGTCGAAGTTGATCAGGCTCTTGTTCGGGTCGGTCATCCACTCCTTCATCGCCTGGATGCGCATGTCGTTGTAGGAGCCCTGCCCCACCGGATCGGGATCGATGCCGGCGGCCGTCTCGTACATCTTGTTCTCGTAGTAGCTCGGCAGGTAACGGTAGTAGTCCGGACGCGGGTCGGGACCGTCGGTCCACGTCAGGGCCGAGTAGCCGTTCTTGCCGAAGCGGAACGACGTCGCGGCCGTGAGTTTCGTGGCCGACGAGATGTCGAACCCGTAGTTGAGCATCACGATCGGCTCGTGGTAGTCACGCACGCGCGTGTTGCGCAGCTTGCCGTCCTGACGGCCGACGTTCGGGTTGTAGTAGTTGTTGTCGAGCAGGTCGTAGGCCTCCTGCGTCGAGGCCTGCTGCGCACCGCGCTCGGTCGGGGCGCCCATCACGGTCAGGGCCAGGTTGTGACGGTCGCCGCCGAAACGCTTCTCGACCGACGCGAAGTAGCCGTAGGCGTTGTAGTAAACCCCGTCCACATAGGAGTTGCCGCCCTGGCGCGTCGAGAACGACAGCGCATAGGACCAGCCGTTGTCAAGCAGGCCCGATCCGTAGGAGACCATCGCGCGGAAGCGGTACATCGAGTTGGCATTGACCACGCTGGCGCGGAATCCCTTGCGGAACTGCGAGGCGCGGGCATTGACATTGGTCGTACCGCCGATGCCGTCGATGCCGAAGCCCGACGACTTGAGGCCCGCGGTGTTCTCCTGGTTGCGCGTGGCGTCGTTCAGACCGCTCCACAGCGACCACGGGCCGTAGCCGGTCATGGCGTCGTTGAAGCGGATGCCGTTCAGGTAGATGCTCGAATACTGCGAGTCATAGCCGCGGACGTTGAAACGCATCTCGCTGAACTTGTACGAGGCGATGTTGTTGAAGGCGTCCTTCGACGAGGAGAGCGACGACGGCAGTGCCTGCATGTCCGAGGCCACCTCGGAGTCGAACTCCGCGAACACCGAGTCGTCGATCACATACTGCACGTCGGGCGACAGCACCACCGAGTGCAGGTCCTTGACCATGTCGCCGACGCGGACCACGAAGTCGAGGTCCTCGAAATCGTTGGCCTCGAACTTGATCTTGTAGCTGCCCTCGGGCAGGTTGGAGATATCGAAATAGCCCTCTTCGTCGGTCATGACCGACACACCGAGCGGCTCGATGAGGACCTTCACGTTGCTCAGCGCCGTGCGGCCCGAACGTGAAACGACCTTACCTTTCACGCCGCCGTCCTGCGCATAGGCCCCCACGCAGAGGCATGCGAACAACAAGGTGAATAGATTTCTGATCTTCATAAATTAGGTTGTTGGATTATTTGCCGATATAGATGAACACGGGGAAGTGGTCGCTGTAGCCGCCCTGGAAGTTGTTGCCGACGAACGTGCGCTGGGGGTATCCCTTGAACTGGCCCTCCTTCTGGAAGAGGTAGGGGGCGCGGAAGACGCTGCCGTAGAACTTCGTGCGGGGAACCTGCTTGAGACGCAGCGCACCGGTCGATCCGGTGGCCAGATTGTCCGAGACGATGATGTTGTCGAACAGGTTCCACTTGTCGTCGTAGGCCAGCGAGCCGATGCCGGCCTTCAGCACGGCGATGTAGGGGTTGAAGTAGCCTCCCTCGGCGACCTTGCGGATGTCGCCGGCGGCGCCGATCACCTCGGTGATGCTGCGGTCGGTGGCATCGTCGTTCAGGTCACCCATCATCACCACCTTCACCGCCGGGTTGGCCGCACGCACCGAGTCGGCGGCGTGGCGCATGATCTCGGCGGCGCGCTCGCGCAGGTAGGCCGAAGCCTCCTTGCCGCCCAGACGCGACGGCCAGTGGGCCACCATGAAGTAGAACGGCTCACCCTCGACCGTACCCCACATCGTCACGATGTCGCGCGTGCGGAAGTCGGGACGGCTCTCCAGCGTGAAGGGGATAGGCGCACTGCCCTCGAGCTTGAAGACGTCGGGGCGGTAGTAGAAGGCCACGTCCACGCCGCGGGCGTCGGGCGAATCGTAGTGCACGATCCGGTAGTTGGCCGGGGCGAGTTTCGGCGTGGCGATCACGTCCTCCATGACGTTGCGGTTCTCGATCTCCGAGACGCCGATGACGATCGGATACTCCTTGTCGATGGCCGCGATGTCGAACAGCACGCGCGAGAGGTTGTTGATCTTCCGCTCGTACTTCACGGCATTCCACTTCTTCGGCCCCTCGGGCGTGAACTCCGCGTCCTTGATCTCCGGATTGCGGATCGTGTCGAAGAGGTTCTCGAAGTTGTAGAAAACCACCTTGTAGGGTTTCTGAGCGAAGCAGGCTGCAAGCAGCAGGGCGAACAGCCCGGTAAAAAGCAGTTTCTTCATGGTCGTATCATTCGGTTATTCCCCATGCCGTGGGGTTGTGTTGTGCTTTCACGTCGGCGGCGATCGCCTCGTCGAGCATCGGGAAGAACTTGTATCCGGTCTTCTGCTCGATCTCCGCCACACTGGTCGTATATTCCGCAAGCCCGTCGGCGCTCGCCGAGGAGTTCTCGGCCCAGAAGCCGATGGCGATCAGCTCCGAGGCGTCGTGGATCTCGTCGATGCGCTTGCGGGTGTTGCCGTTCTTCGTGCGCAGCAGGACTTTCCAGCAGTACTCGGGCATGGCGACCTTCGTCCCGCTGCGGTCGGTGCTCCAACTCCGGACGCCGTAGTTGCCCGTCACCATGTAGAGCGTGTCGGCGCACGACTTTTTCGTGGCCAGATTCTCGATATCCTGCCACGACCCGCCGTTGAACGCACTCTCCTGCGGCATGATGTTGGTCGAATAGAAGGTCTGCTCGTTGAGCAGCGTCGAATAGGGCACATAACGGTGGTTCGACATGCACTGGTGTCCACGCACCCCTCCGCCCCGGTAGGATCCCGACCGCAGGTCGGCCTGGTCGGCTTCGGGAATCTCGGGATCGAAAGCCCATTCGTCGGTCCGATTATATTGTCCCTGCATGTAGCAGGCATGGATCGGATAGGCCACCCACAGGGCAATGCGCTTGGAGCGGTCGTAACAGATGGTGAAATTGCGCGCCTTGGGCTGCGTCGAGGAAATCGGCGCATAGTGCGTCACATAGGTGCAGTTGTCGATGCTCTTGTAGGCGGGCAGTTCGGCCCACGGGTGGTCCATCACGGCCGGAATCGAATACTCGGGCTGCGAGAGGGTCAGGTCGAACTCCAGACCGCCGTCAAACGCAACCCGGACCGTCGCCGTACGTGCGGCCCCGGAATCGTTCTCGGCCAGATAGAGATAGACGACATCGGCCGTGGTGACCAGCGAACCCGAACGCGAGGTCGCGTGCGTATTGCGGGAGGTCCAGCACCAGCTGCCGCCCTCGGTGACAGTGACCGTATAGGAGGTTCCGACGGTTCCGGAGAGCACGATCCGGGGATCCGAAGCATAGCCGGGAGCCTCGAGCGAGGTGTTCTGCGATTCCAGGAAACGCGCGCCGAACGACGTACCCTGCCCATCTTCCGACGAGCCGCAGCTGACCGACAGTGCGACGAGCATCAGAAAGAAGGCTGCGAAACGAAGGGCGCCACCTCTCGAAAAGATCGAAATCATCGGCAAAAATGTAGCAAATAAAAAGGTGCAGTCAAAAAATCCGACAATCATCCCCGGCGGAGCACATCCGTCGGGGATGAATTATCGGAATTAAACAGATTTTACTCGTTCAACTCGTAAAGAGCAACTGTTACATATTCTCCATTATCGGCGTTCTGCTCTGCATAACCACCAAATCGCTGGAAAGAGGACTCTCCTTGATCTTGGAACAGCAGACAGCGAACAGTTCCTCCACTTGTCGTTGCCTCATCCGTAAATTTAATCGTGTTCTTATCCGTAACAGATGCCAACCACACACGAGTTGCCTCCTGCGACAAGCTCAAATTTGTACTTGAACCTGCATATTCTACATAACTACCATCTCCGGTTTGAATCGTATAACCATTACCACTCGTAGCGATAGTTACCGCATATGCATCATTCGTAGCATTGGACTCGATTACATTATCATTTACAGCAATCTCGACGCCATTTACTTTTCCTTTATCAAACTGCGAATAATCAAATACAAAGTTCTTACTGCTTTCAGCTACGATCAAATATTTTTTCCCGGGGGTAATTGTAGAAACTCGAACATAACCATCTCCACTGGGAGTAATCGACACTCCGTTCTGCTTCAGGGCGACCGTTGCAGTTGCGACAGCCTCACCGGCCTTCATCAGCTTGACGGTCAGCGTGCCGCTGATGGCCTCCTCGGCCGTGTTCTCCTTGGCGGTCACATTCACCTGATCGCCGCTCACCTCCACCGTGAACTGCTCGTTGTCGGCCGAAGCCTCGATCGTACAGTCGTCGGCGTTCTTCTTGGTTACGGTCACCGTCTTGGCCTCACCGGCAGCGGCAAACGTCAGCGACGTCGGGTTCACCGTGATCGAAGGATCCGTCGAAGGCTCACCCATGAAAGCGGCGATATCGTTGATATTTCGCGGAGCGATCTGAGGAGCGCCCTTGTACAGAGCGGCATATCCCGTAATATCACCGGTAGCACCACCGACAAATTCCTGCTCTGCCCAGGGAGCACCATTCTGCGTATAAACGGTCAGATCCGTTTCACCGTTCACCTTGAAGGTCTTCGTTCCGGCCCAGGTAGCTGCAGTAGGAGCAGTTACATTCTTGATGGTTACGGGCATTGCCTGGAATGCAACGATCTGATCAGGCGTAATCTCTACGGGAGTTACGGTAGCCGTACCGATCTTCTCGATAACGACCCACGCTGCATTTTTGCTTCCGGTAATTTCATGGAGTCCGCTATAGGTCGTTACACGGGCCTCGCCGGCCTTAAGCGTAACACGAACCTTGTCGCCTGCCACAAACGTAAAGTTGTCATCCGACGGATCCGTATAAACACCGCTTCCGTAAAGAGTAATGCCGTTTCCTGCCGTCGTAGCCCCTTCGGTCATCAACTGCAGATTCAACGCGGTGGTATTGCCACCCTGCTTGTCGGTAACAACCACGGCTTCGAATACATGGTCGTTCGCAGCATCAATCTCCTGCTGTTTGTCACCGGCAGCCTCGCACTTTTCAATCAGTTCGGGAATCGTGGTCTTCACCGTCTCTCCCGGCTCCGGATCGCCACCCTCTTCAAAGGTGATTTCCTGACCGCCGACACCCTCGACAAGCGTCACATCGTCGATACGGTACACGCTGGCAGCCTTGGCCGTGAAACGGATGTAGAGTACACTCGTACCTTCAGGCAGCGTAAAGTCCGCAATAGCCAGATCCCAACGCCCTACCGGCGCCGATCCTTTGGCAAAGTTCACCGTAATGGGCTTGGACCAAGCCGTACCGTTGTTGCTGAGCTCAATCTCAAACTCAGCGGGATTCCAGGTATTGTCAGGGTCATCCTGACCATACCGCTCGGTTCCGAAGCTCAAACGCAGGTTCGTCTTTCCTCCGAGATCCAGATTGCCGATCGTGAAATAGGCATTGCTTCCAAAGAACACGTTGTTGCCGCCCGAACCTTCGTAATCGGACATGTCACTGGCCGAATCCTTGCCTACCGTACGTGCACTTGCACCACTCGATTCATAGGAAACGTTCGCAATACCCGTACCGGTCTCGTTCTTCCAGCCTTCAAACTTGTCCAACCAGGTATCCCAGCCACTCGAACCTTTCTGTGCAAGTTCCTTGTCGAAGTTGTTGGCATAGATCGGGTCACCCGTGGGGGGGGGCGTAACGCCGGATGCATACTGCTTGACGGTCACGGTGGACTCGGCCTCACCCCATTTGCCGAACTCGGGGTGGATCAGCGAGAATGCGATCTTGCCGCTGCGCTCGCTCAGGCCCGACGCCATCTCCGACACCGATACGGTGATCGTGGCATTGCCCTTGCCGCTCATGGGCTCTACGGTAGCCCAGTCCAGATCGGTCTTCACAACCGTCCACTCACAGTTGGCCTTCACCGAGATGGTCTGAACGGTCTCCGTCTCCTCGGAGAAGGTCAGCGTCTCGGGCGATGCCGTCAATTCGGGCACCACCGACTTCTCGTCGTCATCGGAACACCCCGTAAACACGGATGCCGAAACGAGGCACAGCGTTCCGAACAGGATTCTGAAAAGATGTTTACTCATAAGAATTTGATTAAGTGGTTATAAACAAAGCTATGAATTAATAAAAATATAAAAAACAAACCCGTTTTCAAAAGGGGAAACTTGTGCAAAGATAAACTATAATTCGCGAATAAAAAATAAATAGGTCACAAAATTCGCCCTAAAAGGATCAAAACAAGGTCCTTCAAGCAGTTTCAACACCAAAATCCGACAAAAAAGAGTCACGCACAGACCGATTCAGGAAAACCTGATCCGTCACACTGCCGCAAAAATAGAGGTCGAAGGTTTCAATCCGGTTACAAAAACATCACGGGCCGGTAAAAAACCCGACCCGTGAACGGCATACCTAAATATATAGTGAATCCATACACGATCACCGGATCTCGCCGATGTCGTCGAGCGGCCAGTCGTCCGACCGGAAAGGCACGAGCGGCTGCCCGGAGGTCGTGAAGACATTGGCCTCGGAGCACCAGTTGCGGAAAGCATAGCGCACGGCGACCGGTTCGGCCACCTCGGGAGAGGAGACCTCGATGCGTCCGTCGCCCCACAGCACCCGTCCCTCGGCGGGATGGAACACCCTGTCGGTCCCGGCCACCTCGAAACCTCCGAGCCGCAGCTCCCCTTCGGGGCCGTAGCCCACGAAGCTGTCCGCGCCGCTCCAGTCGTCCGAAGGCGACAGGTTATCGAAACGGAGCAGCAGTTTGTCGCCGCGACGCTCCATCTCCCGGAAGGTCGGAGCCGGAGCCGGCAGCCCCTCGATGCCGTAGTCGTTCGCCAGCGCC
>ENA-OPCN01002281-OPCN01002281.1-human-gut-metagenome-genome-assembly--contig:-NODE-2281-length-10965-cov-2.053346_pt1 | contig 10965 bp, 18 predicted proteins | sample MGYA00241567_ERZ501485 | MGnify/ENA primary metagenome ERZ501485 (study PRJEB25962, sample SAMEA2042579) | human gut metagenome | biome: human gut; feature: human-associated habitat; material: faeces...
CAAACTCATCTGTATATCCAGCATTTTCCTTTATCTTCTTAATTCTTTCCATTCCCTTTTCAATCGTTACAAATGAATCTTTTTCGAATTTCTTCTCAATAGAACAGATTACAGATATTTTCTTATGTTCAAATGGTGCTAACTTAACTACAACTTTATATGGTGTATAGCTGTTATTAATTGGTTCGCCACCTGTATTGATTTCTGTCTGAAGTTCCATATCATGGTCGTATTTTTCTTCATTTTCAACGAATTTACCATTACTTGCATAGAATTTAATAGTAACATCTTTATTCTTCTTAGGTACTAATTCTAATGTCTTTTTACCTGTCAGTTCTGTCTTGAATTTAAGGTCTGATTTCTCAACTCTTGAACTATGGTCTCTGTATGTAAAGAATGGAGTTATCTCATATACAGCCTCTTTTGCACCATTCATAATATCATAGCCAATCGCAATTGTATTCTTCTCCCATTCGAATGACAATGTCTTATTTATAAATGTACCCTCAGCCTGATATACGAAATGTGGTAATTCATCATATACAAATCTCTGTAAATATTTCTGTCCCTCTTCATTCCAACCACCTGGTCTCTGGTTCGTAGCAAATGAATATGTCTTGTCCCCTATTGTTATCGACTCATCTATTTTATTCAAAACCGCATAACGTTCTACCGGTGCATGCAGACTTGCTACCAGATATGCATGATGCATTCTTGCACACGCATTAATTATTGTACTTCCACAATAACCACCGATTCCATTAGTTATTACCCATTCTCTCTCCACACCTGCACTAAATGTCTTCCAATAGCCTTTTCCAAATTCCATAATATCAACACACCTTTCTGATATATTTTTCCAGATATGTTTCTCTCTAATATATTTCTTTTATAATTTCTTTTATATTTCTTTCAGATATAATACTTCTAATAAAAAGAACTTTTTAATACCTGTTATTTTTATGTTCAGTATAACGCAATAATATCATAATTTATAGGTGGGGGCAATGTATATTTGCGGGATTGTGATGATTTATCTGAAGCATTTTCATTCTTATCAAATACATTCATATTTTTAGGTTGTACAATTCAAAACATTCAACCACTACATTATATAAATCATATTCTAGCTCAATCATCATATTTAACACTTTGTGCCACAATTTCTAAGATGATTCTTTCATTCCATTCGTCTTTAAAAACAAAACTTTTTATCATTTTTACTTCTTCTCCCGAACCATCTCCATTCTAAGCGTTGCCCTCTACACTTGTTACTCCATTTACTATTTAAATCAGTATAATCCTCTTGAAAATATCCTGGGTACATTTATTTGCCTTTACTAAATGACTCTATATTATAGTTTTCCCAGTGGCTCCCAACTTTCTTCTTGCAATAATTCATCAACATCCGCTTTCCCATTAATACATAATCGAATATTCTCCTGTATCAACATTTCGTTTAATAACAATTTTTCTTGATGAGCAATTGGTTCTTCAATCAATAAATAATTCTCAAAATCAACTATTTGTAGTGATGCAATATTTTTTTCACTACTGAAAAAAAATATGTAAGAAATATTATCTATTATATCAATATTAAAATTAAAATCTTCAATATAATTCCAAAATTCACTATCTATTATATTGATTTCATACGTATAAACATCTAATGATTCATCTGGTTTCTTCAACACACTAATATTGCAATATGACAAGAATTTAGAACGGACTGTGTTATAAGTCATTGGCGAGTAAATGACTATTTTATTACATTCTATTCTGCACCATTTTATAAAACATTTCCATTGTTCTTTAATAAATTTTCCTTCTCCATTATACAATCCAATGCATAACACTCTAACCATGCTTTCAGCCTCCGTCAGTTTTAGTCAGCAATAGCTGTGAATGTACCACCTTATGCAAGACCAATGCTTATTTTCTCCTTTTATAACGACTATTAGCAATCTATCGTCCAATCATTAAATTTTATTGTTTCATAATAATTTTCTTCCAGAATAAAATCATCAGGAAAAATCAGGCCTATTATCTCTTTTAATGTTTTGAATAAAATATTGATTTTCAGATAATATATAATTAAATTTTGGATTATTAATATTAATTACCTTGTCTACAAAACCATTTACATTCTCTTCTCTAGAAGTAGGCAAAATTATTATACAGCCTTCTTCTTTTAATTTATTAAAAAAACGAAAAACTCCCGAACTTAAAATTATATCATAGAAATATGCAGTATTCATCCAAGGAAAACAATAAACTATTTTATTACTCGCATATCCAATCGCTAATGATGCTCTTAATCTTTCTCCACTATATTTCGAAAGTTTATATTCTACTCTTCCTTGTGTAAGTCCAAATTCCTGTATAACTTCATTTATATTTTCATACCTATTATATCTTCTTATTGCTTTATTTATTGCCTGTTTAACACTAATTTCCCTCTGAAATATACCGTCTGAATATTCTACTTTTCCAACATACCATCCTTTACTTTGTATATCTTTGTTATCTGCTTTTATATTGTCATAATAAATACCAGCATTGTCCGAAATAATTCTACCGGATAATAAAGATGAGATTGTCTCCCCTCCAGCACCACTTTCACCTATTACTCCATATATTGTTCCTTTTTCAAAACTAAATTCACTATCACTTAATAATTCTATGTACTTTTCTCCTATATGATTGTTCACATGCATAATTCCATTTTTCATTACTAATTTTATTCTTTCCAAAATTGCCACCATTCCTTCTTTCATCTGTAAATTTTTCATTCAAATATTCAATAGTATTTTCAATAAAATTCAAAAGTATTTTTTAAATTTTTCCGTATCTGAAATACAATGTTTAAACCTAGGACATTGTATTTTAACTATTTCATCTGCAAGTTGTTTTACATTTTCCTCTCTTGATGTGGGAAGAATTATTATTCCACCATCTTGCGTAATTCTTTTAAAAAAACGAAACACTGATGAATTAAACATACAATCAAAAAAATACAATGAGTCCATCCATGGAAAACAAAATATTTGTTTCTGTGCTGCATATCCTATAGCAATCGAAGCTCTCCATTTTTCCCACACATCAATATTCGACAATCCATAATTTATTCTATGTCTAGACAAATGAAATTCCTCTATAATAGTTTCAATATCTTTATAACGATTATATTTTTTAACAGCTAATTCTAATGCTTTTTTAATGCTTAATTCCTTATTGACTATTCGTCCGTATTTAACAGTTTTTCCAACATACCATGCTAAATCACTTATATTATTAGTTTCCATTCCATCAATATATATTTGAGTGTTGACATTAGATACTTTATTAGTCAATATTTGAGAAATTCCTTCTCCACCAGCCCCTTGCTCGCATATAATGCCATATATTTTTCCTGCATTGAAAGAATAGTCATTAGCAGATATATAATCATGTGTTTTTTCTCCATAAACATTCATGTAATTTATTAAGTAGTTATTATTTATAGAAATTTTTATTACTTCCAAAATTGCCACCACTCCTTCTTATGTTCAATTATTTTTGCATTATTTATTGGTAGTCGTTGTCCATATGTTACTATACTAATATTATACGTTTTAATTACATAATCAAAATAAGATACTTTTGTTATTCAATAAAGCTCTCAATGATGATTTTTTGTTCCTCTATTAAATCAATATTGTATTTACCCGTATGAATATTACCCAGATGTTTCCAACTTCTGTTACATTCTCTTTAATAATTCACGTTGCAATTCATTATCACTTTCAAATACTAACATATCTAACTTCATCTCCAAAATAATTACAATCTAGTGTCTTAAATCGTACATCCCAATAATAACTATCTTCGATTTTCTTTACTAATTCTTCTATCATTATATCCTTCTAATTTTTATATGGTATATATCCAATTATCAGGAATAACATTGACAACAATTATTTAATCAAATATTCTTTATATCTTTCTTTCATTTTCTCATCCATACACCCTTGTGTATATAACAATGCATCACTATATGATATTAAATTACAATGCTCGTTCAATATATTTCGTCCATACATTGCTTTAGGTAAATTATGCATAACTGTTAACATATGATAAACTGCTTCTTTATCTTTCGAAGCGTCTAATGTAGTTTGTATATCCTTAATTAAGCAATTCATCAAATTATAAATATTTATTTCATCTTCTCGCTTTCTTTCAAATATACAAATATCATTTACCAATTGGATTTTCATTTTCAAAATTCTCTCATAATTAGGAAGTTTATACTTTCTACACAAGTTATCAAGACTTCGAAATAGGTTCTCAGAGCAATCAATCCCTCTCTCTTCAAGTGAAATAAACTCTAACAGACTCTGCCAAAATAATATTTCTTCCTTTAAACGCTTTCTCTCACCTATTCTCCATCTTTTTCCTCTTTTTCTTCCCTTTTCATACACTATTCCTATATCTAGTATTTGATAATAATATCCAATATCCATCCTTAGTCCTCCACAATCTTAATTGTCTTTCTCCAGAATTAATACTATTCACATATACTATGTCCTGATTTATAAATCGATTGATATTAACATTATAATGTCTCATTCTAATCTAGTAAAGACCATTGCCGTCTGTCATTACACCTAGCTGACCATTTATATACCACTCTGATGATATATCTCCCTCACAAAGTTCCCCAACGATAATTGGGTTCGCTAATACCATTTCTAATTTCTTTCCAATCCATGATAACATTACCTCTTACTTATAGATTCTCATCATAAATATTCAATTTTTCTACACTTATTGTTAAATATGAATTTTTCATAGCATAAAATCGCTCATCAAAATTAGTTTCAATTTCTATAATTGCATCACCAAATCGAAATGTCGCACATCCATCTTCATCATATTCAAGCAATAATAGGGTAAATTGAATATTTTCATCCACCATTTCTATATAATACTCTTTCGTATCACATAAAACAAAGGAATCATAATCACATAACTTATCAATATCCATTTCAACATAATATACCTTATCAATTGGTCTATTATTACCCTGCCATATTCCCTTTGCCTTTCCATAATCAGTAGAAAAATATACAACTTCATCTAATACTTTTTCAACATATATTTTCATTTTATTTGTCACCTACTTCTTTTTTGCGTCCTTATACGCGAGACATAATTAAGATAATATATTACCATTTTTGACATTCTTTGATATAAAACAAATCCACATCAGATGCTGCATCGTACAACTCTTTTATAGATGCCAAAGTGTCGTATTCTGAAATTCCTCTCATTGTACCAATAAGCCCACCTTTAAAAGTTGGTAATGTACCCTCACGTAATTTTTTTATTATGACTTCAATTCTATTTTCATAATTATTTAAATATTGTTTTTTTTCATCATCTACTATTTTCTTGGCTTTCTCAATTTCTTGTACTAATATATCCAATTTTTCCAATAACTCTTGTCTTTTATCCATAATAGCAATCTCCTTTAATCTGAAAAACTTCTAATTTCCCCAAAGCCGACCATTTCATCTGCTTAAAATTCTACTACATATCCACCATTATTTCTACTACTTTTCTCCTGCACTTTTCCTGCCTTTTCATGTAAGAATTATACTTATAATATACAAACTTTCATTTGTCGGATGATTAACAGAAAATTATAATCAACTTGCCATTTGCATATGGATGAAGTACCTTACATAGTAAAAAGCCAGTAAATTTTTACGTCTACTGACCTCTCTATAAGAATAAAATTTAGGTGTATCTTACTTTTAATTGTAACCAGAATTTAATTCTTTAACTCATCTAACCATTTTTCAACATTATCCTTGACTATAGTATCACTTATATTTTTAATACTTAGATATTCTGTTTTAAAATCTTCCCCCAAAATAGGTAGCCTTGAATAATCCCACGCACCGTCATCTGAATATATAAGTCCATCTGTTAAAATAGCTATTCCTATAGCTAAATAACCATAATACAAACTTACTATAGCAGGTTGCCCCATTGTTCTTTTAACACTCCAAGAATATCCTATTTTCAAGTTAGCATCTACTTTTTCTTTCATAGATTGAGCATGTGTATTTCCCTGTAGCTCTTCATCCCAAAAGTCTTTATCTAACTCTGTTAACTCATGGTAAAATACGTACACTTCTCCTTCCCCATTCAGATTGAATACTGTATAATAATTCTCCTTTAAAGCCAAAGAAATAGGATTAGAATATACTTCATTATCAGCAGTTACCTCTTTAGTAGTAATATCGATCCTTTGTGATATATTTTTCCTTTTTAAAAATTCACTAAATAACTCAACCGAATATTTAATTATCTCTTCACAATTTGGTTTCTTTTTTATTGTTGGAAATATTTCAAAACTCATACTCATTTTTTTCACCTCTCGTATTATCAATAATAGTATCTATTCCATCAGACATATTAACAATATATATCTATTGGTGCTGCATTCCTTATTTACCATTATGCACATACAATATGGCATTGGATATATCAAATGCTTCTCCAATTGCAAGTATTATGCATTTGTATAAATTCTTCATATGCTTGAATATCCATGTTTACCTCACTATCTCCCCTTACTCAACCACTAACCACATGTTTGTATCGTCATACGATTTTACTTTGTATTCGCCTAATTGTTTGAGACAAAATGGTTCATCACCTTTATATATTGCAATAAAATCAACACCTTTAATAATATATCCCTGAGGGTAAGCATAGATATATTCTCCTTGCACCCAAACACCAAGAGGATATCTTTTCTTAATCTCTTCCCATAACTTCTCATATTGTTCCAAAGTATTTTGCCATAAGATATCAAACTCTGTTTTTAACAAAATGTTAATACTACCATCTAATTCCTCTTCGTTAACCGGCCCTTCTGCCAAACAATCTTCTAAACAAGACACATGTATTTTGCCTTGTTCATCTAATACAATTTGTCGATATGCGTATCCTTCATCGTCCAGTTCATACCAATATTTTTCTTTACCTCGTTCTAATAACAAATATTTCATGTAATACACCTTCCCGACCTTGAATAACGTCTAAATTTCGCTGCCACCATCATTCCCGAAGCAATATTTCCTAATATATTTACTTGGTATTTCATCAGCCAACCAAACTTTTTCATTTCCATAATAAAATACTATGCCTTCTTTCCATGCCTGTTTAGCATCAATTTTCAAGATACAAGGTTTCATATCATGTCTCATCCCGACACTATGGGCAGTTTCAACATCCTGCGACAAATGAACATATTGCCTTTCTTCAGGTAACAACCCCTTTTCTAGAATAGAATTTAAAAATCTTCTAGCTGTTCCATGGTATAATATTTCTGGCGGTACTTTTTCCTCTTTTGCAATTTTCATTGGAATCGAATGTCCATAATAAGCTTTTATTTTTCCATTGAATATCTCATATCTTTTCTTTTCTGACTTTTGAATCATTATAACCAAATCATTTTCAGATACATTTCTCCACTTCTCTTCCTTATGCAAAGCATCCAATAATTGTTCCACTGGCACCCAACCTTCTTCATCCATTTCTAATTCATATTCCCATGGAGTATGACGAAGTGCATATGAAATTTCTTTACTCAATTCAGTATAATTAATCATTTTTCAACCTCCAATGATTGTGCAATAAATTGATACATTCCAAATCCATCCAAATACAAAATATAATGTTTGGGTTTCCAATAAGAAAAATCTTCTTCATTAACCTTTTTTAATTCTTCCAACCACTCAGAATCAATCACCTCAACAACTTTATCGTATGCACCATATAATTTAGGGGTAAATCTTGGTGAAGTTTGCTTAAAACCAATTACAGAAATAAATTTAATTTCTGTTTCACATATAACATCATTTTCGTCATAACCTTTAATTATAATTTTTACATTCATGTTCTTAAACTCAATTTGAGGCTCATTTTCCAAACTAGATGAAAACATCGGCAACTCATATTTTATTTGATTCTTCATTATTTTTTCCTCCGCTTGGTCTAACTATTGATATTCCTTTTGAAGTAAGCTTATTTCTTGATAGTTGTCCATCTAATAATTCTTCAAAAAGTTGATTTGCATTATCTAATACAGATGTGCTACCACCCTTATAGCCAGCACTCTCACTTCCATTAATTTAAAGACCTTGACTAATTTTTAGTTAGTTGGTGTCCTTAAGTTGAGATGCAATTAAATTATAACAAGTTATCACATTCCCATTCTGGTTTCAAAACCGAAAAATCCTGTATATAATTACTTAACTCCACTTCTAACGCTTCTATTCCTTTATCATCTTGATAAACTTCACTCGCCAAATCGTCTTCTGTTACATCCCAATTATTAGTATAATAATCGACAGACAGTTCATAGCATCTCACCTCAAAATATATATTATCTAAAGTACTTAAACTAAGTATCTTCTTGAGTCTGATTATTTTTCCATTATCATCATAACTATAACCTTGAACTGTCAAGAATTTTCTCAGATTTACGTTCTCGGTTTTTAATTCCGTAGCAAGTTTCACTCCTGTACATAAATTATTGATTTGTTTTGTATTCAACTGCAAATTAATTACCTCCTTAATTATCAAAGAAAATTCTTATTACATTTCCTTTTTGTGGATGAATCTGAAGATGTAGCATCTGTGCATCTGAAACATTACCAGAAGACCAAGGTATTTCTGTATTACTACCACTCTGGTATGCATTAGCATTATATTTGTTAACACCATATATTTCGATTTTGTTCTATGTATCTTTTTAATCTATCTTCTAATGGTAAACCGTCTTCGCATGGCATATATGGAACTAGATTGCTGATTTCTTCCGTATAATCAAACTCTTCATATACATCTTCTATAATATCAAAAATTTTATCTTTCGAATAGGTAAACGCATGATAAATAAAGGCAAATATCCATTTTGACTTTATATTATCTTCACTAGGACTTTCCTCACATGAAACTAATTTTTCTAAAATATCATCAACCTCTTCATCATCAGCAATTAGAAGTTGAATTATTATTTCCATATATGGGACATCATTTGAAAGAATTTCATTAGCATATGAAATTACATCTTTTATCGAAATATATTCTCTACATAATCCATACTTTAATTCAGACCATTTCCAATCAGAAATCAATGTATTCAATTCTTCAAATTTTGCATTATAAGATAACATTAATAACCTCCTTTTGGAACAACTTGGTTAGGAAAACCTGTATATGTACCACCATTAATAAATCTTTGATGTATAACTTGCCCTTTTGAATTTAAAATATATTCAAAAATACCTTGATTTCCATCCATCTTTCCTTTAGTTTGTAAAAGTATATATGAACTACCATCACCACCTGTAAAACTATATGTTTTACCACTAGCCAACTGCTCTTTTGACAAGAAACTTGCTGCTCTATGAGCAGGGTCATCCTTTAATGCACTCCTCACCCTTTCTGCATTCATTATCTCATCTGCGGCGTATGAACTCTTTAATTTTTCATATTGATCTACATTATGAGCTGAGTTTTTGCCACCCTCGCTATCACTGTTATTATCAGTAGCACACATACTAGGTACTAGCACTCTGCCAGCCACATATAATACGTATGCACTTCGTATAATTTACTTAAATAACAATGGTATATATAAACTCACCACAATTATTTTTTTCATAATCTTCTATATAACTCAAAGCTCTTAATTTGCTTTTTTGATAAAACTCTTCCGAACTATCTTTATTCATATACCAACTATCAAATGTCATTTTGATAGTTTCATTTTCTATCTTATAGACATCTCCTCCTAAAATACCTATTTTTCGTTTTGATAATTCTTCGAATATATCTTTTATATTATCCTTATCCCAAGCATATTCATTTATTCCAAGTGATAATAAGCTAATTCCTTTTTTTAATAATTCTTTTGAAATAACACTTGTAATTGTTTCCATAAGCATATCTTGCATAATCCAATTATCAAATATAAGATTATTAGAATACACATTTCCTTTCTTTTTATTTTTGATATATTAAAGAGTTCATCTACTCTTGTATAATAATATCTAAAGCACCGTGGATTTGTTTATATGAAGATACGTCACTGACTATTAAAAGTAGACTCAGACCATAACTTTTCGTCTATTACTGGTAATCAGTTAGTTAATGCCTGACGTTTTATTTTTCGAGAATACACTGTCGAATCTCCTGTTAGAAGACAACATTTCTAAATACTTTAGTTACACCATATACTGTGTCGGACTTGACGTTTCCAAGTACAAACACAACCATTCTATTCTTTATCAATCAAACTCTACTTTAATCAGCAATTTATTCATACTCAAACATTAAGACATACATTCAAAACAAAAGACTTTGATTATGAGGCTTCTTTTCTCCACAACTTGAGTATTATCAGTTAACTATATTTTATTTAAAAGCCTCAGTGATGAGGCTTTTTTAAGTTTACCATTTTAAGAGAATAATTTTTTAATATTGACTCCTAATAGTTATTTTTCTTATATATTTGAAATATTTTTATGATATATTAATTATTGGGTACAAATAAATGATGGTTACAAGTAACACCATCTGGCTCAATTATATACTGAAATACACCATCTTTTCCCATATAAGAACCTGCAATTTCTATTTTTATTCTTGTGATATTATCGCCACCTACAATAGTTGTTAATTTGCCAGCATTTCCGAAAGCGTTTACACTATCTGGAAATGAATGATAATCTCCCAAATCCATTTGACTTTTTACCTTATCTGTATATTCAATGTCTTCTAATGGATTTTCAGAGTTTATACCACTATTCGAACCATTTCCAACACCACCTAAATCTTTTTTATCAGTAGCACACATATTATGCACCAGCACTCCGCCAGCCACATAATATGTATGCA
>ENA-OPCN01002289-OPCN01002289.1-human-gut-metagenome-genome-assembly--contig:-NODE-2289-length-10940-cov-2.226183_pt1 | contig 10940 bp, 6 predicted proteins | sample MGYA00241567_ERZ501485 | MGnify/ENA primary metagenome ERZ501485 (study PRJEB25962, sample SAMEA2042579) | human gut metagenome | biome: human gut; feature: human-associated habitat; material: faeces...
GCAAGGCTTTCCCTGCATTCGGTGCTGGCCGCGCAATAGGCGCAAGCACCGGATGAAAAAAACTCGAAAAAGTGGTTTTTAACCACTTTTTCGAAAGCTTTAACTGTGCCGCTTGCCATGGTATAATTTACTGTAAGGTAAATTACAGCAAAGGAAAGGTAAGCGGCATGGATCTTTTTTCGGCCGGCATGGATAAGCACGCGCCGCTGGCGGACAGGATGCGCCCAAGGACGCTGGACGAATTTGTGGGCCAGCAGCATATAGTGGGCAAGGGAAAGCTTTTAAGGAGGGCCATAGAGACGGATTCCCTCCAGTCCAGCATATTCTTCGGCCCTCCGGGCTGCGGAAAGACCACCCTCGCCTCAATAGTGGCCAACACCACGGGATCGGATTTTGTAAAGCTCAACGCCGTTACCTCCGGCGTAAAGGACGTGCGCGAGGTGATAGCGGCGGCGGAGGATAACCTTAAGCTCTACGGCAGGGAGACGTACCTCCTGCTCGATGAATGCCACCGCTGGAGCAAGGCCCAGAGCGACAGCATACTGCCCGCCCTGGAGCGCGGGATAATAAAATTCATAGGCTCCACCACGGAAAACCCCATGGTGTCCATGACGGGGGCTATTGTTTCCCGGTGCCGCGCCTTTCAGTTTTACCCGCTGACCGAGGAGGACGTAAAGAAGTGCGTCAAGGCCGCCGTGGCCGATAAGGAACGGGGCATGGGCAACTATGATACGGAGATAGACGAAGGGGCGTACGACCACATCGCCCGCATAGCCAACGGCGACGTGAGGACGGCTCTTAACGCCATAGAGCTGGCCATACTCACCACCGAGGCGGACGGGAATGGGGTGATACACGTAACGGAGGATATCGCCGCCGAGAGCATACAGCAGAAGCTTATAAACTGCGACGATCAGCAGTTTTACGATATGCTCTCCGCCTTCTGCAAGAGCCTTCGGGGCGGGGACAGCGATGCTGCAATAGCGTGGTTCGCCCGGCTCATATACGCGGGCATAGACCCGCGGATAATATGCCGCAGGCTTATAGCCCACGCCTCGGAGGACGTTGGTCTCGCCAACCCCCAGGCCATGGTGCAGGCGGTGGCGGCGGCTCAGGCGCTGGAGTTTGTAGGAATGCCTGAGGCAGGGCTGTCCATCACGCAGGCCATAATATTCATCTGCGAGAGCCCGAAATCCAACTCGGTAGTCATCGCAAAGGATACGGCCTTCGCCGAGGCAAAGAGCATACCCGACCAGCCGGTGCCCATACACCTCAGGGATACGAGCTACCCCGGCGCGTCAAAGCTGGGCCACGGCAGGGGGTATAAGTATCCCCACGACTATCCCGGCCACGTGGTGGCTCAGGAGTACATGCCTCCCAGCGTGAAGGGCCATAAGTACTACATACCCGGCGAGCTGGGCAGCGAAGGGAAGATACGCCAGAACCATATCAATCAGGGAAGGATAAAGGAAAAATGATAAGCAGGACATCGGCTGAAAGGGTGCTCAACGCGGCCCTGGCAACAGGGGGAGACTTCGCGGAGCTTTACATGGAGGACGGGGAGAGCCACAGCATATCCATGCTGGACGGCGTGGTGGAGAATGCCGCCTACAGCCGCGCCCGGGGCGCGGGGGTGCGCATACTTTCTGGTACCCGTTCCGCCTACGCCTATACGGTGGATATATCCGAGTCCGCCCTTGTGGAGACGGCGAAAAGGGCCTCGGCCATAATAAAGGGCGAGGGGAACGGCGTACTGCCCTTCACGGATATACGCGACGGCAACTACAGGTGCAGGATACCATTCTCGGCGGTGGATAACGCAAGGCGGGTGCACCTGTTAAAGCTTGGAACAGACGCGGCGAAGGCTGAGTCCGGCGAGATAACCAAGGTCAGCGCCGCATATATGGATACGGATAAAAAGGTGCTGGTCTGCAACACCGAGGGAGTATGGGCGGAGGACAGGCGTCCGCGCACCCGTCTCGCCTTTACGGCGGTGGCAAGCGACGGCATGGAATTCCAGACCGGGCAGGAGATACCTGCCTTCGGCATGGGCTTTGAGGCTTATGAGCTGATAGACCCCGAAAAGGATGGGCGTACCGCCGCCCGGACTGCCGTTACAATGCTTCACGGAGTGGATTGCCCGGCGGGATATATGCCGGTAGTCATAGACGGCGGCTTCGGCGGAGTCATACTCCACGAGGCCTGCGTGCATTCATTGGAGGCTACCTCCGTCGCCCGCGGCAATTCCGAATTCTGCGGAAAGCTGGGCCAGAAGATAGCCAGCGATATAGTTACCGCCATAGACGACGGCACACTCCCCGGCGAATGGGGCAGCATACGCTACGACGACGAGGGCAACCCATCCCAGTGCAACGTACTCATACAAAACGGTATGCTTAAGAGCTATCTTGTGGACAGGCTGGGCAGCCGGATAATGAACCAGCCCATGACAGGCTCCGCCAGGCGGCAGAGCTACGAGTTCGCACCCACCTCCAGAATGACCAACACCTTCTTCGCCCCCGGCTACGATGACGAGGAGGAGATGATAAGGACCATGGGAGAGGGGCTTTTTGCGGCTAAGATGGGCGGAGGCTCGGTGAACCCGCTGACAGGCGAATTCAACTTCTCGGTGCTGGAAGGCTACTGGGTAAAGGACGGCAAGATACACTGCCCGGTACGGGGCGCAGCCCTCATAGGCCGGGGGGCGGAGGTGCTTATGAAGATAGACCGAATAGGCATGAATATGTGGTTTGGCCACGGCATGTGCGGCTCACGCTCCGGCAGTGTGCCTACAAACGTGGGACAGCCCAGGATAAGGGTGAGCGGCATAACCGTTGGCGGAAAGGGAGGCAGACTGTGATGCATAACGGGCTTGACAGGGAGCATAAGGCCGAGATAAAGGCGGACGAGAAAATAAAGGAATACGCCCACAGGCTCATGACCATTGCCATGGACAGGGGCTGCGACGGTGCGGAGGTATGCGTAAACGAGTCCGATGAGTTCTCGGTAGGTGTACTGGAGGACGAGGTGGACGACTATACCGTAAGCTCCTCCTTCGGTTTAGGCATAAGGGTGCAGAAGGACGGAAGGAACGGCTACGCCTATACCGAAGCTATGGATGACCCGGAGGGCTTTGTGGAGGAGGCCATAGATAATGCGGAGACGGTAAAGAGCGAGGATATACACCCCATGGCGGAGCCTGCGGAGTATCCCGAAATACAAAAAAAGACCGATGCCCTGAAGGACATGGATGAATCGGAAAAGATAGAGCTCTGCAAGGCGCTGGAACGGGAGACAAAGCGGTGCGACGGCCGGGTAAAGCGGGTGGCCTGCTGCAAGGTAGTCACCGCAGGCGGCAGATTCTGTATATACAACACTCTGGGCCTCAGGGCCGAAAGGAGCGACAGGGTATCCTGCTGCTATGTGGAGCCGGTGCTGGAGGATAAGGGCCAGATGCGGGACGGCTTTGCATTCCGGGCAGACGGTGAGGCGCTGGACATAGCGGGCTGCGCGCGGGAGGCCGTCGATGAGGCCATAGCCGCCATGGATCCCGCGCCCGTAGCGCCCGGTAAGTACGATATAATACTCCGCAACGACGCTATGGCAAGCATATTGGGTGCTTTTGCAGGCATGTTTTCTGCCGACGCCGCCCAGAAGGGCCTTTCGCCCCTGGCGGGCAGGGAGGGCGAGGATATGGCGGCAGAGTGCGTCACGCTGATGGACGACCCTCTTTACCCCATCAATCCAAGTCCCTTTGACGACGAGGGTACTCCTTCCGTAGCCAAGGCGGTGATAAAGGACGGAAAGCTGGAGACGCTGCTGCACAACCTCAAGACAGCCAAGAAGGCGGGGGTAAAGTCCACATCAAACGGCGGCAGGAGCAGCGCCGGCTCGCCGGTAGGCGTGAGAATAACCAATTTTTACATAGCGCCAAAGGAAGGTGCGCTGGGGCAGCTCATAAGCGAGCTGGGGGACGGCCTGCTCATCACCGACTTTTCCGGCCTCCACGCCGGGGTGAACCCGGTGAGCGGCAAGTTCTCGGTGCTGTGCAAAGGGCGGCTCATAAAGGACGGCAGGGACGTCCGTGCCGTAAACGAGATAACGCTGAGCGGAGATTTTACAGAGCTGCTCAGATCCATAGTAAGGGTGGGCGGCGACCTGCGCTTCTCAATGCCCGGAGGCAGCTGCGTCGGCAGCCCCTCGGTAATGGTACGGGGCGCCATGATATCAGGCCGGGGCGATGGCGGCCAATAACCGGAAAAAACAGGAAAACAGGGCATTTTGTTTGACAAGGGGCCGTAAGGAAGTGTATAGTTAATATATGATGTGGAAGGATACACCCATTTTTCGGACAGGCCTTCCGAAGCACACATGAACGGAGAACAGGAGGAAAAGGTGTTCGATGTAGGCGACAGCGTGTTTTATCCCATGCATGGGGTGGGTATCGTGGAAAGCGTTGAGGAAAAGGATATGCTTGGCGAAAGGGCCAAGTATTATATCCTGCGCTTCATTACATCGAAGCTTACGGCAATGGTGCCGGTAGCCTCGGCCGACAGCGTTGGCCTGAGACCTGTGATAGACTCTTCGGAGTGCGAGAAGATCTTTGAATACCTTGACGCGGCGGCAGTGTGTGCCGAAAGCGAAAACTGGAACCAGCGCTACAGGGACAACCTGGCAAAGCTCAAGGGCGGCGACATATACGACGTCGCCGACGTTATAAAGTGTCTCAAAAGGCGGGATTCCCTCAAGGGCCTCTCCGCAGGGGACAGAAAGATGCTCATAACCGCCCGGCAGGTGCTCTCTGCCGAGCTTTCGGCTGCCAGTGGCAGGGATATAGACGAAATCCGAGATATTATCGGGTAATATCAAAATAAGGCCAAGGGCCGTTAAACGAAAGGAGTTAAGAATTGGCTAAAAAAGTCGCAAGACTATTGCTCACCCTGGCGGGAGCCGCGGTGGGTGTGGGGCTTGTAGCGCTTGCCAACAGGGTTATCACCTTCCCGGAAGGGCTTACGCTGTATCAGCGCATGCTTCCATGGGGACTGGCGCTTGTGTTTGTGGGTTCGGGTACTATTATTGCAATCATTTTTAATCTTTTATTTGCCGAACCGCTTACCGCCGCCATAAGCTATGCCGAGGCCGGTATGTCAGCAATGCCAGCGGGGCAGCTGCTCTACTGCGTTTGCGGTCTGATCGCCGGGCTCGTTGTCGCATTTTTGGCGAGTACTCTGGTGGCGCGCTTTAAGCCTGCGTGGGTAGTTCTGGTCATAGACGTAATACTGTACATCGCCTTCGGATACCTTGGGTGGAGCGCCATGAGCAGGCGGAAGGGGCAGTTCCCCATACCCGCCGCGGGCGGCCACGGCAAGGCTCACGGCTCGGCACGGCCCAAGCTTCTGGATACCTCCGTCATAATCGACGGACGCATCGCGGAAATATGTGATACCGGCATAATTGAGGGCGAAATAATAGTGCCGAGCTTTGTGCTCAGGGAGCTTCAGCATATCGCGGACAGCTCCGATGGCCTCAAGCGCAACAGGGGCAGGCGGGGGCTGGACATACTCAAGGGCATGCAGGATAAAAAGTCCGTCCCCATCACCGTAGTCAGCACTGACTATAAGGATGTGGACGAGGTGGACGCCAAGCTGATACTCATGGCATCGGAGCTTGGCGGCGTGGTTGTAACCAACGATTATAACCTTAACAAGGTGGCCGCTGTGCGCAAGGTACCCGTGTTCAATATAAACGAGCTGGCAAACGCCCTCAAGCCCATCGCAATGCCCGGCGAGGAAATGAGCGTGTTCGTGGTCAAGGAGGGCAAGGAGGCGGGCCAGGGTATAGGCTATATGGATGACGGCACTATGATAGTAATAGAAAACGGCAGGCGCTTAGTGGGGGAGACGGTGGACGTCACGGTTACAAGCGTATTGCAGACCTCGGCAGGCAGAATGATATTCGCCAAGGTAAAGCAGGCATAGAAAAAGTTGGGCTGATCGCCCGGAAGCTGACCAAACATAAACCAAATATAAAAAATATTAAGAAAGGCCATTATTCTCGTTGACAACCTTGACACGCGGTGTTACAATAATATACTGCGTTAGCATGGTAAATTGCGGGGATTGGCCTTTTTACAGTTGATTTTTCCCACAAAAATCATGCTGGGTATCCTATGCCCACAAAATGGAAATGCTCATATGGAGTGACGCGCCGATAATATAATCCATGGTTATATGGTAATAACAAAGTATAAGGAGTGAACGCGATGGTGCATGAGGTTTACATGGGCAAGAAAAAGCGCATGAGCTTTTCCCGTATCAATGAAGTTCTTGATATGCCCGACCTGATAGAGGTTCAGAAAAATTCCTATCAGCGCTTTGTGGAGGAGGATCTCAAGGAAGTTCTTGACGACATTTCGCCCATTACAGACTATTCCGAAAAGCTCGTCCTTGAGTTTGTAGATTACTCCATAGATTTCGACCATCCGAAATACTCGGTGGAGGAGTGCAAGGAAAGGGACGTAAACTACTGCGCCCCGCTTCGCGTTACAGTTCGCCTTATAAATAAAGAGACCGGCGAGGTCAAGGAACAGCCCGTGTTCATGGGCGACTTCCCTCTTATGACCGAGCAGGGCACCTTCATCATAAACGGTGCAGAGCGGGTAATAGTCTCTCAGCTGGTCCGCTCACCCGGCGTATACTATTCCGAATCTATAGATAAAGTCGGCAAGCACCTCTTTGCCTCTCAGGTGATACCTAACCGCGGCGCGTGGCTGGAGTACGAGACCGACAGCAACGAGATAATGTACGTAAAGATCGACCGCCAGAGGAAGGTCTTTATAACCGCGCTGCTGCGTGCCCTGGGCTACAGCTCAGACGGCGAGATACTGGAGCTTTTGGGCGAAGACGAGCGCCTGAAGATAACCCTCGAGAAGGATACAACCAAAAACACCGAGGAAGGCCTGATAGAGATATACAAGCGCCAGCGCCCCGGCGAGCCTCCTACAGAGGAATCCGCGCGCAGCCTGCTGAACGCACTGTTCTTTGACAAGCGCTACGACCTTGCCAGAGTGGGCCGCTATAAGTTTAATAAGAAACGCTCCATCGCCTCACGCCTCCACGGCCTTACTGCGGCGGAGAACGTCATAGCTCCCGGCACCGGCGAGATACTTGCCACTGAGGGAGAAATAATAAGCCGCGAGGCCGCCGAGGCAATCGAAAACGCCGGCGTACACGGCGTATACGTCGTAGCGCCCGACGGTGCCAGGGTAAAGATACTCGGCAACCTGTTCGTCGACGCTAAGTGCTACCTGAAGTTCGATCCCGAAGAGGCCGGTCTGAACGAGAAGGTACATTACCCCACCTTTATGAAGCTTCTGGAGGAAGCGGGAGACATGGAAGAGGAGGAGCTCAAGAAGTTCCTGAAGGCCCGTGTGTACGACCTTATACCCCGCCATATCATCACCGATGATATAACCGCCTCCATAAGCTATCTTCTCGGCATGAGCCACGGCATAGGCCGCACCGACGATATCGACCATCTGGGCAACCGCCGCATAAGAAGTGTGGGCGAATTGCTCCAGAACCAGATCCGCGTCGGCATGACTCGCCTCGAGCGCGTGGTGCGGGAGCGCATGTCCATACAGGACACCGAGACCGCCATGCCCTCCAACCTCATAAATATCCGCCCTGTGACGGCCGCCATAAAGGAGTTCTTCGGTTCATCTCAGCTGTCCCAGTTTATGGACCAGACAAACCCCCTTGCGGAGCTTACCCATAAGCGCAGGCTGTCCGCCCTGGGCCCCGGAGGCCTGAATCGTGAGCGCGCCACCTTCGAGGTTCGAGACGTTCACTATTCCCATTACGGCCGCATGTGCCCCATAGAGACCCCTGAAGGCCCTAACATAGGCCTTATAAACTCCCTTTCCACCTATGCCCGCATAAACCGCTACGGCTTTATTGAGGCGCCCTACCGCAGAGTGGACGGGAAGAACAAGAGCATAAGCAATGAGATAGTTTACCTCACCGCCGACGAGGAGGACGACTACATAGTGGCTCAGGCAAACGAGCCTACCGTTACCGACGAGAACGGCAGGGTGTGGTTTGCCAAGGACAGGGTCGTTGCAAGAAGGCTGGACGAGATAATCGAAGTAAAGGCCACCGAGACCGACTACATGGACGTATCCCCCAAGCAGCTGGTGTCCGTCGCTACCGCAATGATACCATTCCTGGAGAACGACGACGCTAACCGCGCGCTGATGGGCTCCAATATGCAGCGTCAGGCAGTGCCCCTCCTCAAGCCCGAGGCTCCCGTGGTGGGCACAGGCATGGAGTACAAGGCTGCACACGACTCAGGCGTCGTGGTGCTTTCCCGCCAGCACGGCGTCGTAAAGCGCGTTGACGCAAGCCATATAGTGATAGCCGGCGATGACGGCAACGACAGAACCTACAACATAATCAAGTTTAAACGCTCCAACCAGGGCACCTGCATCAACCAGCGTCCCATAGTGGTAAAGGGCGAACGGGTAATACCCGGGCAGGTGATAGCGGACGGCGCCTCCACCGATCAGGGAGAGATAGCGCTGGGACGCAATATCCTCATAGGCTTTATGACCTGGGAGGGCTATAACTACGAGGACGCCGTACTGATAAGCGAAAAGCTCGTCAAGGAAGACGTCTATACCTCCATACATATCGAGGAGCACGAGACCGAAGCCCGCGATACCAAGCTGGGCGAGGAGGAGATAACCCGCGATATCCCCAACGTGGGCGAGGACGCGCTGGCCAATCTGGACGACCGCGGCATTATCCGCATCGGCGCAGAGGTGCAGAGCGGCGACATACTGGTCGGCAAGGTAACGCCCAAGGGCGAGACTGAGCTCACCGCCGAGGAGCGGCTGCTCCGCGCTATATTCGGAGAGAAGGCAAGAGAGGTCAGGGATACCTCCCTACGCGTGCCTCATGGCGAAGGCGGAGTCATAGTAGACGTAAAGGTCTTCACGAGAGCAAACAAGGACGAGCTGCCTCCGGGAGTAAACGAGCTGGTTCGCGTATACATAGCGCAGAAGCGCAAGATATCCGTAGGCGATAAGATGGCGGGCCGCCACGGCAACAAGGGTGTTGTATCCAGGATACTTCCCGAGGAGGATATGCCCTTCCTGCCCGATGGCACTCCCTTGCAGATAGTCCTGAACCCTCTGGGCGTTCCTTCCCGAATGAATATAGGTCAGGTGCTTGAGCTGCATCTGGGCATGGCCGCCAAGACCCTTGGCTGGAACATCGCTACCCCCGTATTCGATGGCGCTACCGAGGAGGACATAAAGTCCATGCTGGTAAAGGCAGGCAAGGACTGGGACGGCAAGACGGTGCTTTACGACGGCCGCACCGGCGAGCCCTTCGAGAACAGAATATCCGTAGGCTATATGTACTACCTGAAGCTGCATCACCTGGTAGACGACAAGATACATGCCCGTTCCACCGGCCCCTACAGCCTGGTTACTCAGCAGCCTCTGGGCGGCAAGGCCCAGTTTGGCGGCCAGCGCTTCGGCGAAATGGAAGTTTGGGCACTGGAGGCCTATGGCGCTGCCAATACCCTTCAGGAAATCCTCACCGTCAAGTCCGATGACGTCGTGGGCCGCGTAAAGACCTATGAGGCCATAGTCAAGGGCGAGAATGTGCCTGAGCCGGGCGTGCCCGAATCCTTCAAGGTGCTCATAAAGGAGCTTCAGTCTCTGGGCCTCGATATAAAGGTGCTCAACGAGACAAAGGAAGAGATAAAGATCGGCGAGATGATAGACGACGAGGATGTGGCGCCTATGGACGTCAACATGGCGGGCCTTGAGGATACACCGGACCAGTATGCAAACGACAGCGACTTTGCCGAGTTTGACGAATTCGATTTTGACGATGCAGCCGACGACGGAGATGACTTCGATATTTCCGCAGACGGCGATGATACAGACGACTTGAACTAAATAAGGCCGAAGGGAGATTAAGAAATTGTTTGAGCTTACCAATTTCGACGCTATACAGATTGGCCTTGCCTCACCTGAAAAGATCCGCGAATGGTCCCACGGCGAGGTAAAGAAACCCGAAACCATAAACTACCGTACCCTGAAGCCCGAGCGCGACGGCCTGTTTTGCGAGCGCATATTCGGGCCCACCAAGGACTGGGAGTGCCATTGCGGACGCTATAAGCGGGTGCGCTACAAGGGCGTTGTCTGCGACAAGTGCGGCGTAGAGGTAACGAGGGCAAAGGTGCGCCGCGAGCGCATGGGCCACATAGAGCTGGCCGCCCCCGTATCCCATATATGGTATTTTAAGGGCATTCCCTGCCGCATGAAGATGCTGCTGGATATGTCCCCCCGCTCCCTCGAAAAGGTGCTGTACTTCGCGGCCTTTGTAGTGCTGGATCCGGGCACCACCCCCCTCATGTACAAGCAGGTGCTCTCCGATAAGGAATACCGGGACGCTCAGGCCGAGTACGGGCCGAAATCCTTCCGCGCAGGTATGGGCGCAGAGGCCATAAAGGAGCTTTTGCAGGCGCTGGACCTTGAAAAGCTGGAAGAAGAGCTCCGCAGGGAGATAGACAACTCCTCCGGCCAGAAGCGCAGCAATGCCATCAAGCGCCTGGAGGTAGTGGAAGCCTTTATAAAGAGCGGCAACAAGCCCGAGTGGATAATCATGGACGCAGTGCCGGTGCTGCCCCCCGAGCTTCGCCCTATGGTACAGCTTGACGGCGGCAGGTTCGCCACCTCCGACCTGAACGACCTGTACCGCAGAGTTATAAACAGAAACAACCGCCTCAAGAGACTGTTGGAGCTGCGCGCGCCGGATATAATAGTCCGCAACGAAAAGCGTATGCTTCAGGAGGCGGTGGACGCGCTCATAGACAACGGCAGGCGCGGACGCCCCGTTACCGGCCCCGGCAACAGGCCCCTCAAG
>ENA-OPCN01002303-OPCN01002303.1-human-gut-metagenome-genome-assembly--contig:-NODE-2303-length-10899-cov-1.446699_pt1 | contig 10899 bp, 8 predicted proteins | sample MGYA00241567_ERZ501485 | MGnify/ENA primary metagenome ERZ501485 (study PRJEB25962, sample SAMEA2042579) | human gut metagenome | biome: human gut; feature: human-associated habitat; material: faeces...
GCAGCGCCCAGCAGGATCCGAAAGAAAACCGTATCCAGCGGCGCCAGAAATGCAGCGCCAACACCCGCCAGTGCAGAAAGCGTCCACAGCGCACTGTTCACCCATCTGGGATGGCGGTAGTAGGTGCGGCGCACCAGCAGAATCCCGCCCAGTCCCAGCCAGAGCAGCAGTGCCAGAAGTCCCGCCATGCCCCACGCAGACAGACCGACAGGTTTGCCGTCCCACACGCAGAGCAGCGCCGTCAGAGGATAGGCGCACGCCGTCAGCGATGCGATCAATGCCAGATGCAGGGCTGTTCGTCCGTTCATGCGTTCGTTCCTCCCTCCGAAAATTCCGGCACCAGACAGTCCGCACAGTGCGCCAGATCTCTGGCGTTCCCCGTGACTGCCACAGCGCCGTGCGTCCGCTGTTTCCATGCGGCAACAGACGCATCGCTATACGGCGTGACCAGAAGCAGCTGCTCCCCCCAGCCGGACGGTGCGCCCTGTGCCAGCAGCTTCGGCATGGACAGCAGCGATTCCAGCCGGAGCTGTGCCAGAAGCGCCATGCTCTGCCGGTACATGGATGCGCCGGTGCCGTACTGGGTGCGGATTCCGCTGCCGTTTTCCCACGATTCGCCGATACAGAGCCGGACAGACCGCCCCTGCTGCAGCGCCTCCCAAAGACACTGGGCGCACACACGGATGGTGTGCTCCTGCAATGGCGCATCCTGTGTCATTCTGCCGGCATCCGCCGGATGGGTTTCCAGACACAGCAGAATGGTCATGGTTTTCTGTGCCGTCGGCTCCTGCTTGCGCACCAAAAGCGTTCCGGCGTGTGCCGACGCCTTCCAATGTATCTGGTTCCATGCATCCCCCGCCGCATAGGGACGGATGCCCGCCGTCAGAAACGGATCGGAGAAAATGCTCTGCGCCACGGGACGCTCTCCCATTCCCGTGCGGAAGCACTTGGGCAGCAGCAGTCCGGCGCTGCAAAACCGCCTGGGAAACACCGTCAGCGTTCCGCCCAGTTCCTCCGCCGGAAGGGAGAGCCGCACCGCTCCCAGCAAGTCCGCCGTCACCAGCACCACATGCTCCACCGCATATACGCCACGCTTTTCACAGGTCACCTGCCAGACACGGCTGACCCTGGCATGGCCACGCACCGAGAAAAATCCCGTGACAAATCGGGTGGAACCGCTTACCGTGCTGTGGGACTCCGGAAAGTCCAGCCACGGCGACAGGGTCAGCTCCGCCTTCATCCACGGAATGGGCAGCGCCTTGTCGTTGGTCACGGTTTCGGTAAAGGAAACCGTTTCGCCCTCTGTGGCGTGGGCATCGGAGAACTGGCAGCGGTAGGACAGCCCACGAAGTCCATATTTCTGATACAGTCCGATCTCGGCAAAGAGCACCAGCAGGATCAGACCGATTCCCACTAACAGTTCCATGCAGGTTCCTTTGGCACCGGCACCTGTTCCAGCAGCTCCTGCACCACCTGACGGCATACGGCGCTTTGCTCCGTCCAGACGTTCCCCTGCACCTGCATCCGGTGCGCCATGCTGTCCGCTGCCAGATGCTTGATGTCGTCGGGGATGACATAGCTGCGCCCCTGCATGGCTGCAAACGCCTTGGAAACCCGCAGCAAGTCCAGCATGCCACGGGTGCTCAGTCCCAGCTGCACCTGCGGATGCTGACGGGATGCCTGCGTCAGATCCGCCAGATATTCCTGCACCGCACGGGAAACCGCCACCTGTTCCAGTTCCCTGCGTGCTGCCACGATCTGCTGCGCCGAGATCACCGGCACAGGCACTGGCATGGTCATGGGACGGGACAGCAGCGCCAGCTCCTGCTCCCGCTCCGGATAACCGAGGGAGAGACACAGCAGAAAGCGATCCAGCTGCGCCTCCGGCAGCGGAAACGTCCCTTCCATCTCCACCGGGTTCTGGGTGGCAATGACAAAGAACAGCGCATCCAGAGGGTGCGTGGTGCCGTCCACGGTAACCTGATGCTCCTCCATGCACTCCAGCAGTGCGGACTGGGTGCGTGGTGTGGCACGGTTGATCTCGTCCGCCAGCAAAATCTGGGTGAACACAGCACCCTCCCGAAAGACAAAGCGCTTCTCCGCCGGATCAAAAATGCTGACTCCCACCAGATCGGACGGCATCAGATCCGGCGTAAACTGGATGCGCCGGAATGTCGCCTCCATGGACTGCGCCAGTGTCCGTGCCAGCGTAGTCTTTCCCGTTCCGGGAATGTCGTTAAGGAGCACATGCCCGCCGCAGAGCAGCGCTGCAAGCAGCTTGTCCACCACATCCTCCTTGCCCAGAATCACCTGCGAAATGCTGTTTCGCAGCGCCTGTGTTACTTCCTGTATTTTTGACATTGTGTGATATTCCTTTCTCACAGTATTCGTTTGTTTCCATATGATATCATACCACATCTGCCCCGTCCTGTCCAGACGCAAAACAGGCGGACAGAAAATTTTCCGTCCGCCTGCGTTAAAAATTCATTTCCTGATTACATTACGCTTCCGCAGCCTCGGCATCTGCAAACTGACTCTGGTACAGCTTTGCATAGAAGCCCTGCTGTGCCATCAGCGTTTCGTGCGTGCCCTGCTCCATGATATCGCCGTGATTCATCACCAGAATCCAGTCCGCACTCTTAATGGTAGAAAGCCGGTGAGCGATGATAAAGCTGCTCTTTCCAGCCATCAGCTTTTCGAATGCCTTCTGAATACGCTGTTCTGTGCGCAGGTCGATGCTGCTGGTCGCTTCATCCAGAATCAGGAACGGCGGGTCTGTCAGCATGATACGGGCGATACAGAGCAGCTGCTTCTGTCCCTGTGAGAGTCCGCTGCCGTCCTCGGTAAGCACGGTATCGTACCCCTTGGGCAAACGGCGGATAAAGCCGTCGGCATAGGCAGCCTTGGCAGCCGCTTCGATCTCCTCCCGTGTGGCATCAGGTCGGCTATAGGCGATGTTCTCCGCAACCGTACCGGTGAAGAGCCACGTTTCCTGTAGCACCATGCCGTAGCAGGCACGCAGACTGTCCCGTGTCACCTTACTGATGTTCTGCCCTGTGACGGAGATCGTGCCGCCGTCCACATCGTAGAACCGCAGCAGCAGATTGATAAGCGTCGTCTTTCCGCAGCCGGTGGGGCCGACAATGGCAATCTTCTGCCCGTTGCGCACCTTGAGGTTGAAGTCCGTAATCAGCGGACGGGAGGGCACATAGGAGAACTTCACGTGAGACAGTTCCATGGTGCCGTCGCAGTTTTGCAGCGTCGGCAGATGGCTGTCGTCCGATTCCACCGGTTCGTCGATGGCATCGAATACACGCTTGGCAGATGCCACGGCATTTTGCAGTTCCGCCACAACGCCGCTGATCTCATTGAACGGTTTGGTATACTGATTGGCAAAGGTGAGGAAGCTTGCCAGCTGACCGACGGTGATGGTGCCGATGAGAGGCACATTTCCCGTTGCCGCCAGTGCGCCGCAGATGCCGACTGCCGCATAGATCAGGGCGTTGACGAATCGGGTGCTGGGGTTGGCGAGCGAACCAAAGAACGTTGCCCTGGCACCGGTGCGCTGCAATTCCAGATTGTATTCGTTGAAGCGCTTCTCCGCCCGTTCCTCATAGTTGAACGCTTTCACAACCTTCTGCGAACCGATCATCTCCTCGGTGAGTCCGCCCAGCGCACCACGTGCCTCAGAGGATTTCAGGTAAGAGGAACGGGACATCTGCGTCAGCTTCGCAGCCACCAGCAGCGAGAGCGGTGTCAGAATCACCACCAGAATGGTGATGGGGATGTTGATGGTCAGCATGAACACCAGCGTTCCCAGAATGGTGAAGATTCCCGTGATAAACTGGGTGAACGCCTGTAAAAAGCCGTCCGAGATGATCTCCATGTCGGACACGGCACGGCCAATCAGGTCGCCCCGTGTCTGCCGATCCAGATAACTTAGGGGGACGTGCTGCAAATGGGTGAAGAGATCGCAGCGCAGCTCCCGAATGGTATTGGCGGCAAGGCGATTGGTGCAAAGCGCCATTAGCCACTGGAACAGGGCGCTGACGGCAATGGTTGCCGCCAGAACGATGGCAACCTTTCCGAGGGCGGGGAAATCTACCTTGTGCGTCCTCGCCACGCAGTCCACTGCCTTACCGATGAGCACCGGCACAAACAGGGAGAGCCCCGTTCCGATGAGGGCAAAGAACAGCATTCCCACCACTTCTTTCCGGCAGGACTTTGCATAGGATAAAATACGCCGAATGACAGAAAACATATGCCTCTTCCCTCCTTACTGCATCTGGGTGCGGTAGATATCCGCATACACCGGACAGTGTTCCAACAGCTGGTCATGAGTGCCATAGCCCACGCAGAAGCCGTCGTCCATGACCAGAATGTGATCTGCATGCTGAATGGAAGTGGCACGCTGAGACACAATGATCTTGGTGACGTTCTGCATCTTCGTCTGAAGCGCACGGCGCAGCGCCAGATCTGTGGCATAGTCCAGTGCGCTCATGCTGTCGTCCAGAATCAGCACAGAAGGCTTGCCAGTGATGGCACGGGCAATGGTCAGGCGCTGTTTTTGTCCGCCGGACAGGCTTCTGCCGCCCTGCGCCACCGGTGTCTGCAAGCCGTTTTCCGTCTGGCTGACGAACTCCCACGCCTGTGCAATCTGACACGCCTCGATCATCTGGTTCTCATCTGCGTCAGCGTTACCCCAGCGAAGGTTGTCCGCAATGGTGCCGCTGACCAGCGAGGCTTTCTGCGGTACGACGCCAATCAGGTCACGGAGAGAGTCCAGCGTGTACTTTCGCACGTCCTCGCCGTACAGCTGCACGCTGCCCTCGGTGACGTCATAGAAGCGGGGAATCAGATTAATGATGGTACTCTTGCCGCTGCCGGTACCGCCGATGATGCCCAGCGTTTCACCGGCATTCAGAGAAAAGCTGATGTCGTGCAGTGCCGGTTCGCCACCGTCCGGATAGGCAAAGGTGACGTGGTCGAAAGTCAGCACCGGAACCTGTTCCTTTTCGGTTGCGGTCAGGCTGCCGCTTCGGATATCCGGCTCCTCCGCCAGAACGTCCGAGATACGCTTGGCAGATGCCGCCGCCTTATTAAAAGAAACGAGCAATTCCGCCATTCGCACCATGGAGAGTGCGATCTGCGTCATATAGTTGACGAAGGCGGTCAGTTCGCCCTGCGTCAGGTGTCCTGTATCCACACGAATGCCGCCAAACCAGAGCACAGCGACGATTCCCATGTTCATGATAAAGAACGAGGCTGGGTTGAGAATAGAGCCCACCCGTCCCACGATGATGGAGCGGCGGGCAAAGACATCGCAGTCCTCCCGATAGGAGCCGATCTCCTCCTGCTGTCTGGAAAACGCACGAATGACACGCACGCCGTCCAGATTCTCCCGTGTGTGGCGGGCGATGTTGTCCAGCTTGCTCTGGTTCTTTCCGTACTGGGGAATCGTCCAGCTTGTCACGGAATAGAGCAGAATCCCGATCACCGGAATGGCGATGAGGAAAATGACGGACAGCTTCAGATCAATGCGCATTGCCATGATTGCCGCACCGATGATCAGGAACGGGCAGCGTGTGGCAAGGCGGATCAGCATGTTCAGACCGGACTGCACCGTGTTGGTGTCGCTGGTGATTCGGGTAATCAAAGACGCCGTTCCAAGCCGGTCAATCTCGCTGTGGGAGAGCGTGTTCACGTGGTGATACAGCTCCCGCCGCAGCGCCGTGCCGAATCCGTAGGCGCACTTTGCGGCAAAGTACTGGCAGATCACCGCAAAGCACAAGCCGCACGCCGCCAGAATCAGCATCACGCCGCCCATCTTCCAGATGTAGCCCGCATCCCGATTGGCAATACCAACGTCAATGATTTTGGCAGTGACCAGCGGAACGATCAGTTCGAAGATGGCTTCCAGCAGCTTGAACACCGGCCCCAGAATGCACTCCTTCCAGTATCCCTTCATATAGGGGATCAACCGTTTCATACAAACACTCCTTTTGGGACAGCACTGCATAAAAATTGCGGACAACGTCTGGTGCTGTCTTTTGTCTTGTCTTTTTATTATATCTCACTTTCCGGAAATTTGCAAGGGATGCGTATAAATATTTACCGGCGGAGCAGAATAAGGGCGGAGGTGGTTTGTATGAAAAACCAAGCAAAACACAGCGCCGCACGATTCCGCGGATTCTACACGGCGCTTGGCATCAGCCTTGCCATGATCGGCGCAGCCTGTTTCTTTGCGTACCGGCAGACCAGCAGCACGCTGGAGGAAAATCTGAATTCCCTCACGGAAATTGCAGAACTGCCCACGGCTGCCGTCACGGATCAGATTCAGGCGCCGGTCATCGGCGTCAAAACCGACGTCGCCAAGGAAACACAGACCGTCACGTCCGCAGCAGCACAGACGCAGGCAGAAACGCAAGCGGAAACCGAGGCGCTCACCGATGCCCCTGAAACACAGCCGGAGGCAGAAGCTGCACCCCTGACGGAATACACGGTGCTGGCACCGTTCAGCGCCGGCGAGCTGGTAAAATCGGAGACCACCGGTACATGGCAGACGCACAACGGTGTGGATCTTGCCTGTGAAGCCGGTTCGGATGTATACGCCATCGACATCGGCACGGTGTCCAGTGTCTGCAACGATGCGCTGTGGGGCTACACCGTCACCATCGACCACGACAACGGCGTAACCAGCCGGTACTGCGGGTTGGACGGTTCTCTGGAAGTGCGGGAGGGCGATGCCGTCCAGAGCGGACAGAAGCTGGGAACAGCGGGAAATACCGCCGATATTGAGAGCTCGCAGGACTCCCATCTGCATCTGGAGATCCGCAGGAGCGGAGAATATCTTGACCCCATGGCATATTTGCAATAGCCAAACAAAAACTGGTACAGCGCTCGAACTGTACCAGTTTTCCGTTTTCATTTTGTCTGACGCACGTCATTTGAATTTTCCGGCAGATACCAGTAGGAGTGGAAGCCATAAAGGTACGTTCTTGCCCCCTTGGGCATCTGTATCAAAGCATTGATGACATTGTAATAGTCCCCGATGCCCATAGGGATGGAAGTTGCTCCCAGTACCCCCAGAAATCCCAGCTGCGGAAAAATCAGATACAGCAGAAACGGCACAAACCCGAACACCAGATTCGGCATCAGGCTCATCACAACGAAACGGCTCTTGCTCATATCTTCCGGCGCAACCACGAACAGCAGCCCGTTTTTCAGATTGGCGTAGATATACGCCTCTTTCCGGCAGCAAATGGCGTGAATAAACTCATGGGGAATCAGACAGGCAAGTGCGACCAGAATTCCTGCCCAATATACGTAAAAATGCTCCACGATCACATCAAAACCGCCACGTAGCAATACGATGGCATATGTTACTGCCAAAAGCGGAACGGAAAGCAAATTCAAAATCAGCCCCAACTTTTTGATGTTGTCAATTTCTTTGAACTTCACCGCATTGGGCTTATGTTCTCCGTGAGGCAAACTCTCCTCGTTGCCATCAAAATTTCCCTTCCATTTGATTCGCATTCCCGTTCTCCTCAGTCATACTTCCGGAACTGTTCCGGTACAGAGGTGTCGAACATTTCCTTGATCTTCGCCATGTTCCAGATCTGGTAGTCCGGACCGGTGCTGGACACGCAGTACGGCAGACCATGCTGGGCAGCCAGCTCGTCGTTATACATGCTGTAGGGGTACAGGCGCAGGTTGGACAGGTTCGAGCCCTCATAATGGGTGATGATGGGCGAGACCTGCACGTCCTCCACCGTCACCATGCCGTCCGGCTGCACCACCAGCTGAAAGTCTGCCAGCTCGCTGATCAGGTTGAAGTTGTCGGTCTGGGCGGAGATAAAGTTCCCCAGCGAATAAAAGACAAAGCCCTGCGTGCCGTCGTCACGGGTCAGATACTCCATAGTCTGCGCCACGTGAGGATGTGTGCCGATGATGACATCCGCACCCCAGTTGATGATCTTCTGTGCCGTCGCCTTCACGCCGTCCCGCACAGTATAGGTGTCCTCATCGCCCCAATGGCAGGTGACAACAACCACATCAGCGATCTGCTTCGCCTCCTCGATCTGCTTCTGGATCAGATCATCCTGCGTGGTGAACGCCACCTCCAGCTCGCAGTTGGCGGGAATGGAATAGCCGTTCAGGTTCTCCGCATAGCCCAGAAACGCCACTGTTTTTCCATTGACCTCCTTGGTGCGGATGTGCTGCATGTCCACATAGTCCCGATACGCCCCGTATGTCAGGATGTCCGGATGCTTGGCGCACTGGGCATCCCAGTAGTCCAGACAGGAGGTCAAACCGCCCACACCCTTGTCCAGCAGGTGGTTGTTGCACAGGGTGATGATGTTGAATCCCATGTCGATGACCTCATCGCCCAGCGGCATGGGCGCATTGAAGTTGAAATCTCTGCCGGTGATCTCATAGTCCCCGTTGCAGATCAGCACCTCCTGATTGATGATGTTCAGGTCGCCGTCAATCAGCCCCTTCACATTGTCATAGCAATAGTCGAAGTTGTATTCCTCTCCGTTTTCGGCGTGTGCCTTGGCACTGTTATAGACGCACTCCTGCACCAGATTGTCTCCCACTGCCACCACATGAATGGAAGTTGCACCGTCCGCAGCAGTGTCGCCGGTGTTCTCGCCGGATGTGAGTTCGCCTCCCGCCGTAGCAGCAGCCGGCGCATCTGCCGGAACTGCCTCGCTCTCGCCGATTGCCTTGGTACCGCCGCATCCCGTCAGTGCGCCAAGGAGCAGCACCGTTGCACTCAACAGTCCGGCAGACTGTCTGATGGTTTTTTTCCGCATAAGCCTTCTCCCTTTTTCTAAAAAAATTTTCTTTTTCGTCATATCCTGACAGATATCGTTTCTAGTATAGCATATCCCAAAAGAAATTGCAATTGTTTCCGCATTTTTTTCGCAGAATCCACACACCGGAAAACAAAAAAGCATTCCTGTGCATCTTTTTTCAGCCGGCGGGAATGCTATCCTGTGAGAACAGGTCATCCAGCCAAGAAAGGAACTGCCATGAAAGAAAACCATCTGGAACAGCTGCTCCGCCAGCCCATCCGCCCCCGATTTCCGGAAAATCTCACACAAATCCGCACCATTGCCGATGGCTCTTCTGACCTGCTGGTCAACGAGTTTTTCCTCAGCGGACTCCCCGCTGCCCTCCTCTGCTGCGAGGGAATGCTCTCCACCGCCATGATTACGGAGCTGATTCTCAACCCCATCACACAAATCCAGCTGGAACAGCCCACCGCCGCCAAGCTCTTCGCCTACATCCGGAACCGGCGGCTCTTCTCCATCGACCGTGCCGAGGCAGCGACCTACGCCGATCTCTTTCGCTTCCTCAACTCCGGCTTCGCCGTCCTGATTCTGGAGGGCGCAGACAAGGCGCTGGTATTCGGCGTACAGGGCTACGACAAGCGCAGCGTCAGCGAGCCCACCGGCGAGAACAACATCATGGGCGCAAAGGACGGCTTCATTGAAGTGGTGCGGGTCAACATGTCCCTCCTGCGCCGGCGCATGAAATCGCCGCAGCTCAAGCTGGAGCTGTTCGTCAAGGGCAGCAAGAGCCAGACCGACCTGTGTCTTTGCTATATGGCAGACCGTGTTCCCAAAAAGCTGATCCAGCGCATCAAAGCCCGTCTGGACACCATGGAGCTGGAATCCATTCTCTCCTCCGGCTATGTCCAGCCCTTTCTGGAAAACCGGCGGGGCTGCTTTTTCAACACGGTGGGAACGACGCAGCGGCCGGACGTGCTCTGTGCCAAATTGCTGGAGGGACGTGTGGGACTGCTCATCGACGGAACGCCCTTTGCGCTGGTGATTCCCAAGCTGTTCTGCGAGAGCTTCCAGACCATGGACGACTACTGCTACCATCCGGTGTACACCACCTTTATTCGCTGGATCAAGTACGCTGCCTTTCTGGTGGCGGTGCTTCTGCCGTCCCTCTATCTCGCCGTGGCGCTGCACCATCCGGAGCTGCTCAACCGCACGCTGCTGCTGATTCTGGCGGATGCGGAGCAAAATGCGCCCCTCTCCCTCACGGCGGAAACGGTGGGCGTACTTCTGGTGTACGAAATGATTCGGGAGGCGGGGCTGCGTCTGCCAAAGGCGGTGGGCGGAGCTGTAAGCATTGTCGCCGGACTCATCATCGGTGACGCCGCCGTTTCTTCCGGACTCATCAGCACCCCCATGCTGACCGTCACCGCCATTGCCGTCATCAGCGGTTTTGTCATCCCCGACCTGAACACCAGCATCACGCTGCTCCGCCTTGCCTTTCTATTTGCCGGCGGCATCTGGGGGCTATTCGGCATCAGCCTGCTGGGGGCAGCCGTGCTCTTCAATCTCTGCGCCGGCGAGAGCTTCGGCTTCCCCATTATGGCACCCGTTGCACCGCTCTACCGCAAGGGGCTGCGGGACACCCTGACCCGTGTCAGCTTCCGCAAGATGCAGTCCGGAAATTTCACTGTGGAGGAATATCATGAATAGTCTGCGCTCCAGCCAACTGTCTGCCATGCTCTTTCTCTCCGCCGCCTTTACCATTTTGTGTCAGACCGCCTCGTGGACGATGGAGGGCATCTTCGGCACAGGCATTGCCGTGGCAGTCCAGTTTCTGTTGTGCGTGCCGATTTTCCTGCTGTACCGGCAGGGCTTCTCCCTCTCTGACGGCGACGTAAATCACCGGCTGCTCTCGACGCTGCTGCTGGGCTATCTGCTGGTACGTGGCGGCGTGTCCTTTGTACGGCTCCAGCGTGCCTCCGATGCGCTGACGCTTCCGGTCTCCGGCAAATTTTTCGCTGCTGCCCTGATTGCGCTGGTGTGCATCTACACGGCGTCGCTGGGCATCCGTGCGCTGGCGAGAAGCAGCACGCTGATTCTG